>Ga0209211_10001182_pt1 | contig 50743 bp, 78 predicted proteins | sample RifGroA2_FD_183992 | JGI IMG/M metagenome (GOLD analysis project Ga0209211, IMG submission 183992) | Groundwater microbial communities from Rifle, Colorado, USA - Groundwater A2 (SPAdes) (version 2) | ecosystem: Environmental > Aquatic > Deep subsurface > Groundwater | place: Rifle, Colorado...
ACAACCTGCCGCTGGTCACCGCGCTGCCTGATTTGCCAGCAGCGACTGATGTGCGCTTCTACAACCTGCCGCTGGTCACCGCGCTGCCTGATTTGCCCGCCGCGACTTATGTGTACTTTGACAACCTGCCGCTGGTCACCGCGCTGCCTGATTTGCCAGCAGCGACTGATGTGCGCTTCTACAACCTGCCGCTGGTCACCGCGCTGCCTGATTTGCCCGCCGCGACTTATGTGCGATTCTACAACCTGCCGCTGGTCTCCGCGCTGCCTGATTTGCCCGCCGCGACTTATGTGCGCTTCTACAACCTGCCGCTGGTCTCCGCGCTGCCTGATTTGCCCGCCGCGACTGATGTGCACTTCTACAACCTGCCGCTGGTCTCCGCGCTGCCTGATTTGCCCGCCGCGACTTATGTGTACTTTGACAACCTGCCGCTGGTGAAAAAGTAACCAAACACGCCGCGAACCGCTGGGCGTTAAACAGAGGCTGAGTTAAACAGGGGAAACGACTACGTGCGCGGATACCGGGGACTCAGGATGCGAGCTGCGGCTTTAACAGCAGCCTAATCAACTAAGGGGGATGTGATGAAACGAACAATTGAACAATGGACAAATTGCAATCCGAAGGAAATGGCCTTCCACCAAAGCGAAGCTGCGATTATGTATGCGATTGAGGACGCTAAGTCTGACATACTTGAATTGCATCGAGAAAATATGCGGCTGCGCAACATTGCAAGAGCTATTGCATATCCACAACGCGGAACCCCAGAAGAATCATATGGCATTATTGATTTTGCCAAAATTCTTCAATCGGCTTACACGGCAGATCAGCTTTGGGTAGAACAAACTGATCGTTAGTCTCAAACAAACACCAAAAAGGCGGACATGGACGAAATCAAATCACTCTGCGCAGGCAATCAGGAGATGGGCCTGCCGCAATTTCTGGCGCAAGCAAATCCGATGATGGATGCGGTTGATGGTGCGATGGCGCACATGTTCGGCAAGCCGCAAACAGAGGAAGAGCGCCGATCTGATCTCGAAGCAAAAGAGGATGAATTCATCGCTCGCAAACAAATGGAGGCCGAAAAATGAACGATAAACTCTACTCCGAATACGGAAATGCAGGCCACAAGTTCCCGCGATCTGTAAAAGAAGCATACGGGCGCGATGAGGCGATAATCGTTCATACAGAAATCGATGACGACGAGGATGATGATATATCAAATTTCTACCTCAACTTCTCCTTGGCTGTGTACACCATGGCGGCGGTTGTTATTATGGCGTTGTGGTGGAGGCCATAATGGCAATGAATAAAGCAGAAAAGGAAGCAATGGAGTCGGCATTAACCGCTGCGGCCCTACGAACAACAAGCGACGTTTTCCCTGACGTAATTCCGCCAGACAATACTAGCAACAGGCTATCTACCGGATTTATTACAGTAGGTTCTATGAGTGATTCGGCTAGGGTTGATACAGCTTGTTCTTCATCAATAGGTCACGGAATTGGTCGCACAGATAAAACTACTTCGCAAGGAAGTAGGCGCTTATATTCTTCGCGAATCCTTGCGCTTCGTGCGCTTCGTAGGGAAGTCGAAAATGATTGCGCAAACAGACTGCGCAGGATTGACCGCATGATTGAAGGGGAAATAAAGCCATGAAGCCGCAGCGCATGGGCAAGGTGGGCGAAGGCCGCCTGTCGGCAATCGAGGATGCGGCGGGGCCGCGCTACACCGCGCTGGTGCTGATCGTGCTGATGCTGGCTTATGGGATTGTTGGAACGCTGGAGTAAAAAAAGGAGTTGCGCAAATTGTTGAATGGCTTTATTGTTTCACCAGCAGCAATTGGATTTGGAACATCCAATGCAGCGGTAAATGATAGGAAAAGCATAAGGCCCGATTTAGTCGCGGCTCTGTGTCAACCAAGGCAAAAGTCTTTTCCTATCGAATTCCGCCTTGTTAGACGTTCCAACAGAGTCGCAACTAAACGGGCTTTTTCTATTGCTGCCGTACTCCAGACGTACCAAGCGCGAAAGTCGGCGGCGTGGAGAACAGACGAACGAAAGCATTTCAGCATAGGCATGGCCTGTTGTGACGCGAGCCAACGCGCACAGAAGGCGACAGCAAACGGGGTTATATATGCGGATACTGGTTCGCATAGAAGGGCAGTAGCAGATTCTGATTAATCTGATGTTGCAGTAGAGTGAAATGTAGGAACAGGCTAAAGAACTGGTAAGGCGTGAGAGGGATAACCCCAACACATGCATTAGGCATTGTATCGCCCAAAATAAAGGAGATTGAAATGCGTTTTATCAAAATGATGGCATCTACATTTTTTGCTTGTGCGGGTGTTGCAGTTGGAGGATACATGGCTGGCAACACAGCAACTGAAATTATTGTCAAATGTTTCTTTCTGTCGATTGGCATGTTTTACATGTACTTTCTTTGCACTAAAGGAATTTTGAAACCGAAAGGAGATTGAAATGAACGCCAAACAACTATACCTCGAAGACGGCAAGCCTGCCGGCGTGTACTGGTGCGAGAAGTGCAAGCGCGTACACAGCACCGAGAATCAGGCGAACGAGTGCTGCCAGCCGTGGGTATGCAAGAGTTGCGGCGAGGCCTGCGCGGAGTTCCGCACAATCTGCGATGCATGTATTGATAAGCGCGAGGCAGAAAAAGAGCGCGATTTGTTCGACAAGGCCGAAAAACTAACGTCATGGGGAGGACCGATATTCTACTTCGATAAATACTACTGCGATGTAGATACTTTCCTAGATGATCTTCCGCCAGAATTTTTACCTGAATACGTATGGGCGACTAATCCTGTTCAGTTCGTGCATCTGAATGCCGACTCGATAACAGAATCCGTGCTGGATGATGCCTACGAAGATTTCGACCTTCAAGATTTGCGCGGGATGGTTGAATTGCAAAAGGCCGTCACCGCATTCAACGAAGCCAACGCGCACCATGTAGCATATTACCCAGACTACACTCTGGCCGTGTTAATCGTCGAAGAGGATTAAAATGAACTGGCTGACCAACATCGACCGCATGGCTGACAACGCACAACGCGCACGCTGCCACATCGCCGGGCTGGTATCGCACCACATCCGCAGCATGGCGCAACTCAGGCGTGATCGGGCGGCGGAGAAATTGAGTAAACAACAAGGGGAAAGAAAATGAGCAAGCAAGAAAACAGTATGCAGCTTATCCGCAAGGAATCGGCGCTGCCAGCGATGACAATGAACGAGGATGAACTTATCAACATCCTGCGCAACAGCCTGTATCCAGGAGCGCAGACGGATTCAATCAAGATGGTTCTAGGGTATTGCCAAGCTGCCGGCCTAGACCCAATGCAGAAGCCCGTCCACATCGTTCCAATCTACGACGGCAAGCTGAAAGTGATGCGCGACGTGGTGATGCCCGGCATCGGCCTGTACCGCACCCAGATGTCTCGCACCGGGCAATGCGCTGGAGTGACCGAGCCAGAGTTCGGAGAAGACAGAACCGAAAAGCTTGGCGGGTTTGAGATTACCTATCCGGTATCTTGCAAGGTGATCGTCAAGCGCATATTACCGAACGGCGCTATCGCAGAATACGCGGCGACCGAGCGATGGAAAGAAAACTACGCGATGAAAGGCGGCGCGGAAAAGAGCATCGCTCCAAACGCCATGTGGACAAAGCGCCCGTATGCCCAGCTTGCTAAGTGTGCAGAGGCACAGGCACTGCGCAAGGCATTCCCAGAACTTGGTTCAGCACCGACCGCCGACGAAATGGAAGGCAAGGAATTCGACACCCCGATGGTCGATACATGTTCTCGCGAAACGAAGCCAGAGCGACCTACCATAACCATCGAAGTATTGCTTGATAAGCACACAATCGACGTAATCAACGCGGATGGCGTAGTCACCAAGTTCAGCACCAAGAGCAAGGTACAGAACGGCGACGGCACGGCGCAGGGCGTAATCGACTTCCTTTCGGCGAAGTACATTTTGCCGACTGAGGTGATCGAGGAAATCCAATCTTGGGAACAGAAAGGCGGTGCGCAATGAGAATCATCAGTGGATTGGTGCAGGGCAGCGATGAATGGATAAAGCTTCGCGCCGGATACTTCACGGCATCGGAAGCGCCGGCAATGCTGGGCCTGTCTAAATATAAGGCGAGGGCCGCTCTGGTGCGCGAGAAGGCAACCGGTATCGTGCCTGAAGTCGATTCCGCCACGCAGCGCCGTTTTGACGATGGGCATGCGGCCGAAGAGAAAATGCGCGCATGGGCCGAGAATTACATCTGTGACGACCTATATCCGGTGGTCGGCGTGTATACGATCAGCGGCCTGCCGCTGCTGAGCAGCTTCGACGGCCTGACGATGGACGGGAAAACAGCTTGGGAAAACAAGCTCTGGAATGAGGGATTCGCTGAACAGGTTCGCAACGGAATCGTCCCTGATACCCATTGGCCGCAACTCGAACAGCAATTGCTTATTTCCGGTGCAGACTATGTTCTGTTCACAGTCGGCGACGGCGAGAACGCTGAACCTCTGGAGTATCGAGGCTTGCCCGAGCGGCGCGAACGCTTGCTGGCCGGGTGGGCGCAGTTCGCTGCCGATGTTCTGGAGTACCAGCGCAAGCTGGCCGCTGGCGAGATCGAACAGCCGAAGGAAGCGCCCAAGGCCGAGACAATCAAGGCGCTGCCGTCCGTGTTTGTTCAGGCGACCGGCATGGTGACTGCATCCAATCTGTCCGAGTTCAAGGAAGCGGCCACGACGTTCATCGCCGGGATCAAGACTGAGCTTGTTTGCGATCAGGACTTCGCCGACGCCGAATCTACAGTTAAATTCTGCAAGGATGCCGAATCGAACTTGGAAGCCACCAAGGCCAGCGTACTCGCGCAGATGTCCACCGTTGACGAAGTTGTGCGTACGCTTGACCACATCGCCGCTCAGCTTCGCGACAAGCGGCTGATGCTGGATAAGTTGGTGAAGTCGGAAAAGGAAACGCGCAAGCTGGCAATCGTCACCAAGGCCGGGAACGATTTCGCTGCGCATGTCGAATCGCTCGAAGCTGAAACAAAACCGATCCGGCTTGTTCTTGTGCGGCCTGATTTCGCCGGCGCGATCAAGGGAATGAAAAAGCTGTCGGCCATGCAAGAGGCGGTCGATACAGCGCTGCGTGATGGAAAATTTTCCGCCGACCAATCGGCAAAAGACGTGCGCGAAAAGCTCGCATGGTGCAAAGAGTTATCGGTTGGTTACGGCTTCCTATTCTCCGACCTGTCGCAGCTCATTGCCAATAACGGCATGGAGGCATTCCAAGCGATTGTTACCGGTCGAATCGACAAGCACAAGGTGGATGAAGCCGCGAAGGCTGAAGAGCAGCGGGCAGCAATACAGGCCGAGGAAGAGCGCAAAGCCACCGCCAAGGCGCAAGCGGAAGCCGAGGCTATCATTGCCGCAGAACGGGCAAAGCAGGCGGAGGAACAAGCCAAGGCGCGTGCCGAAGCCGTAGCGATGGCGAACCGTGAGCAGCAAGCAGCGCAAGAGCGCACAGAGAACAACCCCAAGAGCGAAGCCGTCACGCATGACGGGGCGCGGCCTTCTGTTGTGCCGCAGCGCCCGACCGACAAAGAGATCATCGCCGCACTTGCCGAGACGTTCAACGTACCACGCGAAACGGTAGTTGATTGGCTGATGAATATCAGCTTCGCCTCAGTAGAACAATAACCGCATCACATTCGCATAAGGAAAAACTATGACTAACATCATCAAATCAGTTCGAGATTTTACGCAGGCAATTGGCTGTACTACTGACAGCTTCAACGTGCGCCAGACTGCTTTATACACAGGACTGCAAACTGAGGAATTTTGCGAGAAGATTCAATCTTTGCTTGATGGGTTTGAAGTTAACTCTGAAACCTGTACTTCGACCATGCGCTTAATGCACTTGCGCGATGTTTTGTGCGATATACAGCACGGCATGAAGTCTGGTGAGTTTGATAATGCATTCAAAACTGTAGACCGCGCAGCCATGCTAGATGCCGACGTTGATCTAGCTTGGGTAACTATCGGCTCCATGATTTCCCAAGGCGCAGACGTTGAAGGCGCATGTGGTGAAGTATCTCGGGCGAATATGAGCAAGCTGGTACGATGCCAATGTACAGACAATTGGCCTTTAAACTTCGATGGTGCGCAAGACAGGAATTGCCCAGCATGCAACGGACTAGGCCTTGTCGCAATCAAGGATAATAACGGCAAGGTGAAGAAGCCGGAAGGCTGGATTCCGCCGAACATCGAGCCGTTCATCGCCGACCGAATGGCAGAGACAACAGATAGCGACAAGTATTAACAATGAGCCTCGCCGACGACCTTGCGCAAGCGTCCGGATTCAACCCAGCAGAGTTCTATCGGCCAACCATTGCGAAAGTTGACCGTACGATTTGCACAAAATGTTGTAAGCATCCTCGCGCATATGGGCAAAGCCTCTGCAAATCATGCAACGCTGCTCGGGCAAAAGAATACTGGCATCGCAGAAAAATACCAGGAATGGTTCGCAAATACACGAAGAAAAAAGGTGAAGATAATGCCACTCTTTGAGTGCTTCACCAAAGGAATACAATTGATCGAAGCCGACAACGCAGACGAAGCACGCAAGTTGTTTGCCGAACTTGTTTTGTCTGAGCCGACATCAGGCCATATCGCAGCAATTGAAACCGAAGGAGACGAAGAATGAACGTACGCGAAATAGTGATAACGCACCTCAAGTCAGGCGGATTTGACGGGCTGTGCTGCGATGGATGCGACTGCGGGCTGGATGACCTGATGGCGTGCGAATGCTTTGTTGATGTAATTGAGTGCGTACCAGCAAATCTTTGCGCTGGTGGCGTGTACAGACCAGCTGAAACACATCCAAACGAAGAGGAAACGCATCTATGACCGACTACATCGAAGCCATGCTGGAAGCCAAACGACTCCTGAAAGTTGCAGAGGATTCCGCCATGAAGAAAGACTACGACGGGGCATACAAGGCTATCAAGCTGATGGATACCCAGCAGCATCGGATGCTAAATTGGTTCTGGAAAGAAATGGCAGATGCCGAGCCTGTCAACACGAAATAACTAATGGAGAAAATTATGGACGTAAGCAGGCAGGAAGAAATTATCGCAACACTCTGGATTATTGCTGCGGTAAATGCATTCGGCAACGGATTCACAGAATGGGGATTTGCCTTCGCAATCAAAGGTGCGCTAGATACAGCGATGTCGCTTTATTTTGCGGTAAAAGAAATTATCGAAGAGCACAAATTCGGCCAGAATAAATAAAGCGCATACACCTAAAGTGTTACGTGGTACCCACCCGAACGGGTTATAGCATGGCCGGTAAAACGCTGGCATGATTCGTACATCACCAACAACATCGGAGACTAACAAATGAAAACTGCCGCAATCTATGTAGTTCAATCTTAACGGCTGGTGCATTCCTGTTTGCTGTTATCTATGGAGTACGCCTATTCTCGAATGCAACTACGCCGCTTACTCTGCACACTCCGAAGCATGGGGTAACGTGCGCTGCTATGGTTACCAGTGACGGTGCAGCCATTAGCTGCTGGAAGGATTAACAAATGAGTGAAATTAAAACACGCGCCGATATTCTTATCGAAGCCGGAAACAGTATTAAGATGCAGGATGCAATGGGCATTGATCCTGTTGTAAAAATATATGGCGAAGAATGGCCTATAAGAGACTGCGACTTCAATATCCACGATATACAAGAGTCAACTTACGAATTTCCTCTCGCGGTTGTCGAAGGCAAGCCGGTGTTTACTGGCGATGAGCTGTACAATTCGGACGGATACGGCTCGTGCATTGTAGATTCGACTTGGGATCATAAAAGCAAATATTGGAGTAATCACTCATGGAATCCGCCAAAGCCAGCGACCGTGATGGTGGAGATTCTGCGAGAGGATGCTGATGTTTTAGCTAATTTTTACGCCAAAGACATGACCGGAAAATTTGGAAGAATATTGGAGGCATGCCGCAAAGCTCTGTAGTCCGACAAATGACCAACATATCTATCACAGACCATGCAATCCTAATGTGCCAGCTCGCAGAGTACCAGGACGATCTCGACGCATCGGTTGACAATGCCACGATCGAATACCTACACGCTCAAGAGATAGCGCGAAACAAACTTGAAACTCTGCGGCAGGCTATAGACAAGCGCAATGTGATGACGGCTGCGCGGAAAATAGTGGGGAATCGTGAATGAACATTCTACGCAGAATGATGCTGCATCCGCTGCGCAGTCGCCACAACCCGTTGACCCGGATTGCCCTTGGATTCACCCTGTTTGCGCTCGCTATGGGTGTGGGAGGTGTGATGTTGGAATTGCACGAGCGCGGGGAAAGGCTCGGAGAGCTGAGCATGAGCAGCGCAGCGGACAGGAAGATGATCGCTGAGCTCGGGAAGTTCGTCGAGGGGGAGGTGAAGCTGGTTGAGGTTACGGGGAAGTATGCCGTTGTGCGCTCGGTGGGTAGAATGACTTATGAGGTGAAATGATGAATATTATTTGTAGAACGATTCGTCGTTTGCGCGGTCTTGCCATTCCGAGTGAGGTAGTCTGTCGTCCGAAACGAATGAGGCTGAAAATCTTTCTTCGCGGAGACGCTATCCCGATTTCAAGATTGCAAATCGGAGAACACAGCATACAGGTCGCACGTGACTTTATTGCTGCCGTAAATTCTGGCACTCGTGAATGGTGGAAGGCGGAAAACGAACAGATACACTTAGCAGATGTGGTGTATATCTCGTTTGTTGAAGAAACTGTGACTGAGTGAATGGCGCACCGACCGGTTGCGGAAGCAATACTTAAATGAGAATGAAGATGGCTACTTACAAAACACCGAAAGAGGCGCTGGAGGCTTGTCTGGAGATATGGGAATGCATAGTGAACAATCCTGACATTATGGACAAGGAAGAAGCCTACAAGGAATTAGGGATTCCGGTTGACAGGGATCTGTACCACTGCCCGGCTTGCGAGTATACAAGGGAGGGCGGGCGCCGGAATTGTGACAATTGCCCTATCTGGGCGGAGGATGTAACTGGCTATGGAATTCCTTGCGAGAGAGGCCACAGCCCTTACTACGCATGGGTGTATCCAAGTGGGGCGTGGACGAAAGATGAGGCCGCTGCGGGTATGGTGGAGCTGATTCGACTGAGACTGAAAGAACTTACGATAAAGGGCCATGAAGATGGCTATCGATAAAAGTTTAGTGAAGCGACTGGTGACTCAGTGCGGCGCGGATGAAGTTGGCGCTCCAGACAGATGCGTGACGGTAACGCTGAGCGGGCACTATGTTTTCGCGCCTGACGATTTGCAATCATTCGCCAACGCCATCGCAGCGCACCAGCGGGAGCAGAGCGCAAGTGTATTTACAGGTGAGCCGTCCAAGATGTGGATGGATCGGGATGTTGCTGAAGCGATACTTAAAGGTGGATGGAAATGAATGACTGCAACCAATGCCCGCAGGATGCGAAGTGCGAATCCTGCTCGCTGATTGTGAACGTTGAAGGGCCGGTACCGGGGCGCTACAGGACTGCGCAGGAAAAGTTTGAGGCGTGGTACGTTGAAGAAGTGTCCGGCTGCAACGGCGAGTGGGTAGCAAAGGATGAAACGACAGCGAAATATATGGAGCGCGAGACTAGAGGTGCTTATGATGCATGGCAAGCCTGCGCCGAGCGGAAAGACAAGGAGATTGCGGAACTGCGCGAGAAGCTGGTGAAACAGCAGGCCATAACACAGCAGATCATTTCCACAATCACTGGAGCTTCGCCTATGGTCACAGCAAAACTTCAAGAACTTGCGCAGCAAGACGGCACAAAAGAACTCGAATCAATCAGAGCGGCGGAGCGGCAAGCTGGCCGAGACGAGGTGAAGGCTGAACGATTGAATGCCCTAGAAGAATATCATCGCGGCTATATGCTTGGCGAGAAGAATGGCAAGCAAGCCGGACGCGCAGAGCTTGAGCAGGAGGTCGCAGAACTCAAAGCCGAGATAGAGCGCCTGCGAGACTGCCTGCTTTCCGAGCGTAACATTATCGGACAACACGCTGAAATTATTGACAGGCTGCAAGCGCACAATGCGATGCTGGTGGAGTTCGCTTCGCAAATGGCGCGACAGAAAATAGACAAATATTTTGCGCAACTTGCCGAGCAAGCACTAAACGCCACCTCCAAATCCATCCAGCAATGGCTCGACAAGCGCGATGCGGAGGTGAGGATGAATACGCTACTGGAAGCGGGCGAGGGATGGTGTACGCTCAACAATCACTCTGCGCACACAATCAGGGCAGCGCTACGCCGCATGGCTGAAGAGGTGAAACGATGACCAGAATGTGCAAAAACATAACCTGCCCGTCGCACAAAGAGTGCTACAGATTCAACCGAGAGCCGCATCCGTTAAGACAGGATTACGTAGCTTTCGCGCCAGCAGACGGAGAGATAGCCTGTGACATGTTCTTGCGTTTCGAGTTACAGCAGGCGATACAAGACACACAAGGTAACGTACTCAAGCCCAAGCCGAACTTATAGCACGAGCGTGCCGACATATCGCAGCCGTTCAGCCTCGCGGCGCAGGGTGAGTCCGCGCAGGACCCGTCCTCCGGATTTGTTCCACAGTAGGAATGAGTCCGCTGCGCCGGGGTAATCGAGGCGGGATGTCTTGCGGCTGACGCTGGAGGCTGCGAACGCGCCGATGCCGATGTTGTAGGACAGCGAGGTGCAGCCGATCAGTCTGCCAGGTGGTTCTCGGTGCAGTTGCGGGCAGCGCTTGAGCGTGGCCAGCATGAACTGCCCTACCCTTGCGCGCAGGATGCGATCGGCCTGTTCCTGCGTCCACACGTCGCCCTCCTTTACGCCGCGCGTCTCTCCCCAGCCGATGGTCCAGATTCCGGCCGGGCACTTGTAGGCGGTGAGGCGGCAGCCCTCGAACCGTTTTACCAGCTCGATGATCTGCTCCAGCGTCTCGATCACGATGCGCGCTTGTCGAACACGCGACCGACGAACCAGAACGCCAGAATACCGGCGAGGATGTCGCGGTCACTGGCGTCGTAGATTTTCAGGATCGCTTCCCATCCGCTGATGTCGGACTGGAGTGCCAACACAAACATAGCAACTTTGGCCAACCCGTACAGAATCAGGAAATAATAGGTCGTCAGGGGCCGCACCAAGAAATTTAATGCATCCACGGCCTTGATGCCGGTCTTCTGCATTTGCCCTTCCAGCGCCGACTTCTGCGCATCGAGCAGCTTCAGGACCTGATCGATATCACCCTGCGTGGTGATCTCATCCATGCGCGCCGCGGCGCGGGTCTTTTCGAGTTGGAATTGCTTTTCGAGCATCGCCAACTCGTGTGCGTTGTCTGTCTTTTTGTTCCATAACCCGATCAGCTCTGGCAGCGAGCGCATGATTCCGCCGCCGAGCAGCGATAATAAAGTGGTCAGCATGATTTTCTCCTATCAAAAATAACCCACCCGGCGACGCCGGGCAGTAACAGCAGCGGCGCGTGATGCAAAGTATGGTTAGAGTTGAGTCATTAGTGTGCCTTTACCCACGCCCACAGGGCTACTACGCTTACAGCGATAGGGGTCAACCATATGATGAAAGTTCGGAATCCCTTTGCCGCTTTGAATATCTCCACTAGCTCTGCGGTGTTCTTTGCAGTTTCAGTGGACACCCTAACATTTTCTGCCAGCGCGCGCTCAAATTTAGAGTGCTCCTTTAGGTGCGTGTTCACGACCTTCTCCACAGAATCAATGCGCTCATGCGCTCTACGATCTTCCATCACAGCACCCTAATAACGTAAAAACCAGGGACATAATCAAGCCACGACTTGATCGCATATTTTCCGCCAATCATATTTAACACATCCCGAATAGTCCATAGACATTTGCAGGGTATTGTGCCTCTAGGTTCTCCAACCAGACTATTGAGCATTCCAACCATATCAGCAGTTGCCGGAACACCTGTGTCTATGGCGATATGTGAGCCGCGAATTGCAAACGTGAGTGTAGATGTCTCAAACATTCCTGAACGCCTGCGGAAAGACCACACAGTAGAGTTTATGCAGACACATACGGACGGGACTGGAGCGCCAAACAATCCTTTTACCAAGTCAGGAATAGTATATGGCCGCTTAAGTAGAAGCGTTACGTTGCTCTGTGATATAGGGCTGTTTGGAATGTTGTATTTCCTTCGCACAAGGAACAGCAACCACACGACGAACATCAGCGCGAGTGGAACGGATAGATCAATGCGAGTGTCGCTGTACGACCACACCATAAACTTTGCTAAATCAGCCCATGCGCTAATAGCCCATAACACTAGCGCAGACCTTATTGATAAAGATGATGATCTGCACAAAAGGCTAACACCTGATACTAGCAATGCCGTGGTTAGGCACGACATACCTATCAGGAAAGTCCACTGGTCAGATACGAATGGAAGTGCCGCCCATTGAATCGCATAAAGCGAAAGAGCGGCCCATATCAGGTTCATTTACCTCGCCTCTTTGGAGTGTCGTTATCACGATACGGATTTCGGCTCGGCTTGTTACCTTTTGGGAGTGGAGATATTTTCATTTTACGTTCCTTTCAATAAATTCAACGCTGTTCAAAAATCCATCGACTATTTCAGGCATAGCGAGTCCGCATCCAGCCCAATACGCCAATCCGTCCTGGTCTGGCTCACGGCCCAGAATGTCCCGATACAAACTCTCTACTGTAGTGTGAGTGTTCAAAAACTCCGCACTCATCGCTATGTTTCGGCGCAGCTCAAGAACGGTCATTCCGGCGATCATGCACATCCGCCAGTAGTCCAGCCCGGACGGGTCTGGTTCGCGGTGCAGCATCTCGCGATAGGCTTGCGTCACGGGGTCAAACACCAGGTTCTCGCCGACCGTCTCGTAACCGGCGAAGCCCTTGACTACCCACAGGTCTATCACGTTGTTCATCGCTACACGTGCTGGGCAGCGGAAGTATCCACGGTCACACCACTCCACGCCCCAGCTATTCTCGATGATGAGGTCGTCGCCGTCGTAGCCTACGATCAGCATCTCATGCCCGCCTATTGATGGATTTGTGATGGGATGCACGAAGCTGTAAGTTTCATCCGGCTTGAGCGTGATAAGCCGCTGGCCGACAAACATGCCGATCAGCACAGGGTAGCCCTGCGCGATGGCGTACTTGATTTGCCCGATAGGGTTCATGTCGCGGAACGTGCGCGGCTCTGTGACCATGATGCGGGCATACTCGCCCAGCTTCTTCAAGCTCGCTTCCATGTACGCGGAATCATCTGGCTTGGTGTTCCACAAGGCCGGAACGTAGGGCCATGTTGATTCAAAACATAGCCCTTGATTTCGCGCGGAACGTAACGACTCGCGGGCGATTGAACCGATGTCGTCAGTGGCGAACTGTCCGCCGATGTTGTGGCGGCTGTTGTAGTAGTTGAACAGTCTGGACAGGTCGCCCGGTACGCCGTTGGCTTGCAGGAACATCTCGCAGGCGGACACCGTGGCGTTGGCCGTGCATGAGCCGATGTTCAGTTGGTTCTCGATTGTGCCGGCGTACTCGCGCAGATCGCGGCGAGGCGGAACGGTTGCGGTAGCGTCCCACTCGAAGACGTGATCGCGGGGGTCGAGTGGGTCTGGGGCGAGTGTCGTGGTGTAGTTCATGGCAGCGCCCATAGCCTTGAAATCTCCAGCCCCGATAGCGTCATCGCCTCTTTGATTTCGGCCAGAGTTACTTCTACCCGTGAGTTGTCGGCAAGTGTCCACGGTGTCGATGCGATGTTACTTTCCGTTCCCACCACATAAGCAGAAGTCATATTCTGCAACGCTGCCAAATTTCCATCGAACACCTTTCCGGTTGAGGTGGTCACGGTGATGGCATCGACTGCTGCGGCTCTGGCTTGCTTCGCGGCTTTGCGAGTAGCTGCAGCCTCCCTCTCCGGGGCTCCTGCTAAGTACGCCGCCTCGCGTGCGTCCCACTCCGCCTCTTCTTCCGGTGTGAATGGGATATTGCCTTCTGCTGTTGCGCGGTATCGTGTCATGGTCTATGCCTTTGCTATGCCGTAGAGTTTGAAAGTGCCTGTTATATTTCCGGTGCTTGCTAGGAATCTTACTCCGCTTAACACGCCCGTGTTGGCGAAAACCCCGGGTCCATTTATGTTACTGAACGCCCCGCCTGAGAACCCATAAAAGAATCCAATCTTTTCATTCGTAGTCGAATTAACAGAGAACACTTGCAGACGAATTGCACATGCTCCGGACGCGCTTGTTGCGAGCGTATTGTCAACAACGATAGCCGCAACATTGTTTCCGTTTGTACCTGAATAGGTATTCGCTGACGTTGATTGGTGCGCCATGTGATAAAAATAGGCACTTGTCTGGTACGTTCCGCCAACTTTATAAAGACATTGCAGCGTGGCAGCACCAGATGCGAATATGTCTGTACCGATAATCAGGTAGTCGTCATACGTCGCCCCAAACCCCGTCTCTACATCCACCGTTGCTGCCGCGCTGGCGGTCACGGTGGACAGGTAGATTAGCGCACCAGACGATCCTGCGACTACCGGAGTCCCGTCCGCCTTCCTCGGATGCACTGTAAAGACGGTCGTACTCTTCGCCCGAATCTCTACGTTATCGCCAATTGTTGCGGTGTAATTCGCATTACCGTCTACCTCGAATACCGCACCGTCGGTGAACACGTGCGCCGCGTTCATGTACAGCCAAATACTCGCACCGGCCTGAGGCGCTGCCGCCATGTCTGTAAATGTCACCGCACCGCCCGTCAGCGTGACGTAGTTGCCGCCCAGCCAAGGGTTCATCGTCGTGGCGTGCGCGGCCACCGAGGCGTTGGCTTCGATGATGGATTTGCCGGACATGGTTTGCGTGCCGGAAAGCGTGTTGTCCGCATTCCGCCGCGCCAGTTGCGAGGTCGTCGCGTCATCGTCCACCGTCAGCGTCTTGGGAGTCGTGCCAGCCGTGCCAGTCCATCCAACAGCCTGCGCCGTGAGTCCAAGCCCGTCCGTTCCGTCCGTTCCCGCCGCACCTGTCGCACCTGTCGCGCCACGTGCACCAACCCTACCAGCAATCGTCCAGTCTGCCTTTGCAGATGCCGTTCCGATCACGGTCGGAGTGAAGGTCAGCGTTGTTCCAACGTAACTCGTCACCGGGCCGTACATGGTGACGGTCGGATCGCTGTCAGATACCATCTCGACATACGTTCCAGCGTCAAAGCTCTTCCCAGCCTGAGTAGTTACGATCTTTTCGGCCAAAGATGGGGTGAGGTTAGTAGTCGAGGTTCCAGTTAGCGCCGTTGCAGCAGCCAATGCCACGGCTTCGCTTGCTGCCGCGTTGCTCTCAGACGTTGCGGCGTTACCGGCGGAGGTTGCTGCATTGCCTGCCTGCGCGGTAGCTGTTGCTGCATCTGTACCGGTCGAAACTACGTCTGCCGCCGTTGCAATAACATCTAGCGCGGTCTGGGCAGCATCCGCAGCAGTTGCAATTACGTCTAATCCAGTTTGCACACGATCTGCCGCAGTCGCCACTGCGTCTAGTCCGGTCTGCACAACATCAGCAGCAGTAGAAACTACATCCGCAGCGGTCGAAATTACGTCAAGTCCGGTCTGTACCCGGTCGGCAGCGGTCGCCACGGCATCCGCAGCGACATTCGCAGCCACTGTTTGATAAGCCACGCCAACTTCTAGGATAGACCAGTTGGAAACCGTCTGCGCCGGGGTATTGACAAGGGCGCGAACAGCAGTCCCTACTGCTACACCATTTAGCGGGCCTGCCGTTGCGGCAACATCAATAATCCACAAATCGCCAGTTAATATCGCACCAGCTACACCCGAACCCCCGCCGGTCGGATATGTATTTACCGATGCGTCGAAATTTCCTTTGTCCGCCCAGATAAACACATTCGGAGCATTCACATTATCAACCGGCCATCCGGTAACTTGGGTATCGTCAGATTGCAGAACGTTTACTTTGATGTACCCAGTAACCCAGATATTTGCCTCGCCTTTTGAGTCGAGAATAATCGGGTTAGTGTTGGCAACATTGCCAGTGCTTGTCGTGAATGTGCTTACCGGGGTAGTTGTTCCGGCGACGTAGGTGTAAACCTTCCCTCCGTCAGCAGGAGTGCCGTCGTTGTTCCAGAATCGATGCCTGAATTGAACTAATGATGCCATGCTGTTCTCACTTTCTTTATCGCTAATAAGTTTAGCAGGTTATGCGTATTCTTTCATTATGTTGCATCTTCAATCCAGCCAAACCATGAACCGACTACGGTTGTTGCTTTGTCTGTAACGAATGACATTGCTACGGTTGAACCTTCGTCAAAAACAAGCGGTGGACTAAAAGTAAGTCCGCCAGAACCATCTTGAAACCCAGCAGCACCTATGGGAAAAAATATACTGTCCGCCGTGTAATCGTGTCCGTCAAAGTGGCAACTTGCCATATAAATCTTTGTACCTGCTGCTGCCGCGCCACTGATTGACCCAGCATACATACTAGTAACCATCAGCCGCTTACCGGCTGGAACCATGCGCACACTAGACGAGCAGCGCACACCCCCCGCTACAATCTGCGAGTAAACTTGCCCTCCGTTCGATGCTGTTATTATTCCCGCCGCAGCTTTTCCTGATCCGTAAGTCCGCATGTGCATGCATTCAACGAATCGGATGTTTGTCGCCACAGAAAGAACAGGGGTCAGTCCATTTGTCGTAATTGTCTCAATTTGCCGAGCAAGGTTTGCGTCGAGATAGTGTAGGTCAAACGTGCGAATTCCTGTTCCGGCAGCAGCGTCATTTGCGGATGTGCTGACTACGGATATTTGTATTCCGGCCGCTGGCGGAAGCGCATATACCCCATCCGGCCAAAGAATGTTTGTTTCTGCTCCTACCGTAACTCGTTCTCCATATGCTCCATACGGCTCTGCGCCGGTAATGTGCCCACGCGCAACAGCAAGTTCATAATCACCAGGTACAAAACTCATACGATTCCCCAAGTTGTAGATGTCAAGCATTTGAAGGTGATCGACTCTCCCCTGCTTGTCATGGTCAAAGATGTTTCAGTCGCGCTAGTTATTGCTGGGAATGTATCCGCCCCAGCGCAAGCAACAATACAAGTTCCGGCCGTGGAAAATATCACAGTCCAGATTTTCCCAATCCGTTCGGTCGAGGCAGCAGGAAGAGTTATCGTTAACCCGTCGGTACCTACTACAACAGTTCCGTGAGTGTCATCTAATGCGGTACTGACAGAAACGCTCGTTACGGTGTGTTCTCTATCGAATTCAGAGATGACTACATTCGCACCAGCGCGCAGATTCTCGAACCATTTAAGCCACTGCCACGGCGCAACCGCACTCCCGTTTGATACGGGATAGTTTTCGCCTTTGGGAGATGGTGAGATTAGCATTATCTTTTCTTGAGCAAAAATTCACTTACCGACGATGGCAAAGTGCGCTTAATAATTATCAATAGCATCTTGTAACTAGCAAGAAATACTGCCATCACAATAGGCTTTAATACCATAGAGATTAAGGCTGTCATTGCGCTAAATATGGGGCCGTATATCCAGCAGGAGCGAGCAAAGCCCTTGCTGGCGTTTGGAATCGTTCTAGTTCTCCTGGCAATAACTCAGCTAGGGTATTCGGAACGTTAGCCTGCACCGCCTTTTCTACATTCGACCTTTGCGCGCCGCGCTGTACTGCGCCACGAATTATGTTTGCGCCAGCTTGTGCGAATGGAATCTTCGAACCTAATATTCCCATAAGTGCATTCTGTACCGGAACTCCGCTATTCGAAGTGCTTACAGCGGACTTTGCAGGAGGCGCATTCATAAACGAACCTACTCTGCTCAACTGCTTCAACTCTGCGATTTCTTGAGGCGTATAGAACGCTTTTAAGCGCTCTCCAAGAGAGTCAAGCCCTTTAGCGAATCCGGCGGGTCTAAATGCCGCATCCTCTGCCGTATTGATGCCATACGCGGCCCTGCGCAGATATTCTCCTATTTGCGCCTTAGCTTGTCTGTATGCTTCTTTATCAACTGAATTAAGCACTTTCGCCATGGACTGAACAGACTCAGGTCGCGCTGCTACGATATGGCGTAATACGAATTTATCAGCATCTAAATCGCCATGAGCTGCATCCTTTAGTGCAGGCAACATATCGTGCATCTTAAATCGCTGTGCAGCAGCTTTAACCGCTGGCGCAAATGCGCCACCTGATGCGTCTGTTTCAGTTACCGTTGTTTTTACTGCATTGCGCAACTGAGCAAGCGCAGCATTAACAGCTGGGTCGTTACTTTGATTTGCATTGATTACCTTCAATAGCCTGTCAGCCTCTTCAACAGTGAATAGCTTATTCTGTTTCCCTGTTATAAGACCCAAATCTTCGAAGTTATTGCGAACACCGCTTGGTATTTTGTCTCCAAAATCTCGAAGGACTGTTGCATAATCTTGCGCTAATCCTTGCAGCGGAAGTTCCAAATCTTTTCCGGCCGATTGTCTAGCTTGCTGATAAAGACTAGACACCTGTTTACTCATAGCTGTGTCTGCTGCCTCTAATGCGCCGCCAATCTGCGCGCCAGCCTGATACCTTTCGCCTGCTCCTGTAGCGAATTTACCGATGTTTGCGCGAAGTGCGTTTTCTTGCTCTGTCATTAGTGCAGATATAGGCTCCCCTACTCCTGCTACACCGCGCAGATTCTGTTCTGTTGCGTATTGTATAGGGTCTCTGGTAATCTGCCCTAGCGTCGGCTTAATTCCTGCGCTTTCAAATTCTCTAGCCCTCATTGCAGCTTTAACGTCAAGGTTCTTCCCTTGTTCCAACGATGCAGAAACTTGATTTCGTAATTGCTGCGCATAATCACTCGGCAAGTCTGCAATTGACTGACCAGAATCTCTTAGAGTGGAATTAATCGCCTCATCAATTTGTTCTGGAGTGGTTGCAACTCCACGCGAACCAAATTTGTTAGCCAGATATGTTCCAGCTGCGCTTGCTATCTTTTGACCAATTGCGCCAAGCCCTGCGCCTAGTACGCCTTGAAATGCGCGCTCAGGAATACCAGAAGCCCTATCTTCCCCGACAGGTTGAAGAGCCATATATCCACCACCAACTGCGGCAGCTTGTTTAGCCGTTGAAGGTGCTATTAGTGCCTTTGCTCCTGTTAGCCCTGCCCGAACCATACCAGCGCCGCCTAATGCTAAAGGAGCTATATTCCCAGCAATCGTAGCCGCTATAGGGGCTTGCTCTTCCATTTGCTGCCATGACTGAAGATTTGATCGTTCGTCAGGAGAAAGCCCGGCGATAAGTTCTTTCGCGCCGTAATATGTTTTCACCATTGGCGCGGCAAAACCTACCAAGCTTCTGTCAATAGTGTCAGCAGTATCCATCTGACTTCCAGGAGTAGCTTGAATTGACTGAATTTTCGGCTTTTGCGATTCAGCCAAGTAAGCATCTGGGTCGAATGTCACAGATTGTGATGTTGCAAGATATTCGTCAGGATCAAAGGCCATGATTACATCCCATGCAAAGAAAGTATTTTTGCTGCACGCGGATCATTCGGATTTGCTCTTGCCCATGCAATAGCCTCGGCATCGCGTCCGGCAGGTTGTTTAGGTTTTGCTATTTCTCTCTGCGTATTGATATAGTCCTGACCTTCTGTTCCTGCCAATTTACCAAGTCCGGCTATAGCACGTTCCCTGTTTTGTGCTTTCTGTGCTATTACTTCTTCACTATCTCCGGGCTGAGGGAAATATTGCTGAGTAGCATTCTCGAATTCATCCTGACCGATGACAGCACCAGACTCTAATCGCAGCACAGCGTTAACAAAATCACGCTGCGCTTGTGCAAGCTTCTGCTCTTGCGAGCCTGACATCATATTTGCCACTCGGCCAGCAATAGGAACGCTCTGCCAGTATTGCAATGTCTTTGCGCCGCCTGCCATCTCAGGGCTTATACCTCCAATAATGTCACTAGCCGCTGCTGCGCGACTGCCGAACAATGCAGATTTACCTTGAAACTCCGTTAATGGTTTATCTGCCTTAGGTAGAGACGATGCAGGTACTTTCCCATAAGCCTGAGATGCAGGGACATAAATAGGTTGACCATTAGGCCCTACAACTTGCACAGGTGTTTCAGGTGCGCGAGGCCTAATCTGCTGCGGAGTCTCAGTAGCTTTCAGAACTGCATTAGCAAGCGCACGTTTTCCTTCCGGAGAATCTAACGGAATACCGCTCGCAATAAGCAACCTCTCAATCTCTGTTTTTTGTTCTGGCTTTACCGGAGTCGTCCATCCTTCAACCTGCTGGAGAACCAACTTCCCTGACTTATCACGCAGCACTGCCTGCCCGGTAGTTTCATCGAATGCGATCTTTTCGGGGGCTTGGTCTTGCTGATACTTTTGCGCAGCAATGGCGAATTCTGGGCTTACTGCGGCCCGCTTCTGGTGATAAAGTTCGATAGGACTCTTGCCAGTCGCCGCAGCCTCTTCGTTCGCCTGTTTCCATAGTTGCATGCCTAGCTCTTTTTCTTGCTCGGCCTGCTGCAACTGTTTCAGCTTCATTTCCTGCTCTTGCTGCCCGATCTGGATATTCCGTCGAGCTGCGCGCTTTTCTTCCTGAAAGGCAGGGTCGAAAACTTGTCCGAGCTGCTGCCCGAAATTTGTATTGAGTCTATTCACGATTCCAGTATCAATCGGCATGATTAAGCCCTCGTTTGTTGAGGTGGATTAAACAAATTTGCAAGCGCATTACCGGCCCCGAGTATACCGCTTTGCCATGCATTCGCAGAACCAACCGTTCCAGCTGCCTGAGCGTTTCCGATGCCGGTCGTTAGATTCCCGAAATTCGCGGCATAGTTGGCCCCTTGGTTTGCCATCCCGGATGCGGCAGATTGTCCCGTCTCAGATAAAGAGCCAAGCTGGTTTAGTCGATTGCCATATTCGTTTGTAGCAAAGTTCTGGCCGTATTCATTAAGCGCCTTTCCTGTAGCTCCGCTGAACAATCCGCCTTTTGCAGCAGCGGAGCGATCGATCGTCTTTTGTCCCTCTCCGAGCCTGAACTGATATCCGGGGGAATCCATGAGCGCTTGCAGTTGATTTGTAGACGATCCGGTAGTCCCTCCGGGCAATCCCATTAGGTCGAGTTGCGCGCCTAACGCATTCCTTCCAGCCGTCATCCATGGTTGCTGATTGGCTTGTCCAGTGTCGAACTGCCGACGAAGTTCGGCAAGAGAATTCGCGCCAGATTGCGCTTGCTGATCTGCGGCATATTGGGCCGCTGCTGCCGCTTCAGACCCGCCATACAGCGATGCCGCCCCAGAAAGCAGGGAGCCGAGCGTATTCGGTGTTAGCCAACTTCCCCAATCGAAAGACGAATTAGGAGTTACTACTGGAGGAGTTGTCCCGCTTGGTAACGTGGTTCCTGTCGGTGTCGGCGTGCCGGTCGGCGTAGGAGTCCCGGGCGGAGTTGTTACGTTTGGAGTCGTTACTCCGTTCGGTATGGTGGGTACGTTCGGAAGTGTAAATGGAGTAAGTCCGCCACCTACTGTGGCTGTAGTTCCCACTACGTTGCCAGTTATAGGATCAAACATCGGCATTGAACCATTAATTAGCGTAGAACCGGCCGCATTTGCTGTCCCAACCCAGTTTGCCAAATCGCCACCAGCATGAAGTGCCATATCAGTTATTGCACTAGTTCCGCCTAAACCGGCATTTATTGCGGTCTGTGTTAGCCCGGTTCCTGTTCCGCCTGCGATACCACCGAGTCCCCCTGTTGCTGTAGGCAAGCCAGTCACAGGGTCAAGCAGTGTAAATGGCTGCGTTGCTGCCGAGCCCGCGCCAGCGGGTGAATTAATTCCCGTGCCGGCAGTATAAACAAGTGCCGCATCAACCAGCATCGGCGCAATCTCGCGCATGAAAGCCTCGCCGAACGAGGTTCGTCCATACTTTGCTGTTAAGTCGGCATGAATCTGTGCTGTTGCTGGGTCAGATTGAATCTGCCGTTCCATTGCATCTAGAGCCGCTTGCCCGCCAGCTTGGTTGAATCGCTGCGCACCGATCTGCGCACCGAGTCGGCTAGTATCATTCTCGGCAGCAGATTTCTTTGCAGCAAGGTCGGCAAAATCGGTAAATAGTTTTTGCGTTTCAATCGGTAACTGAGCAAGCGCGGCAGCTTGATCGCCACCCCCTGCACCAGACGCATAAGTTCGCTGTTTCTGGGATTGAATCTGGTCTGGGGTCATCGCCAAGTTAGACAGGGTATTTGCCGCCGGAGACGTAGCCGAAGCTTGCCCAACCAAGCGCCCATCTTGATATATGTTGCCTGTATTGGGGTCTACAAAATGGCCCATTGGAATAAGCGATCCACCAGCCAATCCAGACAGGGTATTTGTTGCAGGAGATGATGACGAAGTAACAGTAGGAGCGACTGCGGTATTAGTAACCGCTTGACGCGCAGCCAGTTCAGGTGCAGCCGCCTGCTGGAACATGGCAATTTCTGACGGGTCAATCTCTGCCCCGAACATCTGCGTCCAAGCGTCAATTACTGCCTGACTTTCAGGGGCGCGGCCTAGATACGTTTGATACAATTCTGCTACTGTTGGCATGTCTAAACTCCTTTATTCTACGTCAACGCCTGTAAGCACTATCTTTACAGGATCAGTTCCAGACAATTCCCATATTCTTCCGCAAGTATCAGAGTTTTTATTCATCCCCAATCTGCGCCATTCGCAATGAATCCCGTAATTGCCAATCTGACCAAGTGACCGCCATACTTCATTGCTCCACGTTTTCCCTCGATCATCCGACCATCTAAGCATCACCTGCGGATCGGAACCTTGCCCAGACGAAAGGCCGACCCCCATCTCTCCGTTAAGGGTTAATCTTGAGTATCGTCTGTATGCTTTGCTTGTCTTATCCTGCCATGATCTGAGCCACTTTCTAGGCTCAGTTCCGTTCGAATACTTGTCCAGAGACATCGAATAAATCCGACCCTCTGAGTAGTCGCAAACTAGATGCTTTCCGGCAAAGAAAGCGTATTCCTGCGCCTCCCATCTTGTGTATTCACCATCAACAAAATTCGATGCCTGATGCCACAAGTTAGTTACGAAGTTGTAAACCCACGTTTGCTGCCCTGTCGGGAAGGTTATGACGTAAAAATAATTTCCTTCCATCTGGAAAGTGAATGCAATCGCATCAGAAATATCCGTCATTTTCTGAATGTGATAATTTACCTCGTGCGTCGATATTGGCTCTGCCGTGTATCCGTTTAGTCGGTAAACGATCCCGCTTCCTGATTCGTCTTTTCCCAGCCAGCACACTACACCGCGAACCTTCGCGATTGAATATGTAGCCGCACAGCCAACATCGAACGTCCCTGACTGATTCCTTGCAAGCGGGAAAGTCGCATTACCAGAGTTGTAAAATACCTCTCCGGAGGTCTCCCCGAATACGATCAATTCGCGATGCGTAACAATCGTTCCGACGTTGAAATCCGGGTCTCCTTCTGCGCTAGAGAATTCCAGCGCATCCCACGTTGAACCCGCATAAAGACCGGAGATATAGAATTTCTGTGTCAGCGGGTCGTAGCAGATAAAATATCCATCCAGAAACGAAACCGTTTTAGTCCCATTCGGGAAAGCAGGAGCTGCTATCTGAACCAGCGCATTCGTCGCAAACGTGAAAATCCATCCATCAGTTCCGTTCACGATAATCAGTTCAAAACCGTTATCCGTCATCCTCGATACGGTTGCTGATGTAATCGATCCTCGGCTAGTCAGACTCAAAATACCTAACGTGTTGATAACCTCGTAAAGAACAGCCCCCACGACAGTGAAGCATCGCCCATTTGCAGCGGTGTAAATACCTGATGCTATCTGAGCCGGGAACAGTTCTGGTGTAAGCCCAACCCAGCCATAAAATGCGCTTACCCCGCCTTGCGATTTCATCAGGAATAGATTTATCAGGCGATTGGCCGCTACTGCGCTCGATCTGCCTGAATCACTACCGCCGAGGAATGGAGATTTCACTTCGCGCCCTTATTAGCGAGCGCGTCTGGCGCGCAGTGTGCCAAATACGCCAACAGTGCCGGCGGAAAAAACATCACCAGCGACAAGATGAATAGTTGCATTCGCGGCGAGACTCACACGCACCGGGCCGACGATGGTTACGTAGTTTCCGGTTACGGTAGTTCCGAATGTCGCATTCTGCGTAACCGACGAATCAGCCGATACCCCAGACCCGCCAGCTTGTGCCGGGAAAGTGTCGGCAGTCGGAGAAATCGCTGCGCCGTAAGCCGTTGCAGTTGTTCCAGTCAGCACGCGATTGATTACACCGGACACTTCCCAGTCGCCGGGAGTCAATGCCAATGTGGTAACGTCAACCGGGGTCGCGGTCGTTTCAGCTACCGCATCACCGATTGCGACGGTAGAGGTCTTTACCTCACCGATGATGCCTGCGGCGGCGTTGTCATTGGTCGTTGTTCCTTCAACAAGGTTGGATGCAACTTGTGGAAATACATTTGGGAATGCCATGATTAGCTCACCAAGTAAATGTCGTTAGCGGCTCCCGTGAGCCGGATATGGGATATTGGTGCGTTGACTACCAGAATCTGCATCGTCGCAGATTGAACATCTACAGCAGGAGTAAAGTATTCAACTCCGTTATCAGTGGACAGTTCAATCAACCGACCGGCATCACTAGATTTCAGTGTGATACTTCCTGGAATCTGCATGTCTTTTGGAACAGGGATTACCAGCGGATCAGTTGATACAAGTGCCGATTTGATTACCGGCATGGTTTGGTTTTGTGCCATCGTGCTTCCTTTCGTTTAGACGGTGTAAGCGTTATTTCGGTAGCCCCCAACTCCGGTCGGCATGCCTAGGACTCCAACCTTGAGATTGGCGCGTTTCCACGTTCTAAGGGAGTTATTCGCTTTAACTCTGATCCTGCTATATTCAGGTTCTTGTACGCCGAAAATATCCATCAACTCCGCAGCGAGACAATCTACTAGAACCTTTTGCATCCCCATCGGTAAAGTAAGAGTGCTTGTAAGTGTCATAGAAGCAAACCCATTAACCGGAGTTTCCCTAACCAACAAATGCAATTCCGCTCCATTAGATGCAGGCCACAAATACAGAGTCCCGATATTTGTATTCGATTGGAGATAAAAACACTTCGATGGATATCCTTCTGTCGTCTTCACCGATTGTCCGCTGTATTCTTCAAAAGATGGAGCGAACCCAATCAGGAAGTCAGTGCCTCCAAACCTACAGAACGAACCTTCTTCGATGCGTTGCGGCATAGGAGCTGTGATCTGCGCGCCTGCAAGGATAGTTCCTGTAGCCGGCGTAGTAAGCCCAGCAGTGGACTCAAAAGTAAACGCCGTATCAGAGGTAACGGTTATTGTTTGCAGCCCGTTGTAACCTGACTCAACAGCTCCAGAAATAACTATCTTGCTTCCTGTTGAGAACCCATGCGAAGTGGTGAACGTAACAGTTACCGTCGTCCCTGTTTGCGTCATAGTCAAAACAGCGTGACTAGAACCAATCGTTACGAATTGATCTCCGACTGATGGAGTATAGACGTACTCTCTAAGCCCTACGGTATCTTGTGGGCTTAGTTGGAAGTAATCCAGAAGGTTAATAAACGCAGTAAGCCCTGCATTCATGTCTTCTGAGGGCGGAGATGTGCCGCCGGAGTCAATGCTCAGAGTCTGCTGTAACGCTTGGATGATGATTGATTGCGCGGTTGCCATTAGCAAGCCTCCTTAATGCTGCGCCCTTGTTAGAAGGCGCAGGTTAAACAGGCTTACTTGTATAGTTGGACTATACAACCCACCGCAGTAGTGAAAGTGCTAGGCGGCGTCAGCGCAGGCAACGTGCCAAACACGCCGACAGTTGCCGAAGTACAATTGCTTGCACCGTTAGCAGCCAACAAGTGACGCAGTGTCGCAGTAGTACCATTCGACTGTACGCCGATAAAGTAACGGCCCGGAGCAAGCAAGACAGGCGCGGTGAAGGCGATATTCTGGAACGCAGACGCACCAGCGGACAGAGTGCCAGCCAGAGCCGAGTTGGCAATCAGCGCACCATCTGAGCCATACAGCGCAACGATCAGATTGTCAGTGCCGACAGTCGTACCATTCAGCACACCGGCACCAGTCCAAGTCTGCCAGAACGGGACATAGATTTCTGTCAGGTTGATCGTGCCAGCTACAGGAGCCGTGCCGTTGGTTTCAAAGCCGGTAAGTGCGACAGCACCCATCGAGATACATGGCAGGGTAGTCGGGCCTTGGTTGTAGGTATGCGCACCTTGACCAGTGGTTTTGGCAATAGCTTCATTGCCGCCCATTGTGACAACTTGCAACGCGCCGCCAGGGAGTGCGGTTTCGGTAGTGGTCGGGCCGGCAGTTGCCACGCCAGCACTAACCAGCGATGTTTCGGTTGCATCAGGCAGAATAATTTTTGCGCCTGTAGCAAAGTTTCCGTACGGGGAATTGAGGGTAACGCTCATGATATATTTCCTTTCGAGTGAGTTTCACCCGCCGATTAGACGGGGTATTTATTGCTTAGACGTTGTGAATCCGGACCCCTAGTTCCGGATACATCGCCGCGTATCCGTACAGCACATCGAGGCGGGTAAATGGCACGTCGTTCATGAAGTCGTAAGCGGTCGTAACCTTCACGCTGAAACCGTCTGCCGTTTCCTGCGCAACGTCCAGCACGCCCTTGTTACCGTAAGGCATGGCGAACGGTACGCACGCCAAGCTGATTGCTTCCTTGTGGAAAGCATAGCTCGCGCCATAGGCAGTAGAGGCCGCACCCTGAATAACGAACGGCTGGCCGGTAGTCGGCGAGCCTGTCACGTTCTGGAATGCGCCTGACGTTACCAGTGCTGGGCTGATCGGAAGGCTGGTAGAACCCTGTGCAACGTCCGCAGTGATGATAACGCTCATCAGCTGGCCGGTAGACTGGCGGGATTGCGGGTTGACCGAATACACACCCGGCAACGTGATGATTGTTCCCTTGGTGATCGTGCCAGCGCCGGTCGCTGCTACTGTCAATGTTGCGCCGGTCTGGCCCGCGCCGTTGATGTTGGATGCAGTACCTGCGCCGTTGGTATGACCGACAGCGTTCTGATCCATCGCTACGATGTATCCCAGCGAGTCAACCATCATGCCGCGACCGTACTGCTTATCCAACTTTTCTTGATTGTTGAACAAACCAGCAAGACCGGAAACAGATGCGCCGTTCATCGTCGGATTCAGGATGATCGCACGCCGTCCGTCACGAGGAGCGGCGGCGTAATCGAGTTTCGTCCCGGAATCGGTAAAGATGTTCATCGCGCCGATTGAAGTCGTCGGGATAGCGCCGGCAGCATTAACGACCTGATGGAACGAATCGTGCGCCAACTGCAAGCCACGGCGATCCATTTCGTTAACCACCGTCATAGTGGCAGCATATACCGACTCTTCGAAGGATTTCTTGGAGATCGACAGGCTGCGCTGCGCGATGGTGAACGACAGGTCAGCGCCGCCCTGATTCACGGTCAGCGGGACGGTCGAATGGATGGTTGCTTGTGGATTTGCAGCAGCACCGTCACGATACACATAGCGCGGCGGTTTGCGCTTGTTGAAGGTCGTGCCGGGAGCGTAGCCTTGCGCAAAGGTGGACTTAAATTCATCCTCCAGCGAGCGGTCTACGTTGGCAGCGAAAGAGCACATGTTCTTAAGAACCATGAGCGCCTCTTTCGCTACCATCGAGTTTGTTGCCAAGATGTTGTTAGACATGCTTTATTTCCTTTCTTGATATTGATTAACGGTACGCCCAGAGCGGTTTATCCTTGAGCCTTGCTTTCTCGTATTCAGAGGCATTGGCTGTTTCAAGATTTACGCTACCCGGTACGCGGCCCTTGCCGACTAACTCGGCTGGCTTCGGTGCTTGCGACACCTTTGGTATTGGTGCGGGGGATGTCAGCTTCTTTTCCAGACGTTCAATCGCCTTAATCTGCTGCACGATTGTCATGCCTGCGATTGCGGCGGATTCGTCAGTATGCGTTCCGAGGTAGTAGGCAATGTCCTCGCTGATTTCGCTGTCGCCAATAGCATCACGCATAGCGACGGTTACTTGCAGCTTCGGATTCGTCCTTACAACTTCATCGAAATCGTCATACTTTTCGTCTCCCTTACTCAGTTTTTCAGCGATGGTCGCTTCATGGCTGGCCTGAGCCGTTTGCTGTTTGCGTTGCTGCGATTGCTCTTGCAAGCTTTGCAGTTTTGCATTCAACTTAGCTTCAACCTTCCAATCGGTTACGGCCTCGATGTAATCTTCGTAAGTCTGGAAATTCTCTGGCTTCGGCTCACCGCTTGCTTCCTGAACGGGTTGGGCGACTTGTGGTTGTGGTTGAGCTTGCTGCTTACGCAGATACTCATTTTCAACTTCAAGCCGTGCTTGTCGTTCAAGTTTGCGATGTTCTTTGGCTAATCGTTTCTGCAAAATATCGTCCAGCTCAGATTGAGTGAACGTCTTCTCTACAGGTTTCGATTCCGGCGATTTTTCGTCCGCTGTTGATGCCGTGTCATCAGCTGGAGACGCTGCGCTTTCTGGTGTTTCTGCGGGGGCAGCTTCCGCGTTTACAACTTCCTCGCTAGGAGTATGGTCAACTACAGGCGAATCATTGACTTGTTCAGTCATGGTAAAGCTCCTTCGGCCTTTCGGCACTGTGGGAATGCGACATCATCACGACGTTGCGTTCTAACCCGTACAAGCGGTACGGTGCGCGTACACTACTACTACAGAAACCCTATGTCAACAACAATGTGAATGCTTACTTACAGTGATGTTAGTGAGTGCTAGCGCACATTATAAAATAGCTATTTCAAGCCCTTAATTATATCAATTAAGGTATTTACATCTCCGCCATATCTGAATTCATAGTCCGCGCCTTCATATGAAGAAGGCAAATCATGATCTGACATTCGCACCTTGTCACCATTTGGCAACGTGGCGTACTTTGATTTGCTTTGCGTGGAGCTTGCAAAATTGACATCGCCGAATTCGTCGATTAGATTCTTGGCAACTTTCTTTGCCTCGCCAGTCCATGTATTCGGGATGGATGCGTATTTCTGTTGTCCGTCCATCGCGCCAGTGCTTTTTTGCACTCGCGACATTGCCATATTCATCAGCTCTTGCGGATCATCTCCGATTGCACTAAATGGCTTCCCGCCTCCGAACATTGGGCTGTAGTCGGCTTGGAACTTTCCGCCCGGAAGCGTGCGCATCGTAAGATCGTTAGTTACGGCCACAACGGCAGGGTTTGGCCGTCTTTCGACTCCGCTAATTTCAGGGAATGCACCGCCCAGTTCTTTAGGAGGATTGTATTTTCCAAATTTGACCGGAACACTCATAGCCGTGCCGTCGCCACCCTTGCGCACGATCAAGCTATTCAACGGAACCCCTGTGGCCTTCTCGAAATACTCCGGTTCGTATGGATACTGCGCCAGTCTTTGTTCTGGTGTTAGGTTCATGCGGGATTGAGTTAGGCGAGATTCGGCTTCTCCGGCTAGGCGTTGGTATGCTTCATGCGGGTCTGTTTTCTCGATGATATAGTTTTTTGCATATTGCAAGTCTTTATCCGGTCTATTCTCGAAGTTTTTAGCTATTGCAATATGATTTTGTGTCACCCATCGCGGGGGATTTTTCATTAACTCATCAACAGATTTACCATTATCTTTTGCCATTTTCAGTATCTGCTCTGCATGCGCCATATCATCGTATGAATGCAAACCTTCCAATGACGAAGAAGATGATTTAAACATCTCAGGACTCCCGCCCCTAGCAAACCCCTCGCGCTGCTGGATGGCGTGCTGGAGTTCGTGTAGAACGGTTGACTTAACCGAACTGTCTGCACTGGGCCATAATGCACCGGCCTTCATTTCGTCACGCGCTTTTCTGGCGTCAATCATTGCCGATCTTGTGTCTTGTACGGCAATGTCTCGCGGGATTCCTTCCGCTGTTGATTCGTCGATCAAGTCTCGCCAATAAAGCCCATACGGTTCTTCTTTTTTGAAAAACCTACCCGCAGTTTCTGCCTCGTTCGCAAATCGTGCATCACGATCAAGCCCAAGCTGCATATATTCACCAAGTCCTATATCTGATCTAGGAGCGTGGTATTCGCCCCTTGTAAACCCGATATTCTTGTTATTGACTATATCCATGCCTGGAATTGATGGGTATGCGTCATATAGCCCATCATGGGCCATTGCATCGCCAAGTTTTGCCTGAGTGGCACTTAAATCTGCCTCATACGGACGATTCCATTTTGTCGGAACAAATCTCGCGGAATCATCCGGTATCTCAAACCTCGGCATCTTGTCCGGCGTGTCCAGCGCCCAGCCGGTTTGTGCCCAAATATCCGCATCCGGCACACCCTGCGCGGCGAGCTGCTTTGCTTCGTCCAGCTTCGCCATATCCGCCGTCTTCGCGTTTACCCCGGCGAATATCCCGCGCTCTTTGCGCATCAGGTTAGCCAGTGCATTCAGTTTCGCCCCTTGGCTTGCCTTCGATGCGATTGCCGTTCCACCTAGCGCCGCTGCAAGCGGTGCAGCGAACATCTTCGCGCCCATTGCCAGCTTGGAGGGTATGCCCGTGCCGATGAAGTCAGTTGCATTGATTGGGATGCCGCCAATTTCAGCAATGTCCAGCCCACCAGCCAGCGGCTTCTCGCCATAGGCTACATCTGGAGACATACGCCCCATGCCGACATTAATCGCCGTGTCAATATCTTCCTGACTAGGCGGATTAAGCGCGGATTCATAGGCGCGCAATCGCTCATCCGCGCTCATGCGGTGCGACATTTCCCTTGCTAGCTTTGCTCGCCTATCTTCCGCCATAACTATGCAGCTTGCCGAATGTAGCTGATTACCACTGTCCCGTTCAGAACTCCATCTGCATCAGTATTCGCGCCCCAGCCGTCGGCCATATTGACATATATGGTATGCGCGCCGCCAGTTGTGATTTCAAGTGGGACATTTGCAGTAGGCGCAGTGCCTTTCACCGTAGCAGTACCATTCGTATCAGCAGCCACTTGACCGGTGATAATGTCCTCGAATGTAGCCGTTCCACTCAAAACAGCAACTGCGCCGGAAGCAATCACAGTTCCGAGGCCGATTTCAGGCGTATCATTTGTGATGGTAACGCCACTTAGACCGACAGACATATATGCATCGCGGATAAGGCACGCGCCAGCAGGCAACGTGAAAATCAGCGCACCTACGCCCAAATTCTCACTCACTCCAACAGTTAGCGGTAAATTGGTAATCGTCAGCACGGCGGTTACATTAACGCCGTCTCCGTAATGTACTGCCGTTACTCCGGCCTCTGCCGTCCCGTTCGATATCGTACTTTTGACGATGGTAAACGTGCCAGAATTAGGAGTTGTTGCGCCAATAGCGCCAGGTGCTGCAAAAGTCGCTCCACCAATAGCCGAAGCGTTCAGGTTTGTGACTTGTGTAGTTGAAGCAATTACCATAGGAGGCGTGCCAGTTGTTACCGTGGACGTGATTTGTCCAGAAGCACCCAGTGTAGTAACACTTGCAGCCGCTGGCGTAGTTGCGCCCAATGTGCCGTTAAACGCATTTGCTCCGGTCATTGTCTTTGCCCCGGTGATGGTTTGCGTTGTGTTGGTAGTTACTTGGTTTGCATCGCTACCCAACAGACTTTCAGTACCTGCATCGTCTTTGTAGTAAAGCTGTTTGTCCGATTTCGCATACAGCGCCACGTTGCCGCCTTGCGGGGTTGGTTGTGCGGCTACTTCAGGAATCAAAAACGTAGAATCATGTGCCATTTTGTTTCTCCTTTATTCTTCAGTTGAGTTGCTTGCTTCGCCTTCGCCAATCATGGTATTGGCCTCGATCATCATTCCATGCGCGTGTTCCATCATCGCCGGAGCTGTGCGGATATGCTCTTGCTGCACCTCTGAGCGGCTTTGCATCTCTGCTATTGCCATCTTTGTCTCCGCGTCAAGCCTAGCTTTCCATCGCTCTGTTTCAGCCTGCAATTCTGCCTTGTATTGCTCAAAAGCTAGTTTCTGCGTTTCGTCATGTTCTTCACTTGCTACCGACTCTTGCATGCTTTGCTGCGCCATAGCGACTCTGGCTTCGTACTCCATTTTCGCTCGTTCAGTCTCTGCCTTGAATCTGTCAATCTGGAGTTTCGCTTGGTCAATCTGCAATCTAGCCTGCGCTACTTGAGCTTCTGCCTGTGCCTTTTGCGCTTCCAATGCTGCGCGCTGTTGCTCTGTCTGGCTCTTCTGCAATTCACCCTGCATTTGCTGGATAACCTGATCCTGTTGCTGGATGTGCTGCTGCGCTTGTTGGATTGCCTGCTGAACTTGCGGCGGAATCTGCGGCTGTCCTTTTTCGTCTTTCATTCCGGGTGGTAGCGATTTCTCAAAACGCTTTGCAAACTGATCTGCAAGCGGGAAGTCCAGCGAGCGGAATACCAAGTCGCCGGCCAGTTGCATAACTTGCGGATTACGTGCAGCGATCTCGGTCACGTTTGCAGCTGTTTCCTGCCGCTGCGTCATGTAGCTAGGGCCGGTGTCGATAGTTACGTCATAGCGCCCGATAGTCGGGTTGAATATGCGTGTTACATCCTCTTCAGTCAGCCCGTCTACTTCCTGATGGGCCACTTGTGCAGATGGGTCTAGCACCGCGCTGCTTTCCTTCCCGTCAATCCCTAATACTCGCATCACCCGCTTGGTATCCATCACCCTTCCGCCGGTTATCAGGTCAACCAGAATCTGAGCCTCATACTTCAAAGCACGGGCGAAATTATCCGGGAAGTGGAACGTAGCGACCTCAGATTGCGATTTAAGCCGCTGAATACCGATTCCGCTGGAAGCCTCGGACTTGATCCCCATTGATGCGTTATGCTGGCCTGACGCACCGCGCATTTGCTCGGTAGCAACTTGCAGCATCTGGATTTGAGCGGTCGCAAGCTGCGTGCCTTGCTGGCGTTGCGGTTGCGGTATCTGGTTTCCAGCTTCATCAACGTGGTTATAAGGAAGATACGAACGGTTCTCGATATTGGCAGAGTCCCATATATCCTCATGGCCTTCAATCGCCGCTGCCGGGGCCATGTACGGGATTTTGTTCTGCAATGCGATAGATTCAATCGCGGCGGAAAATGTGTAGTTCACCATCCGCGCAGAGTCTTTAATTGGGCGAACTAACCCGAATCTAACCAACTCGCCGTCTACTATTAGCTCTTTCCCTACCACCGTCACGATAGGCAGCATAGAACCCGGCCAATCGGTCACATCTACCGGCTCAGACTCCCCGCCGATCAGCTTGCAAATTTTCCACTCTCTGCGCTTGGTCGGGCGAGTTTCAAGTAACTTTGCGGCAACCATTTCATCCAGTTGCGCCAATATCTCCGGCGGGATTTTGCTCTTAAGTTCCGCGTCCCCTGTAGGTAGCTGATATAGGATGTCATCTACATATTCGCAATAGTAATAGTCGGCGATTCTCACCGATTCCTTTTTAACCCATCCATGCGGGTCTTCGTCCCATGATGCAATGTCCACATCTGGATATTTTCGCTCCACGAATTCCCGCGATACATCCTCAAACACAAAACACCAATCCGCATCAGAACGGTCGATATTCTTTGTGAATGGGTCAATGTAGACCATTGCCGGGTCGGGTATCTGGGTGATCTTGATGATCTGGTTGAAACTCTTGTCTGATTCGTAGCAGGTACTAACCGCCCAATAACCCTCACCACCGACGATAGCATGCTCTGCGGCCAAATCATGCGCGTCGTCGGCGCTGCTGTAGTTATGGATATTGCGAATCAGACCTTCCAGAATCTCGGCGGTCTTTTTGTCCGAATGATCGTCAACAGGGCGCACTTTTGCGGCGGGTCGGTTTTGCCTAATTGAGTTGATTACCTGGTTGCAATGTTGTGCCACCAAATTTATCGTGAGGCACGGCTTGCGGTCTATCTCGGCGCGATTACGCCTGATACCCTCATCCCATTGCCAGCCGTTTTCCGAGTCTCCGAGGTAAAACTTCGTATCCTCTTGAGCGGATGCGCGCAGTTTCGAATATGCGTCCTTCGCGAGTTCGTACCGCTTTTTCGCCTCGGTCACGATGTCCGTGCGGTCTTCGGCTTTCGACTCTTTAGGCTCTTCTGCCTCGTTCTCATAATCCATAATCACCTCTTGCCATCATCTCGACGGGGGGAATGTTCGGCTATCGTGGTTATTTACTTCGCTGCCGATTGCGAAGATGTGGAGGACAGCAAAGCGCAAACAGTTTTTACGAATCGAAACGCTTTGCTGATTATCTTCGCCGGCTTGACCACGCGCAACCACCGAACCAGATAATTATGAGTTACATTCGATTCAACCTTGCGGAGTTACTTTTCTAGCCATAATCATTTTAGGCTCTTGCTGGATAAGCTCGAATCCAAACTTCTGATACCACGCCGCGAGCTTTTCATCATCCGGCAACAATATCATAACTTTACCACACTTGTCGGCCTCTTCGCATACCTGTTTCAGCAGCTTGGTTGCCATGCCTTTGCCGCGCATTCCTGGCTCAGTGTGCAAGCTGTGAACCTCGCGGATCGTGACGCGCATTTCTACGGGCAATGCTGTTGTGTAGCCAACTTTGCAGGTTGCGCCTTCGTGGGTGCGCTTTCCTAGCATATTTAGATTGGTCACTTCGCCCTCTTCGTGTACTTGCGCTTAGTCGCCGGCTTTGCTGGCTTCGTCGCCGCTGGCGGCACAATATCCGGCTGGTGCTCTGGATTTAACTCATCAAACGAAACATTTGCACCGCTTCGGTGATATTCAGCCAGCATAATCCCGCTTGTCTCGCTGGACTCTTGCGCGATTGGCTGCTGCTCTTCAATCTCCGAACCATACCCGCACATCATCGCCCCGATGCCGAACTGCTCTGGCCCTACTCCGAATCGTCCGCTCATTTTGCATCCCTTTTAATTCTAGTCAACTTGAAAGAACATCCCGCAAAAAATGATTGTCCCCACTCGTCAAACCAGAAACAATTAGAGATGTCGCCCTCTCTCGGGTCTCCATTCATGTACCTTTTAATTCCTAGCCACGACCTCATTGTAATGAATTTACTAACTCCATTTACCGTCGCCTCGGCTCTAAATTCGCCTTCTTTAATTATTTCAAACTCATACCCTGTAAGTCTTTCGTCTCCTGATGCAAAAACGGCGCACCTTACCTGTCCGATTTTCAGCTTTAATTTGCCAGTTTTGTGAACCGCACTCTTGCGGAACTTTATGTATTCATCCATCGTCGCTAATTCATCCATCCCAGCCCCCCAGAGTTTCCACCTGTTAATATGCGCTTCGTCTTGGCTTCTGTTTTGGCCTTCACCAGCGGCCCAGAATCTGCGTATGCAATCATAACCGAATCGGCTAGGTTTGGGGATTTAGTGTTGTCCGGCGCTTTGTCGATGATAATTTTGCCCGCCGTATTGATCGAGTATGTCGGCTGCGACAGTTCGGCAGTTAGTTTGTTCAGACTCTCAAGTTTGCTTGAAATTGAAATGATGTTGTCCGGGTCTTCCGGCATCACGCCTTCGACCACCGCTCGATAGGTATTCTGGAACCTGATACGCAACGCCCACCATGCCTGTGCCTTGGCATTGGCAAAGAAATCTTTATTTTTGCGCCCCTTGACCATCATGGCATCGGGCTTCAATACCGCACCAGAGCCACGGAATGCCGATACCTCTAGCTGCGCTTGCTTGTTCTCGTCCCTGCGCGCATTGATTATCCTGGCATCGCCCCTCACTCCGGCCCCTAAACCGTCAGCATCGTAGGAAAATGCTAAATACCCGCCATCGTCGCACAGCATAAAAGCCTTCTCGACTGTTCCGAATATGTCCGACCCTACGCCCTTCCAGCTTTCTACGGTCTCAAGCAATACGCCATGACGACCAGCAAAGGCATTCGCATCCTTGCCCTCATCAGCTACGTCTAACGCGCCTTTACGCACCCCTGACGGGACTATATCCAGCTTTTCGTCGGCATCAATGGCAGCCTGCACCCACTCGGACGGAATCAGCACGCCCTCAACCGATGCGGAGTAGTCGATATCGATCTCTTGGGCCAGTGTTATCGGGTCTAGCTCGTTCTTTTTCTTCTGATACCACGCCCCATCCTTGCGAGGATCATCGCGCCAGTGCATCGTGAAGACGGATATTTTCCCGCCGAACCGCTTGATAGCGAACGGGTTAGCCATGCCGTTTGCGCTGGATATGTCGATACGGCAGTTGGTTGTAGCTGACAGGGAAGCGTCCACAAGCTGCGGCCTCTCGATATGCGCGGCTTCGTCAACGAAGTAAAAGCTGGTGCGGTCGCCGCGACCAATGTTGTCGCCAGCCTCGCCGGTCATCGCCGATCCAGTTCCGTTAAACGAAATCCTCATGTGCGCGTCCGACCATGATCCGGTAAACTCGTTCGGCAATAATCGCAGAAACTCGCGAGCCTTCCAGAATAGGCTTTTCGGGTCTCCGATCTTGTCCACGTAGTCTTCCTTGCGCGAACCAAACCCGGCGACGATGCCATCATTGAACATGCACACCGTTGCGGCAGTACACACAGCAAGCCACGACAATCCCATGTCGCGGGATTTATCCGTTAGCCCAGGCTCCCGATTCTTCCACCTGGCAACGAACCAATCCACCCACTCAACTTGCTTATCGAACAAGATAAACGGGATTACCGAAGGCTGTCCGATCTCAGGGCCGCGTGGGTCAACGGTGCAAGCCCAATCCGTGAGAAACTGGGCGATGTTGTCTCGGTAGTACAGTTTCAGGGCAGGGACTAACTGCGGGTTAGCACGCATGCGCTTTAACCGTTCGGAGCGATCAACGTAAACGGCGGTGTAGTCTGGATTGCGATAGTCTAGGGACATCTAATAATGGCGTCCAAAATTTTAGGTATTTTATAGGCGTTCCGGTAACAGATTCACAAAACTCATTGTAAAAACCACTCCAAAAAATTACTACCTGACCTTTAAGGCGCTGTTTCTGAGCATATCCAATAAATACCGAACCATCGCGCGGCGCTGACCTTATTGGACGCCACATCATTTCCCCCTCATCAGGTCGGCATAAGCCCTTGCTGCGTCCTGCTGGGTCATCGCGGCGGTGATCTCTTGCTGGACTGGCGGCAAGTCATCAGCACCGCCGATAGCCAGCTTATCGCCGTACTTGCGCGGAGACATGCGCGCCAGCATCCACTTGATATTATCCGCCTTGAGCCTCAACCCAGCGACTTCAACAGCTGTTTCAGCCATAACAGCTTGATCGCTTACCGTTCCAAGCGACTCAAAATAGGCATCCGATCTTTCATCCCTCGCGCGCGCGTACTTTACGGCACGGTCTTTGTCAGCATTTATCCAGTCCGTAACCGTCATGTTCTTCATGCCATTTTCAAGGCACCAAGCATGCAGACTCTTGCCTTGTGCAATCTCATCGCAAATAGCGTCTATGCCGATTTCGGTTAGGCGCTGTGATGGCGTTAAAGGCTTTGCTGCTTTAGTGATTTTGCTAGGCCGTCCCATTTGCCTTCACTTCCCTGATGTAGATATTATCGATTCCGTCGTAGTTGGACATTATTGTCTGAACCTCTTGCGCTGCTCCCAGTCATCCAGGCATTCAGGCTGGCAGAAAACCCCGTGTGTCTCTTCCCCACAATTCCAACAGTATCCGGTTGCCTTTAGCTCTGGCTTTCGGTGCTTTAGCGCGATTTCGCGGTCTTTCTCTTCGCGCTCTGTAGCTTGGTCGTCTAAAGACAAAATATCACCTATTCAGTTGTTTTCTCTATTGTATAGAGGTTTTGCGGTGCGCAGGCGATGATAGTCCGTATCCCCACCCATGTGCAATAGCTTGGGCGGGTATCCCCAGACTCCCACCGTTGCCAACTGCGCAGGTTTGTTTTGCATAGCTTGGCACAAGCATCCTGCGTGAGTCCTGCCGCCACGCGCAGAGCGATGATTTTCTCTGGCGTTGCTGCGGTTTTGGCGGATCGGTTTGGGTGGTTGTTGCTCATTTGATACCCATCTGTTCGCGATATGCCGCCTCTGAGGCGTACTGTTTCGCCACCAGAGCATCCAGGTCAATTCCGTGACGATCCGCCATTTCGTGCGCAACCTCGCATGCTAGATCATGTTCGGATGGCGTTATTTCGTGGTCGCTAGGCTCGTCCGTGCGATAGTCGGTATATCCTGCGATATGTGAGGCTGTTTTCATATTCAGCATGATGCGTCTCCAATCATGAACATTTCAGCAGTTTCAGCATCGAAACCGGAAGCAACAGCCAAACGAATAAATTCCTCATCAATTTGGTCGCACGATTTAGCCAGAATAAATGATTTCGGGATTGAATCCAAAATTGCATTGAGTTTTGCGTTTTTCATTTTCATCTCCTATGCCCCGATTCCATGAGGCGCTGGCCGTTTCCGTGTTTGGATTCGATGGCTCATTATACCGACATTACGCCGTAATGCAAGAACTTTCGCAACTATTTTTTGCGCCCCTTTTGCGCCTTCTACGCACAAGCCCTGCACCTTGCCTGCCTAGCCCTGTTCTGTAGCCTGAAAATAACCTCTGCGGGCGCGGAACAGCCTAGATTCTGGCATTTGCGCTTTGACTCTGGTGGGGTTGGTGTCATTTCGGCTCAATCCTATATTCGCACTCAAAAACGACAATCTCTGGCGGACTCATCATCCAAACGCGCATCGGGTCTGGCGGAGGTGATGTTCTGCGCAGGCAATCATCGCAGCCCTCGCGCCAATACCATACGCCATCCTCTTCGCTTCCGACTCCGGGGCATCGGGCTACGTCATTCGGAAGATTTGCCATAATACTCAATCGCCTCCTCTGCAAGAATCCTAACCTCGGTCGCGCCCAGCGTTCTTTTGGCAGATTCACGCAGGCTATCAACAAAATCGCGGCCATACAGATCGATCATTTTCAGCGTGTATTCTCTGATATGAAACTCTTTTCGGAACGTGTTGCACCCGCAACAGGCCGGTTTCAAGTTCTCTTCAAGCCATCGCGATGCCTTTTTCCCGCGCTCGATATAGTGCGCGCAATGTGCGTCTTTCCAGTGCAATCCGGTATCGCATGATATGCAGGTCACATATCCGGCGTGGTCTGCGTATTTCTGCCTGATGTATAGGCTCGCCAGTCGGTCTGCCTTTTCGATCAGCGTAGACAGTTTTACGCGCTTTGATTTGGTCTTTTGTTTCACTCTATTTCCTTCGCCATGAATCTATCAGAATACACACATACAGTCACGCCAGAAACATACCGCGCGCGCTCAACTGGAGTTTTTGCGGCTCTGCATGATCTATATCCTTGGCGTGCCATTTCCTTTTCTACCTTCGAATCGCCAATGTATGCGTTGAGGCAGTTTCGGCAGATTTTATCCTGTGAGCTTGCGGTCATTTTTATGTGTAAAACTCGACTATAGCCAGATTAGGCACCTGCGCAGGTGCATATCACACGTTAGGAGACTTATATGGACGATATGAAGGTTCTCGAAAAGGATGGCGTAATCGACCATGACGCAATAGAAACAATAGTTCGCGTACAGGTGTTAGAAGCCATCGTTTCGTTGCAGTCCAACGCGTTGGTGGCGGCCCTATCTCTTTTTGAAGACGCAGAGCGAACTCGGCAGCTGAAGGGAATGGAAGATCGGCTAAAAGAGATTGAGGCTGATTACAAGACGATTTACATGACATCGCTATCTCCAATGGATTCTGATTATTCGGCAGAGTTGATTCAAGAAGTTCTCTCTGGTTATTTTGCTCAAATGCGTCGATCACTTGGCATCCACTCCTAACCTTACGTTCAACCCGGACCCCGCGAAGCGGGGCCGGTTACTTCCACGTTATGCGTCTTCATGCCGCGCGCCCCTGCATGAATTCCTGAATGGTGCTCGGCTCCATGTATTCCAACGCGTGTGTCGGGTGGTACAGCCCTGACCTGCGACGGCCCGCTATGCGGATGCGCAAATACTTCCCCTTTGACCCCGTGATTGTTCCTGGAATGCCGACACCATCGTCCAGCATCACCCTCACATCACCGCCGCGCTTTGCTGGCACGCCATAGGTCTTGCGTATATATTCCATGCTCATTATTGTTTCTCCGTATCACCGGCCGCCGAACCCGACACTCCAAGCGCCCTCCGGCATCTGCACTCTATTCGCCTGTCTTGGAGTGCAGCATCCGCACTGCCCTGCTATTTGAGGGTGAGGCTACCAATTTCTCCACCACTGCCATTGTTCAACCAATGCCTAAAGCCGCGCAAGGCACCTTAGCTACACGTTAGAACGCATCGTATCGCGTCATGTACAGCACGCCATTATACAGATACCAGACCGCAGTTATTTGGCCGTGTCGCTCAGTGATCTTCTTTCCGAACAACCGAAGTTTCAGCATGAACCAGAAACTTGGATCGAATGTGCTCTTGCACGGAAACTGGAAATATTGTTCGTTCATTTCTTCCTCCACAAATGCGCCCTAACCATACGGTCAAGGCGGACTCCGCTACTCTCCGCCGCTTACCTTTTCGTTAGCCGGCAACACTCCGAGCGCCTGCGCTTGCTCAACCGTCACCAACATTTGAGGGGGGCTTCGGCTGTGCAACGCCACAAGTCTGTCCACGTAGGGCTTCGCCGCCTTGGCGTAGCTCTCTTGCAGCATCGCCAAGGTTTCTCGCAGGTAGCGTTCCTCAGATGCGTCCGCGCAATCGCGGAAGGCATAGCGGCGCTCGCACGGCGTCGGCGGGCTGTCGTCCGGGTGGCAGGTGCATTGCCGGCTAACAGTTACGTCAACCGGACCTTGCGCCGGAATCAGCGTTTCACTCATGATTTACCTCCTGTGCCGGCGCAAGGCCGGTTACGTCAGCGTTGGGCGTCAGGGCATCGCGAGCAAATTGATTCCGCTGCGCTCCTGTCATGTATTCGCTATCCTCTGTTTCGCACAATTGCACCAGGACGGCTTCGCGCAGCCGGTATATTTCTTCTCTCGCATCTTTCAGTAACACCACACCATCGCGCTGCAACATGTGCGGCGATAGTTGGCGAAGATGCGCTTCGATTCTTTCGAGCACGCCCAACCCTACGGTCGAGCCGGACTCCTCACTACGCTTCGCTTCGTTCGTCACCGCTCACCTCCATCGTTCGGCACGTGTTCCCCACTCGCGTGGGGATGAACCGTTTTGCTTATAGTTGTATACTTTCTTTCAGCCAATCCGAATATGGTATGCGGATATTCTGGTGAAATTTATCGGCAGCATCTTCGTTATTGTCCAATTCTGCGCGGCTTTCAATGTCGCAAAATACTAGGATGGCATGGCGGCAGAATTCCTGCCAGTTCGCCACCGTGATTCCGATTTCCATATCGCCATGCCCCAGCCCGTTCCCGCCTAATTCTCGGTCGTAGATTGGCCTGATCCATTGGTAAAACGATAAATCATTGCACCACATGCCGGCCAGCTTCGCCAGCGCGCCGCCTTTGGCTGAATGCTCGACTTTCTGCGCGACTGGCTCTATCGGCTGGTCATCGTCTCCCACTTCGATCAGCACCGCCATAAAGCGTTGCCCTGCCGTGTTCCCCTTCTTCGCGGTCATGCCCTTGAATGGCTCAAGCGCAGCCGAATCAGGTAGCCAGAAGGTAATCTTCGCCCCTGCCGTGTGGCTCTCCTGCCAGCCGGCCAGCATGATTTCACCCTGAAAACTCGGTTTTATACTCACTGCAATTTCCTCCACCAAGCCCGAAACGCCGCAGGGTCGTAATATGCTTTCCCCCTGTGCCTTAATTTCGGCTCTGGCGCACCGTGAGCAGCCAATCGTCCGCGAAGCTGCGCCATCGTTACACCAAACTCTGCGGCGAACTCTAGCGCGGTTCTGAGCGGCTTGTTGCCGCGCTCTCGGGGTGCGTTGTAGTGGGATAAATTCATTGTGCCGCTCCTGGTTGTATTTCCTTCGCTTCCTCTATCAGCCTAACCTGCTCCCGCAATCGCTCGATATCACGGTCAATATCGGTAGTGTTCTTTCCGCCTGCTATGTATAGCTCGCGTATCCAGATTAGGTTAGTTAGCATTCTGGACTTTAGGCAGGCTGGTTTGTTTTGCACAGCTTCCTCAATTAGTGCCGCGTTTAGCACATTAACTTGCGCGGCTTCAAGCTTCAACAGGTGATGCAGTCGGCTAAAAAATACTGCACCAAGCATGTGTAATACTGTTATTCGAGCATGGATAAAATATCGGTCTGCCGGTAAGAGCGCGAGCCTTTATGCGAGCCAAACAATGATCCTTGACTTAGTTCTCGTTCAATCCTCGCGCTTGCTGCCTTGAAAAAATCTTTCTTGATCTCAAAACCATAGGCTTCACGCTCAGACCTGATGGCAGCGATTATTGTTGATGCGCTACCAGCGCACGGGTCGATAATAACATCGCCTGGATCGGTGAATATTGAAATCAATCGCTCGATCAATCGAACAGGTTTTTGAGTGTTGTGCGATACGCCAATTTCAGTGTCAAACGCAGGAATGCCATCAATTGTCAGATTGTAAACTCGCGTTTTTTGATGGATAATTTTTACGCTTCCAACCTTTTGCAGTAAGAACTTTTCTTGTTTCAATGCTTTTTTGACAGAAGCATTTTTTGCATAGCTTCCCGTTAATCCAGCCTCTTGAAAAGTACCAATGTTCTTTTGTTGCTGGCTTGAACTCGCCACAGACTGAACACGGCTTTTCCCATTCTCCATCGACAAGTCTGCAACCAGAGTGCAGCCGCTTATGTTCAAGGGGCGTGACAAGTTGCAAATTGGAAATATTGTTGTTTGTTTTGTCGAAATCCTTGTGATGAACCTGCATACCGAGCGGTAATTTACCATTATGCCGCTCCCAAACAAGGCAATGTTCGAGGCGAAGCTTTCCTTCTTCGTCTTTTTCAAATCGCAAATATCCCTTGGGGGTTTTTTTGTATTCTTTTCGCATGTAATCTCCGTTTTGTGTAATTGCTTAGGCTTCTGCGTATTATACACAGAAACGTTACTCAATACAAAATCGGATGTCTTTATTTGATCGGCATTTACCCAAAATATGCCACCACCTCTTTTTATTAAAAACGGATGGTTCCATGTTGCTACGGTTTTATACTCGCCGCATTTTATTTCAACTAGTTTTTCGGCGTCATGCTGCGTGATGTGTGAGACAGTTCCGTATCTATTTGAATCTCCAACTTTTACGTCTTCGATTTTTACCCATAAGCCATTAAAAAATACCATTTCTCCTGCTGGAAGGCACGGATGGATCTTCTCGCTGTTGGTATCGTTCTCCCATGGTATTGCATTAAAAATCATCTTCCCGTGATTGTTGAATTTTGGGAGCTTGTCGCGGTACAGAATCAGCCCGTATTCGCAGTTTCCGACGACACGCATATTTGCCTTGAGCACCTGCGCGCTTGAATTCTTTACGAACACAAGATTGATGTAATTATTCAGGCCATGCTTCTTCGCCTCTTCGATCAACTGGAATTGCTGATCGAACGCACAGAACACAATCATGCATGGAGCCTTGCCTGTTTCTTTTGGCTCAGGTATCAGCATCTTCGAGCAAAAATGCAAAAATTCTGGTATGCGAAAATCTTTATCGGTGTCGAAGAATTCTTTGTTTGCCAATGCGCTTTCGCCGTTTTTTATGTCGCCGCCCTCATACCACTCAACCGACGAACCGTAGGCTTTTTTCCCAACGTTATACGGAATGTCCGCAATAATGAGCTGCGCCTTTTTAATGGCGTAACGCTTCGAGTTTTGGAAGTGATCGTTAAAAAGTTCGTGCTTCATGTTATCCCCTACTATCGTTCCGACACTCTACACTAAGCAACAATTTTATGCTGATTTATTTTGCAGATTTCTTAATAAACATATCCGCCGCAGATAGCGCCTTGCGCAGCACCTCAATCGGCAAATCAATATCGGCTTCCTTGTGCGGTACACCGTTCCAAATCAGCACCCGTCCGCCGACAAGTTGGATGGTTACGTCCTCAACTTCGAATGTTATGCTGCCCATTATTTCCTCCGTTGCGCTACTGATTCCAGCTCATTGTAAAAAGCGCGATACTTTGCTGTGCGCTCGAAGTCTTTAATCCCTGGATCTTTGATACGCCTAATATCGCTGTTGTGTCGAAGGTCTGCCATCTTTACGATAACTGCGTCAGGGTTTGCCTTCACCGCTGATTTATATTCTTCGTAGCTCTGGCCGCGATGCTTTGTCATCGCCATAATCCCTGAAATAACTCGTTCACTAAATCCGAGTTCGCGCAAATGCTGTGCTGTGACATCGGTATCTTCAAACAAATCATGCCCGATTGCTATCTGACCGAGTTCGTCATCGCTATCTCTTGGCAAATAGTGTAGCACCTTCATGCAATGAAGGATGTACGGACGGCCAGATTTATCCAGAATGTTTTTAAATTTATCGGCTGCAATCGCAATCATCATCGCGAGCTGTTTACTTTGTTCCATTTTTCATTCTCCGTTGCGCTGCGATGATGTCCTTTACCCTTGATTCAGATAGGCCGTAGATCAATGCGATGCTTTTCTGGCGCATTTCGTCCTCGGTGAATAGGCGGTGTATTTCGGCGTTTCTGGCGGCGTAGGATTGGCGTATGGTTTTCATTCTGCCGAACCCCTGTAGCTATCCCAATTAAACGGCACACAAGCCCCACCATCCTCTCGCAATCGGTCGAACACGCGCTCGCCTAGAAAAACTTTTACCTCGCTTGGCGATAGGTTAGAAAGCAGTAAAGTCGGCAACCTGTTTTCGTATCGCTCGTTCAAAACGTCGAACATCGCATTACGCTCAAAATCGCTACCGAACTGCACCCCGATCTCGTCGATAATCAGCAAATCAGGCGACGAAAACAGCGACACAACATCGCTTTCAGATTCGTCTGAATCTTTGCGCCATGCGTCCTTGATTCTGCGCATCATGCGTTGCACAGTGGTAAACAGCACGATCCCGCCGCGATTCATTACCGACAAGCCGATTCCTACTGACAAGTGCGTTTTCCCAGTACCCGGCTTTCCGCAAAATATCGCGCTTCGCCCGGTCTTTGAAACTTCGCTGAACTTTTCCGCGTACTCAGTCGCGAAAGCATGCGCGCTTTTCTGGCCTTCGTTCTTTGCTTCGAATTTTTCCAGTGTGCGATCAGTGAATCGAACAGGAATACCGGATTCACCAAGCCTTCGTTCCCATTGCCGCTGCTTTTCGGCGGCATCTCTGTCCCGCTCTGCGCGATCAGCATTTTCCATTTCAATCGCAGTGCATGCAGGGCATTTCGTCCACACTGAACCGAACACGTTTCGGCTATCAAACTCCCCATGCGTTTCGCAGGTTGCTTTGCGTGGTATCGGGTCGATCATCATCAACTTCAATTTACCCAACGATACCGGCTCTTCGTCTTCAATTTCAAAACTGTTTGCGTTGTTCATAGCTTGGTAACTCCTTCGCCGTAGTCGCGATCATTAAAGTTTTCTGGTGATGCAGTTCGTTTTTGTCCAGCTGTCTTCGGCTCAAACAATCCCTGCCATCCATTTGACGCAGAATCAGCAAGCGACTGCGCGTATGGTAAACCTGCATCCTTCCACTTTCGCAGCTTATCGACTTGTGCCTGCATTTGCTCAGGAAGCATCTTTTTTCCCTTTCTGGTTTTTATCCACAATTCCCAATGACTACGATCAACCCAGTCCGGCAAGGCGAAAGCCGCGCTAGGTTTCTTCTGCTTCTTCTCTGTCTCTGTCTCTGTCTCTGTCTCTTCTCTTCTCTTCTCTGGTGCGTCATCTTGGCAACAAATTGACGCCACCTTGACGCCATCTTGCGGAGCATCTATAAATCCATGTTCTATAAACAAGTTTAAATCTGGCTCAGTATCAAGATGGCAAAGTTTTTGAATGGCGCGAGGTGACGCCGGGATGACGCCATTGTGGTCAGCAGCAAGCAACCAGATGGCGACAAGTTGACCGCGCTGTGAGTCAGTCAGCGTTACCCACCCTATGTGGCGCATGCACTCGCGATGGATTTTTATCCACGGCGGCTGTCCACGATCTTTCCGGTAGGATTGCCACTTGTCCCAGTTGTGAATGGTAAGGTTACTCATCTTACATGTCCTTCCCGTACCGCTTTGCCAGCCAGACAATACCCTCCGGCTCAACCTTCGTCTGAACGAATGCATGGCCGTTTGATTCGCCAGTGTGCAGGGTGAATAAGCCGCGATCAATGTAGTCTTGAAACGCCACCCAGTTACCGCCGCGCTTGAAAATCACCTTGTCGGCGGATAGTTCCGCGATGAACTCTTGCGGCTTGCGTTGCAGGATTTTTGCTACATCGGATAGGCACTTGCTGGAACGAGCCTCAACGTAACGCTCTACGAAGGCAACGGCGGGCTTTTGTTGCTCTATCTGGGCTTGCTGTGCTTCGATGATTTCGGCTTGCTCTGCGGCTAGTCTAAGCGCGCCGGATAGCGTGGTAGGAATAGCGAACTGTTGCTGGGCTTCCAGTTCTTGCCATCGGTCGATTATTTTTGCGCGCTGGGCGATTGAGTAACCAGAGGTAAGAATCAAGGCTTCACGCTTCGGGAGGTCAACATGGCTAACCAATCCATTGCCCATGTTGTTCCATACGCGAATGCCTTTAAAATCAGGACTATCCAATTTTGGATACCCGTCTGGATAAAGTTCATCCAGCATCTTGCGAATATCTCGCAAAACATGTCCGTGTTCTTTGTCTGTTATTTCCGCAATGTCCTTGCTGGACATGGTTTGCTGGTTGCTGTGTATATGTAGCATTTTGCGATCCAATGCAAAAAAGCCTTGAGGGAATCTCCAACCAGCTAGCTGGCTTTGGTCGCGTGGAGAGTATCCACCGGAGATTCCTTCAAGGCTTACTCAAGCGTCCGACCAAGGACGACGCCGAAAGTTCAGCGCAAAAGGATTATAGCGATAGCTGCGACATTTGCAACAAAAAAAAGACCTGCCACTAGGACAGGTCAAAGCCTCGGGGGAGGAGTGTAGGCTGCTGGAATAGTGGCGCGGTAGGCAAATGCCGTTCGACGTACCTTCCACTTATAGCCAGCTTGGCTTGCTGTTTTAGGCCGGGAGCCACCCCTAATACGCCTGCTATTATTCCAACAAGGAAGGGATTGCACAACTCGCCCGCTGCAACGGCTTATAAGTACTAAGCGCAGCAATCCCTATCTTGTTAGCCCTGATTGCTCAGGGGTGTTTTATGGATTATAAGACAGATTTGGGGTCTAACTTACGTTAGATTTTTCAACCAAGGAGGTTTTATGAGTGATTCCAATATCAAAACAATCCACGGCCTTGTTCTCGTTCAGGGCGCTTTGCTTCAAGCTATGGCGTGGAAAGAAACGAGAAAATCTGATCTTCTTTACGAATTCTCTCAGCAGTACATACCACTTATTCAAGGTCTCAATAAGAACAAAGAGCCAGATAAAGAACTTATAGCAGCGGTCGAATTGGCGTATAAATCTATATCCGCACAACTCCCCAAAAACCACAGATCGAGCATTTCTTAAATAACACCATGCCGCAGCTCTATCTGCCGCCGCTTGGTTTCTTAAAAACTGTTCTCTCGTATAAGTCATGGCGTTCACCCCTTCAAAAGGAAAATAAAATGAAAAAATATATCGTAGTAATTGCGCTCTTGTTGTCTTCTACTTCTGCATTCGCTGCTTCCGCCTTCTGGACGGGTCGCCAAGAACAAGTACAAACCGTAACTTATCAATGGGCATGGAACTGTCAGTACAACTACAACGGCCAAATATTCTGGCGCATATTCAAAATGTCTTGCCCGTCTAGTGTCGAGGTTGAATAAAAATCTAACCCGCCGTTCAACCCGGACTCCGCAAGAGCGCGGAGCCGGTTAACTCTACGTTAGATTTTTCAACCAAGGAGGTATCATGGAATCCAGCATCAAAACAATCCACGGTCTTGTTCTCGTTCAGGGTGCATTGCTTCAAGCTATTGCTTGGTCTAAAGCGAAAAATACTGAAATTGCTTTTGAGTTTTCGCAACAGTACATGCCAATTATTCAGGGTCTCAATAAGGAAAAAGAGCCAGATAAAGAACTTATATCCGCTGTGGAAAGGGCGCACAAAACCATCTCCGCACAACTTCCTAAAAGATAAATATCTTGTGTCTCTCACATAACACCAAGATGAGGCCTTTTCTGCTGCTGCTTGATTTCTTAAAAACTGTTCGCGTGTGTATGTCATAGTGTTTAGTCCTTTCAAAAAATCTAACCTGCCGTTCAACCAGACCGCCCAACAGCGGGGCGGCTGGTTAACTCTACGTTAGGCACATGCGCGCCCGGTCTCTAATGCTTCGGCATGACCTCTGTATGTCGCAGCCGTGGCTTCGTAGTGACTTTGCAAATTACGCAGTGCCTGTGCAAGCGTCCTTCCGTTTGCAGTGTGCAGCCACACTGCGCGCTTACCGAACCCGGCGCTTTTTGCCTCGTACCGGTCAAAATCGTTTTGTTCCCGCCTTACAATTTGTAAAGTCGAAAGGCGATTAAACCCGCTCGATTGAATCCCCGTCGCGGACAGGTAATCTGGATTACTAGATTTATGGAGTGTCCAGTTATAGCCTGGCATTATTTTTTCAATCTCTGCTCTAAATTCTGTTGCCTTCATGGCCTACCTCTCTGTTATTTAGTAAATACAGCCTAACCCAACGGTGAAGAGGGATTGAACGATAAGGCCGTTCAACCCCTTACCTCTACGTTGGGCACCCACCCCGGAATGTTCAGGCGTACCAGAGTGCGCTTGCAATCCTTCGCCACTGGCACGGCTTCGTGCAAGAAGGTGAGCGTATGCCCCGCCCATACCTTGCTTGGTTCAATGTCAGTGCAAAGCATCCCGCTCACGTCAATGTGCGCGCAGTCCCCTCCGCTTCTTGGCGCATCGTCGTACTCTCCGAGGTATGCATAGCTTGCCATCACGTCCGTCGCCAATATCAGCGCCTCTGGCTCGTAGGCTTCGCCTATTACATGCCTGCCGCCTCTGTGTCCGCCGCCGTGTGCGTGTAGCGCCTTATTCCAATATCCGTCCACATGCACGCCGCCCCTGCGGTGCGATGCGCCAGCCTTTACTTCAGCCTGATCTATCATCAAGAAAATCGAACCGGGCGCATCTATCCCATCAAGCATTTGGTCAATCGTTCCCTGCCACCGCTCAAGGTCGTTTGGCAATCCGCCGCTCTTCGTAAATTCGCGCATGTAAACGCGCTCGCCGAGGAATTGCGGAAATTTAACTGCCCCGCGCTGTTGTACGTTGCTTTGCATTTGATTCTCCTTTTCAAAGTTTGGTTGCCCAACCCATCGGTGAAGCGGAGCCGCCAAAAGCGGCGTCCCGCTTACCTCAAGCGTTAGATGACTCGCGCTCAAGCCGTGCCCGCGCTTCCCATGCTAGCCCGTCGTCAGTCAAGCTTGCCGCCATCGCTGCGCAACATTCAGAGCACCAGCGGTAGCTCATCAGTTCCCCGTCAAACACCGCCGCCAGCAGTCGCACGCGCTCGCCTGGCACAATCTCTTGCCGACACATGCCACAGGTTCCGCCCTTGCGCGCCGTGCCGATCTTGTCCTTCAGTACCTTGTCGCTTGGGCTGCCAAAGTCGCCCTCGAATGGGTTGGTTTTCAGGCACTCGGCTTCGTCAAACGTCGTCATCTAACCCTCCATTCTTTCGGGATTGGAATCCGCGCAGCCTTCATGCGCCTGATGATGTTAGCCGATTGCTTATCTGTAAGCTCTTCCGGCAGATACCAGATTGCATTGTCTGCGCGCTCGCCAGCCCATCCCAATTTTTTAGCAGCTTGGCGCAATGATACTCCGTCAGCCGTTAGGTGTTTAATCAAGTCTGCTTTTTTCATTGGCTTATTATAAGCAAAGAATAAGTGCCTTGCAATTTATTTTTAACCAGCACGAAAAAAGTGCTTGCATTATTCAAAATTGCTGGCACAATTGGAACCACTCCAGCAGCAATGCGAAGAGTGAAACGAACCGGAGCGCAAACGCAGTGCAGACTACCGCACCTTATCTACAGATCATCGTAGATCGGACAAACGTAAACCCTTAAGCGCAGACGTTACGAGATACACATTGCCGAAACCAAATCAACGGTGGAGAGCTGAATAGAATCTCTGTTCGCAGGGGATTGAATGTAGTGGATAGCAGTGGATGTTGCAATCGGCGTTGCCAAGATTCTGTTTGCTGGCGCTATTGGCGGAATCAGCGCAATGGTATTCGTAATTCCAGGTATCGCATTTTTGAAAAGCTGACGATTGAGTAATACGGATGGCGGCCACCCGAACCAAACCGCCCGACCAAAGGATGTTCGACAGATTCCTTTCCAGCCTTGGACGGCACTTATTAACCAAATTGGAGATAGCAAATGATACTGATAGACGGAGTTTGTTTCAAAACAATCGAAAGCGCAGCAAGTGCGCTTGTCGTGGCAAAGAAAGTTGAAATCTACAACCTGCCGCTGGTCACCGCGCTGCCTGATTTGCCAGCAGCGACTGATGTGCGCTTCTACAACATGCCGCTGGTCACC
>Ga0209211_10001183_pt1 | contig 50739 bp, 42 predicted proteins | sample RifGroA2_FD_183992 | JGI IMG/M metagenome (GOLD analysis project Ga0209211, IMG submission 183992) | Groundwater microbial communities from Rifle, Colorado, USA - Groundwater A2 (SPAdes) (version 2) | ecosystem: Environmental > Aquatic > Deep subsurface > Groundwater | place: Rifle, Colorado...
AAGCCAAAGCTTCCGCCGCAACAATTCCGAAGTCTTCTTCTCCCGCATAAACAAAAGCACGGCATTTTTGATAATAGCTTACCAGCTTTTCTTCTGTCAATTGACCCAAAAATTTAATGTTGGCTTTTGATATTGATTTTAACCTCTTAAATTCCGAACCGGCACCAACTACCACTAGAGGAAGATCCAGTTTATTGAAAGCATTAATAATTATATCAAAACTTTTATAAGGCACCAACCTGCCAACGGTTAAGAAGAAATCCTCTGCCTGATTTAGTCCCGGGGATCTGTATTTTTCCGTATTTACGGGAGGATATATCATGAAAGATTTTCGTGTGTAATACTTTTCGATTCTCCGTTTCACCGTATCCGAGATGCCGATAAATACATCCGGCCTTTGTGCGGATATATAATCAAAACGCCGAAGTGTTGAAGAAAGCAAAATAAAAAATAATTTAGTTGATTTTCCTACGATATTATTTGAGAAAGAATTTTTGTATTTGAAATACCCGCTCCAGAGATATCTTGTGGGGGTGAGACAATAACATATATGAAGTACGTGTGAAGGACATATGATGCTTTTGGCCTCAGCCGAAGTGACGCTTATGACAATATCAAAGTCATCAAACCTGAACGACTCAAAGGCCAAGGGCATAAGCCAGGGAAAAAACTCATGATGTTTCCTGATAAATGGAAATTTTTGGAGGAATGAAGTCCTGACATCAAATTCTTTCGCCCATAGTGCCCCTTCCGCATCATACACAGCCGTAAACAAAGGAGCATCAGAATAAATTGAGTGTAGAGCTTGAAGAACTTTTTCGGCTCCACCTATCTTGTTCACTCTGTCATAAACTAAAGCAATCTTGGGTTCTTTTGCACTCTTATTCATATGCTTTCGTATACCTTCAGAGTCTGTCTCGCTGTTTCTTCCCAGGAATATTTAGATAAAATAGATCTGTCAATTTCAATTTTTCCTTCATCATAAACCTTTTTCATTTTGTCAGATAAGTCGGAACTGGAACTCGGGTCGAAATAACAGGGTAAATTCCCTAATATTTCTCTGAAGATTTCTATATCAGATACCAAAACAGGACATCCGGATAGAGTTGCTTCAAGGGGTGTAAACCCGAAACCTTCCATAAGTGACGGATGCACCAAAGCCACAGTATGACGGTAAAGTCCGCATAACTCCCCGTCACTCGCTTCTCCCCAAAATATCACTTTATCCCTATATCTTTTTTCCGAAACCATCTCTTTAAGTTTCCCGTAAAAATAATCAGTCCTCCCCGCAAATACGAGTTTCAGATTTTCGTATTTTTCTTGGCTTTCCAACATTTCAAATGCATTCAGTAGAATCTCTAAATTCTTATGAGGGTAGGCGTTGCCAACATAGAGAAAATAATCGCCATCCAGAGGCTTTGCTATACCTTTATTTTTGGCAACACCTTTATCTACAGCTTCATAAATAACTTCTATTTTCTCCTGAGATAAATGATAATGGTCTATTATTTCATTTTTTGTAGCCACTGATACTGCAATTACGCGGGCTGCCTTGGACAGCCCTTTTTTTAAAATTAAATGATACCCCAGTTTTCGGATGTTATAAAAAGGGAAAGGTAAAGTACTGGCTTTTCCTGTCCCGAAATGATCAATGATAAGGTCATGGATAGTGACAATAAATTTTCCCGGATAAAAAACCGGAATATTAAAATAAGGGAAATGCATAAGGTCAAGTTTTTCTGCCAGAAGTACACGGGGAACTGCTATCTGTTCGGAAAACGTGTGCCATGGAACGTCAAGTAGTTTCTTCTTCCAATTAGTACCCGGCAACTTAAAGTTATCAATATTATTTTTACCCAAAAAAACAAGATAGCTATTGTCTTTATCTATTACAGACAAATGATAAATCAGGTTTCTGATATACCGCCCTACCCCGGTCTCGTTATAAAGTCTGGCATCTATTCCTATTTTCATGATTTAAGTTTAATTAGCCCCAGATATTTTTTTATATTTATTGCAAGAAAAACTAACGAAGTAATAAATGAAGGATATTTGTGAAGATAATGTTTCCGGTAAAATATTTTCATCACCTCATACCTTGACCTGGTGGCCATAAGTTTCGTACCGAAGGTAGCTGTGGTTAATGTTTTGGAACTTGTTTTTAAACCGCTGGCTGCTCCCTTATAATGGATAATCTGAGTCTTGGGATTATACATGACTTTAAATCCTGCCATTTTCACCCGGTAACAAAAATCCAAGTCTTCCCCGTACCAGAAATAGTCTTCGTCCAACCAGTTCAATTTTTCTCCCGCCTCTCTCCGTATCATCATGAAAGCACCAACGCAACTGTCAATCTCATGCGCTTTATCCAAATCCCGATAACCTAGGTGATAGCCGTTTAATACCGTATTATTCGGAAAAACTCGAGCTAACCCTGAAAAATAACAGAAAGCATTCCAGAGAGTCGGAAAACCTCTGTGTGAAGCGTCATCAATCTCACCACTGACCAATTTGACAAGGCAGGTGGAAACACCTATTTGCCCGTCGCTATCCATAAATCTCACCATTTCCGAAAAGGTGTCAGAAGAAACAATTGTATCGGGATTTAGCAGCAATATATATCTGCCTTGTGATCGGCAAATGGCTAAATTATTTGCTTTTGCAAAACCCTGATTAGTCTTATTTTTATACAAATTGAGGTTGGGAAAAGTACTTTTGATCCTATCCACTGAATTACCAGAGGAAGAATTATCCACAACAATTATCTCAATTCTAAAATTGATGAATAGACGGAATTAAGGCAGTTTTTCAGAAGCTCTGGTGTATTGAAATTAACGATGATTATAGAAAGGTCAATTGTCTTGCTCATATTATTTCCGCGCAGAAACTTGCTGATATAACATATCCAGATGATTAGCAATTATAGCCCAGTCATAATCGGCTTTGATCAGATTCTTACCGTTTTCGACTAATTTTTGTCTCAGTTTTTCATCGGACAAAACGTTTATCGTCTGGGCAGCCAGTTCTTTTGGTCCGTCTCCGAAAATCGCATGGACTCCGTCTACAGCTCCTAATCCTTCAATCCCGCACGAAGTAGTCACTACAGGAAGACCTGAAGCCATAGCCTCAAGTATTTTGTATCTTGTCCCTCCGGGTCCGTAGATCGGAGCAAGCAACACGTCTGACTCTGCATAAACTTTTTTGATATCGTCTATATCGGATGACACCGTAATTTCCTGATTTTGATATGCCTGTATCTCGGGCGAAGGATATCTTCCTACAATCCAAAGTTTTATTTTGCTGAATTTTTTTCTTATCTCGGGCCAAACCTTTTGGACCAACTCATCCACAGCCTCCCTGTTTTGTAGCCATTTGAAATTTCCTACGAAAAGAACGGTAGGTATCTGACTGGCCTTTCTTTTTATTTTGAAAAATAAGTCTGTGTCTACACCGTTGGGTACTATCGACACAGGAAGTTCAGGAACCAAATCCAGCATCACTTTTTTGTCTGCTTCTGACATTGCCACAACTTTTTTTGCCTTTTTCCAGAAATATTTTTCCCAAAATTTAATTTTCAGGACGTCGAGATTTAATAGAAGTTTGAGAGGAAGAAACTTGACTGTATTTACGAAATGTTTATAAACCAGGTATTCTATCGTCTGTTCTGCCAGAAGTACAGGGACATCTGTTTTGGGAATGTTGGGCATCACGTAAAAAGTTTCCGAATGTATCAGATCAAAATTTTCTTTCTTAAGTTCGCTCGCTATAGCCTTTTTTAACGACCTGGAATAATAGATGGAAACTAAAAAAGGATAAGCGCTGAAACCGGATAATAATATGTTTATCCATGACCATGCAGGACGCCGTCTGAACATCTTTACTTCTTTGCAGAATTTGAGAAGCTCTGTTTTATATTTAGTCTCTTCCTGATTTCGGATGAAACTGAAGAGGGTAATCTCGTGTTTTTTGGAAAGTTTTCTTAAAAGATTAAAAGATCGTATCTGCCCACCGGATAACAAAGGATAAGGCAGGTAAGGAGTAAGCATCAGTATTTTCATGTAAGAGTTAATCTTTGGGAAGCTTCCAGTCTGAAGTCAACTGGATAATCACGTATTTCGGGGTAGCGGTTATAATTTTAAACCCTTTTCTTTTCATAAGACCCTGGGTTATATCATCATAATTTACTGACACGTAATAATTTGCTCCCATTTTGTCCGCCATATCATCTACATTTCCTTCGATCACCGGCCAACCCTGCCTGTTGGTCTGATAAAGAAATGCCGTATCACCTCCGTATGGCGCGATAACCAGTGCTTTTCTTGGAGCTACTTTATCCAAAGCTACCCCAGCCTCGACAATCTCCGGATGGTTAATATTAAAAAGATCCCTGATCTGATACCAGCCGAATGACTCCATAAAAGCAAAAACCACTAAAATTAGGGCAAGACCCAAATATCTATTTGAGTTTTTGGTGTATTCGTAAACAGATGCTATCCCTTTGGCTACGAAGACACAAATTGCCGGTATTATCAATATTTGATAATAATCGTGTTGGACATTTCCTGTTGCGAAGGTAAACAAATAGAGAAGAGAAGACAACCCGAGGAAATGGAATAATAATCCTTCTTTTTCTTTAAGTTTTCCCAGTATTCCGAAGACTAGGAATACGACACCCCAAAAACCCAGTATTTCCCGAGATATGCGGTCTGCAAAAATCCAGTTGAAAAAAGCACCCTTAAATCTGATACCGTTCCCGTTTAAAAGCCATTCTGACGCCGGAATTCCTTCCGGAAAATGTGAAATCCATCCCCTCCACCAAAAAAATGGTATGACGGATAATATGAAATAAATAATTACAAAAGGATTAAACAAGCTTTTTATTCCCCATTTTTTCCAGAGTAAATATAAAAGAGGCAGATAGAAAAAGACTGCGTAAGGTTTAGCCAAAAGGGAAATCATCGAGAATATTAGGGAAATAAGATAGTTTCTGAACTTACCATGATCTAGCCATTTGTCGAAAAAATAAATAAAACCCAGGGAAGTAAATACCATAAAAGGATCAGGAAGAATTACCCTGTTATAAAAGAGATTATAAGGAAGTACGGCGTATATAAAAGCCGTCAATATACCCACTCCTCTTCCTATATATTTTCTGGTTAATAAAAAGAGAAAAACGATGGTTCCAAGTGAAAACAATATAGAAACTAATCTCTCTGTCCTTTCGAGTGGCCCTTCAGGAATAATTTTTCTGACTGTTACTGATATTGCATTATAAATTGGAAATTCCACCATCCTGTATCCATTTGGGTTCGGTTTTCCTGAGGCTATGGAGGATAAATCATCATAGATCGGATAAAGAAAATTAATACCGTACCTCTCAAAATTCCTTGTCACTGCTGATGTATCTGCCTGTCTCCATGAATGCCAATCGGCAATGGGGTTGTCCAGTTTATAAGTTCTGAGTATGAAAGCGAGTGAACATATCACCAAAATTATGAAAACATCAGTCCGGAAAAATCCGAAAAATTTCCTTAAATTATCCCTGAAATGGAATTCCAAAAACATAGGTTTTCTATGTTTGTCGATTTCCGCTTTCGTGACATTTATTGCCCCCAATGTAATGCCAATCAGAGACCAGAAAGGAAAAGCCACTTTGGATGCTTCAAATACATCAATATAAGTCGCGTTTATAAGAAGTCCGAATATAGCTCCCGAAACTCCTATCAGAAAGGCGTAGAAATAACTGTCTGTGATACCGGCAAGAGATTTCCAGATAATCATAAGCGTTACGCCTATTATTCCGAAAAAGGCCATAGTGCCCAAAAGCCCTGTTTCCCCAAGTGCCCTCAGATAATCATTATCAGTGGATTCGGCATCCGTAAATTCTTCAACTCTTTCTTTTGTCAAAGTAGAATATCCACTGCCTAATAACGGACTGCGTAAAAATCCCTGTATTGCCCTTGGCCATAAAGCATCAAATCTGATGGCTGTAGATAAATCGTAAGTGAAGGCTGTTTCTGAATAGGTTCTTTTTTTAGTGACCGTAATTTTTTTACCGTTTACGATAGTTGTAGTCGTAAGTGGAATGTCTGATTCTACATCCGATGGACGGGTAGCCACATTTTTGTCTGTAACCGGAGGTTGATCGCTTTTGGAAGCAATATCGGAGATATTATTAACAAGAAAAACAGATTTTTGTGATGGAGGAGCCACAGCCGGCTTCAGTACCAGATCGCGTATCCCTGATAACCTTTCGTTTAAGCGAAGAAGTTTATTAAACCTGTCACCCAAATCACCAAATGACATCATTATTAGAATGCTTAAAGCACTTACCATTAAATATCTTCCTAAAGCCCATCCTACTCCCTTTTTATATGCCCAAAGAAAAAAGAGAAATACCAACCCTCCAAGATAAGCAAGAAATGAAATTCTGGAAGCAGTCAGTATGAGAAGCCAAAAAGCACCGCAGATTATAAGAAATGTCGCCAGTTTTGCTATTTTATTTTTAATGGAGAAAAAAATACTCCATAATATAAGCAAACCTATCATCGTAAAAGCAGCCAGATCATAATGACCTCCAAAAGTAGAAAGAACACGACCGTGAGGTCCAAGATAGAGCATAAATCCTTTGGAAAATTCCCTGTTCATCGTGGAAAAAGCCGGCCAATAGAAGTATTTTTGCCCATATCCATAAATGGTCACTGACAATACTGTTATAATAAAAAGGGTGAGATAAATCTTGACTTGGCGGAAACTCTTTATAGAGGAAAAAAAGATAAAGAAAAGAGAAAAATATTCTATTCTTCGGATATAATGCAGCACGATTTTTTCAATATGCAATTTTTGTAAAGGTACCGTATGGACCACAAAAATTGCTGTTAATACTGAAAGGAGTCCGAAAATAAGATAAAGGGCAATAGGTTTAAATAAAGGATTATCTTTCAATGTAATCTTTTTTCTGACCAGAAGAATAAGCCAGATAAAAATAGTAAATGAAATCAGCAAATCTTCAAGCCTGATACGGACTATATACCCGGGGATAATATCAAAAAGAGGGACTTTGGGATAAAGCGGTATAAAAACAAGGAGAAAACCGGCTAGAAGTCCCAAAATATTATTATCAAACCAATCGAAAAGCTTCTTCATATATTTTTTTCTTTCGCGGGTCCGGGTAGATTATACCAAAAAGAAAGATTCTTAGCATGGCACCAATTTTCAGCAAAAAAATGAGTATCGGTATTTTCCAGACAGGCATATGCTTTTTATAAAAAAATAACAATGATTTGTATTCTTCTTTCAGTCCTGAAGTAATTCCGACTCCGGATGCTCCTTTTAAATGCATTACTTTCACTTCAGGATAATAACAGACTTTATATCCTGATTTCTTTATCCTGTAGCACCATTCCACTTCTTCTCCATACATAAATATTTTCTCGTCTATCAGTCCTGATTTTGTGATAATGTCACGGTTAAACAGAAAAAAGGCCCCCGTAACCCAATCCGTATTCTGAATTTTCGAATAAAATTCTGGATTTTCCTGGTGATAGGATTTGAAAAATTTTGAGACGAAAGGAATATCGTCCAGAAAAAACATCCAGAAAAATACTCTGACAAGAACCGGGAAATATCCGGCGGAATACTGCAAACTCCCGTCAGCATTAATAAGTTTCACACCGAGCGCTCCGGTTTTAGGATGATCTTCCATAAATCTGACTGATTTAGATAAATTTCCATCTGTAAATTCCGTATCACTGTTTAATAGTAAAATAAACTTTCCTTTCGCCTTGTAAATGCCGGTATTATTTGCTTTCGCATATCCCTTATTTTCATTATTTTTTATTAATTTAAATTGAGGAAAATCACGGACTACCATTTCAGGACTTCCATCTGTTGAATTGTTATCTACCACTATCACTTCAAAGAAAGAAGGGTCATAATATTTGACCAGTGAAGAAAGGCAATTTGAAAGTAGGGTTTTAGTGTTGAAGCTTACAATAATGACGGATAATCTTATCATTGAAAAAGTCTGGCGCGGCCGAGTCTGTAATGCAGGTTTTTGTTTCCTCTTTCTCCTATCACTTTGGCAGGTACTCCGCCCACAACTGTATATTCCTGCACATCAGAAGTCACCACAGCTCCAGCCGCCACGACTGCTCCTTTCCCAATTTTTACTCCGGGAAGAATTACCGCACGTGGTCCGATGAAAACATAATCTCCTATTACTACTTCTCCCAGGATTGCATGGAAATCCTCGCTTATCAGATCATGTTCTGAATTATATATAAGAACGTGTGAAGCGATAGCTACGTGATTTCCTATTGTTAGGAAAGCACGTCCATCCAAAAAAGCATGATCACCGATGATGGTGTCCTCTCCGATTTTGATGTTTCCGGGGAAAAAGAAATTACACCACATATGAACCGTGCTTCCTTTTCCTATGCCAATTCCTGCCATTCTGTAGAAGAGTCTTCTTATTGAGTGTAAAGGAATATTGCCAACTCCCCTGAGTATAGCCAGTTCCAGATCCAGAAAAATATTGCCTATCCTATTTAGAATTTTTTTCAGAACCGCGTCAGCTCTCAGTTTTCTCCCATTTTTATCTTTAAACATAAGTTTCTATTCACCGTCATTAGTCATTTATAGTCATTTGTCGTCATTTATTGTTAAATCACAATTAATGACAATTTATGACCAATTGACAACCAATGACTGTATGAACTTAGAATTTTAACACTCTGCCGCCTTCTCCAGTACTTCCAACGTTTTTTCCGCTGATTTTTCCCAAGTGTACTTTTTTACCTGTTTCAATCCTTCCTCTATTATAAGGTTTTTCTCTGTTTCTTTCATCTTACATACTTTTAACAGTCCGTTTTTTATGGAATTTAAATCCAAGGGGTCTACAACTATACCCGCACGACCCGCCACCTCAGGAAGACTGCTGACACTGCTTACCACAACCGGAACCCCACAAGCCATAGCTTCCACAACGGGAATACCAAAACCTTCATACAGGCTGACAAGCGTCAGACATTTTGCGCCTGATATAATCCACGGCAGGTCTTCGTCACATACAAAATCAGTAAAAACTATTCTTTTTTCCATCCCTGTCTGTATAACTTTTTCAAAAATCTCCTTATATAACCATCCTTTTTTACCGGCTAAAACCAATATGGTCGTTTCATCATTCAACTCTTGCATTGAGAGAATAAAAGCATCAATCAAACGGATCAAATTCTTCCTCGGCTGCAAAGTCCCTACGTACAAAAGATATTCTCCGTTTATTTTATATTTATCTTTTATCTCCTTAATTTTGAATTTTGAATTTTGAATTTTGAATTTATCAGCATTGTATCCCGGATATGTTACCGTAATTTTTTCAGCCGGAATTCTATAAAGTTTGACGATGTCATTTTTAGTTGATTCTGATATTGTCAGAACCGCTTTTGCCTTCTTAATAGAATAGTCAGTCCACAACTTAAGCTGCCATAGATCTGATTTACGGAACATTTCAGGGAAGAACAGATAGGATAAATCCATTATGGATATGACCTGGGGAATGGGAGAAAATCTAGGCGCATAATGCGTCGGGGTGAAAAAAACATTTGGTCGGGGATAATGTGCATATAAATCGATCGGTAACCTCCACTGAGTCCAGGCTTTCGCCGGACCAACAATTCTAATCTCGGAATTATCGGAGATCTCCCTCAGGCTATCTATCGGTTTTTCCGGGATATATATCCTGTATTTATTCTTTTTATCCTGATCCAGCAGATGTCTGATTGTTTCAAAAGCATATTGCCCTATGCCCACTTTTTGTGAAACATTTGCCTCATATCCATCAATTCCGATTAGCATAATTTAAAATTTAAAAATTAAAATGTAAAATTTCAGAAATTTTTAATTTTTTATTTTTTATTTTTAATTTATTTCGCGGCTTCCCTGTAAACGTCCAATGTTTCTTTAGCCGTTTTTTCCCATGTAAATTTTTCTGACCATGCTATTCCTTTTTTCACCATTTTTTTTCTGTCGTTATCATTTAGAAACAATATTTTTGCCATACCTTCCATTATCCTTTCTTCTTTTTCCGGATCCACAACACACGACGGTCCTGCAATTTCTGCCAGACTTCCGCGGTCTGAAGTCACTACAGGTGCTCCGCATCCCATCGCCTCAAGTACAGGCAATCCGAATCCTTCATAAAGCGAAGGATATACAAAACAGTCGGCAGCGGAAAAGAAAGCTGCAAGTTCCTTTTGGTCCAGATTTTTCATGATTTTGATATCAGAACCGGAGTTTAATTTCTCCAGATCCTCTCCCCATCCAAACGAACCTACTATTACAAGTATCAAGTCCTTAAGCTTCGCCTCTTCCTGTTTCAATTTTCTGAAAGCCTCTACAAGCCTGAATAAATTTTTTCTGGGTTCGCGTGTTCCTACAGAGAGAACATATCTGTTTTCGATACCGTGTTTTTTCAGAACTTCCTTTTTTTTACTGCTGCCGGCCGGCCTGAAAATATCAGAAACACCCAGATAAATAACTCTTATCCTTTTTTCATCTATTCCCAAAATTTCTACCATGTCTTTTTTGGTGGATATGGAGTCGGCGATGAATAATTTAGTTTCTTTTTTTGCAAAATGCAGTTTTCTTTTCTGCATCGATACTATTCTGGCATGAAGAGTCTCGGGATAACGATAAGCTACAAGATCATGAACAGTGGTAACTTTTACCACTCTTCCCGGGGGCTCCAACCAATCGGAAGAATGAAATACATCTACTTCGCCTATCAGTTTTTCAATAGGAAGTACATGCAGCCTGTTCCAAAAAACTTCCAGAACTCTCGGAGGCAGTCTGTATCTTTTAATCAGTTTTGAAAATTCCGTTAACTGCTCCGGGACAGATCTTCTCAGGGAAGAAAAAAATAGTTTGTATTCATTTTCATTATCCTGTTCCAACAGTGATTTAACCAAATTGATAGTATATTGTCCGACCCCTGTCGCTGTATATGCCGATTGTGATATATCTATTCCTATTTTCATATTTTGATAATCAACATTCTGCGATAATAAGGTTCCCTGTCTATTATTCTAAATAAAGGGATAAAAAGCAAAAAAACCTTCCGGAACAAAATATCTATCAAAAAATTATTTGTCATCCATCCCCACATCATAAATCTTCTGAGATTTAGATTTTCGTTTCCGTTTATTTTAATTTCCGCTTTTTTACCGGATTTTTGTAATGCTTTATATACCTGCGCCTTGACTTCTTCTGTATCTGGTAATCCGTTAGTCAGATGTTCTTCAAAAAACTTCTTTTCTTGACCTGACCTTCTTTCTCTATACCTTGTGTCGTCTATTTTGCTTAGAAATTGCTTATAACTTAGCGACAGCTTTTTATCCTGCTGATATGCAGCTTCTCCCGACGGGAAACCCAAAAATAATGCTTTGCCTGTAATTCTGATCAGTTCTGTTATGACTTTCTCTCTTTTGTCACGGGGAATATGTTCCAGAACATCCGTACAAATTACTATATCGAAACTATTATCCCTAAAAGACATATCCGATGCGTCACCCAATATTTTTATCAGATCCTCATATTCGAAACTGCTGAAATTACTGTCAATTCCGATCACTTTTCTTCCCAAATAAGGCGCTATCCCGAGATCTCCTGATCCGATTTCCATAATAGAACTCTCCATAAGACCAAGTCGTGTTATCTCCGAAACGATCGGGTAGTAACGAAGTGATACTTCCGGATGCTGTTTCCAAAATCTGAAAATGTTCATAATTTTACGTATTTATAAACAAATCCCACTCCCGGAAAATCATATGTTTTTATTTCTTTATATCCGAGTGACTCGAGTTCTTTTTCAGTATTATGTGCCGGATCAGTCACATCTCCGAGATATCCGTAGAGATAAACATTATTAACGTCTTTTACCAATTTTGGAAGATGATTATGAAGATAAACCGGATTCACTGTAAACTTATCCGACACTCCGGACAGAGGGGTAGTAACTTTATATTTTTCTCTGTAATAAAGGAACGGAGCAAAGACCTGGTCACTTTTGAAGAGGATTAAAGAATAAGGAGACGCCTTCTGCAAAAACTCTACAGATCCCCTCCAGTCTTCCCTTTGATTTGATTTGTCGGAGAAAAATATCACCAAGCTGAGTATACTTACCGATGCTATTACCCCAAGGAAAATATATCTGATTTTCCGGGTTTTAATACCGGTTATTCCCAAAGCGGTCAAAAGGATAAAAGCAGGAAGCACCACCAGAAGTCTGTGATAAGAAAAAACTGGCACTTTAAAGGAAATAATAAAAGCTGAAACGACAGGAACCAAAAACCAAAGAAGAATTAATTTTTTCAGGTTGGAATCTATTGAGTATTTGGTTTTTAGCCCGGATAAAATTAAGAAAAAATAGAAAACAGCAACTGACATACTCGCTAAACCGTATAAAATTTTATTATTAAACGATATTCTCCCGAAGATAAATTTCACGGGAACCAGTACGATATTTTTCATCGAAAGACTGCCAACCACACTTCCCCACGCCGGCACACTGAGTGCCATACCAATGCCTTCCTTAAACTGGTTCAGAAATATTCCTGCCCACGGTAATAAAAATATTGCCGCTGTTATTTCTGCAATAATAAACTTCTTTATCCATTTACTTTTTCTCTCAAACAGAAAAATAAATAATACAAATGCTCCCCAGACCAGCGCTCCATAGTACTCGGAATATAACAGTAGAACGGAACTGAATATTAGAAGCAACATATTTTTGAGATTATCTTTTTTTGTGAAAGATAATAAAATAAAAGCCGTAAAAACGGCCAAAAAAGCGGCCAGAGAATGCATCCTGGCCTCCTGGGAATAATAAATTGCCAATGGGTTTAAAGCATAAATAAAGGCAGCTGTAAGTCCTAATTGTTTTCCCTGCACTTTCTTTCCTATCTGGTATAAAACATAAACAGTGCCGACTCCCAATATCACAGAAGGAAATCTTAATGAAATTTCACTGTAGCCGAATACGGAAGTCCATAATTTAAGGATAAGATAATAAAGAGGTGGATGTACGTCACTCAGTGAAAACTTGCTGATCAAACCCAGATAACTGTAACTTTTCACCGCAACGACGCTTATTCCCTCATCAAGCCAGAGCGACTGAGTGAGCCCGATAAGCCTGACAACAAATGAAACCAGTAGAAGAATAAATAACATCTATTTAATTCTAACAGATTGAGGGGAAGTTTTGAGTTTTAATTGTCTTTGAAGATATTTGGAGTAAATGAGAAAGTCATAAAAGGCGCGAAGGATACCTGCAATTATACCGCGTGTTCCGTCTCTATATCCCTTGTGCCAGATCATCCAGCGTAGGAATATATAAGGAGGAAGGAGTATCATTTTCAATTTCGCATTAAACTCAGTCTCTTCCAGGTTTGTGGCTTCTATAGAGGTGTAGGAATTATATTTATCCAGAAGAATATTTAGGGTAGGATGAGAATAATGAATCAGTTCTCCGGTTAATAATCCCTGTTTACCTGAAATGGTTAACTGTTCGTGAACGGGTACGATCGGATCGTATTTTGCCGCCTTGGGCTTGAATAATCTGACCAATCTGTCATAAACAGGATCTCCGCCTTTAAGAAAATCTCCCATGAAATACTGTTTGCGGGGAATTCCGTATGCCTCTTTATCGGATGGATTTTCCAGCAAATTCTGAATTTCTTTTTTTAACTTATCGCTAACCAGTTCGTCAGCGTCAATTCTGAGTAACCAATCTGTTTCACATTTTTCTATTGCTAAATTAATATTTTTTTGGATACCCACAATCCCGTTTTCTTCACCCTTATTTTTTTCTATAACTTCTGCCCCCAAATTCCTTGATATTTCTCCTGTCTTATCATTTCCTACACACATCACCAGTATCTTATCGCACCATGCCAGGCTTTTTATGCACTTTTCAATATTCTTTTCTTCATTTTTCGCCGGAATAACTGCGGTTATAGTTTCTCTCATATTTATACTTTCTTTTCTCTAACAAAAAACCATATGTCAAAGGCGATGCTGGAAATGAGTATTAAGCTGTAAGCTAACCCCGCCCCGAAAACAGGACCGAACCGGAGAAGTTTGGGTATTAACAATAAATTGGAGACAAATATACAGACCAAGGCCATAAAACAAATCACTGCAAATAACTGTGGCTTTCTGAATGTATAGATCAATAAATTTACAGCCGGAACAGTAGCCAAAAAGGGCAGAAGCGTCAGAAGAAGTGCTTTAAAAACCGGAATTGAATCACGATAACTGTTTCCGAATAAAATGATCACAAACGGTTCTGCCAGAAAATAGAAAACAAGTATAGAAACCATGAAAGCTAAAGTTGCCCATATTACCTTCTTCAAAAAAGAAAGTGCTTCGTGTCCCGTTTTATAAGTGGAAAATTTGGGAGCAAGTACGGTACCGAAACTTCCGATCATTAAAGGATAAATGGAGGCTATACGTGAAGCAGCCGAATATATTCCTGTTTCAAAGGCTCCTCCCAAAGATATAAGCATAAGAACATCAAGCCTGCTGTATACCGCCATAAATAGTTTAGAAATCCCCATAATACCGGAAAATTTGAAGAGATCTTTTATACTTTCTTTAGCAAAAGAAGCAAAAGCAAAATCAAAAGGTAACATGATAAAACCCAATACTGCAGCCGGAAGTGAAGTCATCATGTATATCACGAGAGATGATGTAAGATTTAAACTGCCGAGCAATATGAAAGGGATTATCAATATGATTCTCGGTACGGCATAGATAAAATACAAAATAGTAGACTGTTTAAATTTCTGTTTACTTGAAAGAGCGTTTACTGCAAAAGCCATAATTATAAAACTGAATACGCCGAAGGTCGACCATCTTATGAGATATGCCTGAGCGCTGTTATGAAAAAAAAGTTGGGAAAAACTTTCGGCAAGAATGATGATAAGCAGTGATAATATTGCCGCAACTGCTATTTGGAAGACAAACAAAGTTTTAAATATTTTTCCGGCGTGACCTGTTTCACCATTTTTAAGAAGAGGAGGAATGAAACTGTAAAGCGTACTTCCGACTCCTATATCAGCCAGGTCAGAAAACAGGACGATAAAAGCAGAAAGTGCCGAAAAAATACCGAACTCAAAAGTTGTCAGAATTCTTGCCACCAAGATGGTAAAAAGGAAAGCGGAAACGGTAATAATCCCGTTTCCCGCCAAAACCCAATACGTATTTCTGGCCGTTTCCGAAAAAGCCAAAGTTTTCCCGACTCCGATTAATTTTTTTAACATATATGCTTTCAAATTTCATTATATAACAATCACAGGTCAATCCGAAGTGTTTTGAATAGAGTGTACGAGTGTCAAGTTGGAAAAAGGAAAGGGGATATCTTGGACTCATCAATATTTTGAATTTTACCTGAATAATCTTTTGGTGTTGGAAAAGAAGTGTTTTTGAATTATTTTTTTCTGGCTGCGATTATTATTTCTCCCAAAAGAAGTGAGGGCCTCACTCGTCTTATGGATTTAAGAAATCCCCATCCACTGACATGTTTGATTGAAAATCCTTTTTTCTTAAGGTAGTTTGAAAGCGTTTCCACGGTAAACTGATGCAGTCTGCCTCCCTGCCAACCGGGTGCCCTGGCTACTCCGGGCAGTTTTCCGAAAAGAAGTTTGATTCTTTCAGGAAGATATCCGATGTTAGGAACGTCCACTATGAAAGTACCGTTTTTTTCAAGGATTCTGTGTATTTCTTCTATGACCAAATCCAGGTTTTCTATAGATTCTATTACAGATAATGCTGTAACTGTATCAAACGACTCATTTTTGAAAGGAAGACTGCGGTTTGCATCTATTTGTTGAAAGTTTATATTGTTAAGGCCAAGTTTTTTTACAATATTTTTTGCCCTTTTGAGTCTTTCTTCGTCTATATCTATACCTGTTATGTTCGCAAATTTTTCTGAGGCCAAAATTGCCAGTTCCCCATATCCGCATCCCAGGTCTAACAGTTTATTTCCAGGATCTAACAACTCCAACGCAGTTTCATTTCTCCCTTTGATAAATGGGGTAAGTTTTTTATACCATCCCGGAGCGGTATCCTTTTCATTAAATATTTTAGTTTTCATTTAGTATATCTTTTACTTTCGTACATACCTCTTCAATTTGCTTATTGGTAATTGCTAGTCCTGAAGGCAGATACAATCCTTTTTCTGACAATTCTTCGGCAACGGGATAAACTTCGTTGACAAATAATCCTCTTTTAGTTAGCGCCGGCTGTTTATGCACGGGGATGAAATAACTTCTTGTATCTACTCCCTTTTCTTTAAGTCTTAACATTAACTCGTCTCTTGTCAAACCGAATTCTTTTTCTACCATAATAGAATACATCCAATAAACATTTTTCGCATATTCTTTTTCTACCGGGAGAGTCAAACCTTTGATTCCTGAAAGTGATTTATTATAAAGATACGCCATTTCTTTTTTGGTTTCCAAAAATTTATCTATCTTTTCAAGTTGAGCCAGTCCCAGCGCCGCCTGCATATTGGTCATACGGAAATTATACCCAATTTCTTCATGAAGAAATCGCCTCGAAGGACTATGTGCCAGATCTTTCAGTTGTTTTCCGCGGTCAATAATATCTTTGTTATTTGTCACGACCATTCCACCTTCACCTGTAGTTACAATCTTATTTCCGTAGAAACTGAAGCAGCCTACATCTCCCAAACTTCCGACTTTTTGTCCTTTATAGGTAGCCCCATGAGCCTCAGCCGCATCTTCGACTACATATAAATTATGTTTTTTAGCGACTCGTATGACTTTATCCATATCAACTGGATGACCATAAAGGTGGACTACCATAATCGCTTTCGTTCTTTTGGTTATTTTGGCTTCAATCAGATCAACATCGATATTCCCCGTATCGTTTTCACTGTCCACAACTACTGGTTTTGCACCAGTATAGATTATCGAATAAGGACAAGCGATCATTGTGAGAGTTGGCAATATTACTTCATCCCCAACACCTATGCCCAAAGAAAGAAAAGCCAGTTGTAAAGCTGTAGTTCCGGAAGTAGTTGTAGTGGCATATTTCACTCCCAAGAATTGGGCAAATTTTTCTTCAAAAAGTGAAATATATTTACCTGCAGAAGACACCCATCCTGTCTTTAAGCAGTCTGTAACGTATTCAATGGCGTTTTTGGCAATTATCGGTTCGTTAACGGGTATCATAAAGTTCTTATTATTAATTTTGCGGGGAGCGGAAAAATTTTTGAATCGAAAATTTTTATGCGACCTCAGCAAAATTTCCACCTTTTAAGTTTTCAGATAAATTTTCGCGTGTTCGGTCCCGGGATAAGGGCCTTGTTTTATTTCAAATATATAAGAGTCTTCCAATATATCCACTCCGTGCGCCTCTCCCATAAGTAAAATAGAATCCCCTTTTACCAGAACTACACTTTGTATTTTTTCGCCCGCTTTGGTAAAAAGATTTACCCTGATTTTACCCCTTTGTACGAAAAGTACTTCCTGAATGGTTTTAATTACCAGCGCGTGTGCCATCTTATGGATATGCGGATTTAATTTTACCCCCTTCGGCCTGTTGTGTATCCCTATCTGAAAAGGATTCATCTCATCGGTAAAAAACTTGATTCCCTCAAGTTCCATGTTGCCCCTGAATACCATTGCGATTTCTTTATCCTTATATATAATCTTTTCAAAACCTTTCATATTTGGGTCATCTTCAAAATATTATTTTTAAAAACCTCTGCAACTTTGTCCCATTGAAAAAATTTCAGAACTCTTTCCCTGCCCTTCCTTCCCATCTTACGCGCGAGCTTCTTATTCTGCAAGACATGAATACATTTTTCTGCTAAATCACTAGTGTCTCTTGGATCTGTCAGATATCCGCTTACTTCATTTATCACTTCCTCTTCACAGCCTATACTCCTGACTACCGGAGTCTCACACGCCATAGCCTCAACTACAGTCAGACTGGCATTGGCTGCTCCCCGACTATGGGGATCTCCAGAAAAAACAACTAAATCTGCCAAAGTATAATATTTCGGCAGATCATCATACGAAACATGGCCTAAAAAGATTATTTTATCGGAAACTCCCAACTTCTCAGCAAGATTTATTAAATCTTTTTTTCTTTTTTCCTCCTTTATGGTTTCGCTTATTAATACTGAACATTCAGGAACTTTCCTAACGATTTCCGGAAGTGCTTTCACCAAAAATTCAGTTCCCTTGAGTAGTGTGAAATCAGTGCTGTGAAAAATAATTTTCTTGCCCTTATATTTTTCGTTTAGTAAATGATCTTTTGTCGGACGGAAAAAGTCAGTATCTACTCCCAAATATGTAACCCCGTCCGCCTGTCTTCGATAAATAGTCTTCACCCATGTTGCCACCGCTTGATTTATGGTGAGTATTTTATCCGCTTTTTCTACACCCTCCCTGTCATATTTGTTATAAAAAAATGCCAGCAGTTTTGATCCTATTTTTCTTACCGGAGGCAAATTATTTATCATCTTTTCATCGTAAAAAAAAGCGTAAGGTTCCAAACAATACATGAGATGACTGGATTTAATCTTTCCCGCAACAAAATTCATGGGAAACATAGAAGAAATAATAAAATCTTTTTCCCCGACCAATTTTTTAAATTCTCTTATTAATTTTAGAAGTATAAACGGAAATAAAAACCAGTAGACTATACTGTTCGAAGAAAAAGGAAGTATCTCTTTAACAGTAATTCCTTCCTGGTCAAATTTATCTTTCCAATAATCGCTTGTCCTTTCCACAACCATCTCAACTTCGTAATCTCTCTTAAGTCTTTTTGCCACTTCAAAAACAAACCTTGTTCCGCCTGTGGAATATAAAAAATGACTATGTAACCAATATATTTTCATTATTTTGTCCTGAATATTTTATCTAATTTTGTTCCTATCCAAAAAAGAATTAAAGGTGGAAGGAAAATCATCATTCTTCCGGCGGATCCTGCTATGTCTTTCCAAAATGGCCGAAGTAACGATAAATAATACGTACCCGCAAATAATAGCAGAACTGAAAATATTATCACCCAAAGTAAAGGATCGCTGAAGATTTCTTTTAATTTTAACCTGGCAAATAATATTACTGTGGAAAAAATTATTAATAAAATTTTCCATTCCGCAAATACGCTTATCCATAAGAAGTATGATATTTCCGATAGCCTGGATATACTGATAAATCTGATTAAATCAATAATGGTCGGTTGACCGGAAAATACTTTATCTGAAGAAACAGAAGCCTGAATCAGATGGTTCAATGGCAACTGCCAAAAACTGGAAACGAAGTAAATGGAGACAAAAGACAATACGGTAAGTAATATTCTTCTTCTCTTGGAAAAGAAGAATATTATGACCGGATAAATAACCCAAAATGGCTCCCTATTTCTGGTCCATACGGAAAAAAATATCAATATTAGCGAAATCAGAAAATTCTCCCGACCGCCTTTTTTCAGATACAAAAGAAGGTAAATAAAAGCCAAGTCAAGATATACAGTGTAAGGAAGATTGGTATAGGAAACAAGCGTTTGACTGAATATAAACGGCAATGTCAGGACAAGTATACCCAACAAAAGAGCGTTTGCCCTGATGGTAAATTTATTTAATCCGTGAATAAATAAAATAATGAAAAATAATGTGTATAGAAAATAAATTATCTGGGGATTGGTCGATCCGAAGAAATAATAAAAAGAATGGAGAAGAGAAGTAAGATATGGACTGCTTGTGTAATAAGAAATAAAAAACGGAGTTTGACCCGCATCGATCAGACTGTATAAATTTCCGGTCTGTGTCAGCACCTTTGCACGAAAATCATATAGAGTCAGAGCGTCCCAGGTGGTAGGAGGCCAATAGGTATTATTAATAAATATAAAAATCAGTGTAAAAGATAATAATACCAAAAGTATAATTTCCGGAAAAGAAAAATTTAATTTGGGGAAAGATCGTTTATATATATTTTTTTTGGTTTTGACAAATACCGAAATTAGGATTAATCCGGAAAAAGAATACACAAAAGGTTTCGTCAGAAATCCGAAAAGCGAAAGAAAAAACATATACAATGTAATCAGTCCGCTACCCAGAAGATATGACAAAGAGAAAATGACCAGAATAGAAGATTTTATCCTGAGCAGATGTTTTACGATAAACACTCCTGTTGTCAATATAAATATGGTCGGAATAATATTATTCATAAATCCTTAAACAGTTCTGAAAAAATATCTTTATTCCCTATATTACTCGTATCCTGGTAATATTTTTTGGCTCTTATTTTATCCTCCAGAATAAAATAACTATCTCCCAAAATTAGACTATCCCAGGATGTTTTATAATTTTTCTCAGCCCAGACTTTCAGATCATAAATTTCCTTGGACGATGAGATTTCGTCTTCCGGCTTAAACCCGTCAATTTTAGACAGATAATAGTAAGCATGGGCAGATAAGTTTTCCTCCAGAAATATCTTTCCCAGATATTGCATCGACCAAAAGCTGAAACGATCCAGAGAAATTGCTTTCCTGAAATAATCTTTTGCTTTTTCCTTATAGCCATTGTAAAAATATATCCTGCCCAAAAGATATGCCTTATAACCATCGTCTGTACCTGAGAAAGATAATAATTTTTCCGCATCTGTAAACTTTTTATTATCCAGTAAATTTTCAACGGCAAGATACAGGTAATAATCGTTGTGTGAGAGAAAATAAGAAGCAATATAATCGTTCACTGCTTTTTCTTTATCTCCGGTATTTGCATACGCTGTTCCTCTTCTATAAAGGTAAAAACTGTCAACTACAGATAAGTTAGTTTCCGTGTCTGTATTTTTATCAATCTTACCCAAACCATAACCATAATCGCTTAAGGAGTTTAAAAACGGATTAATATTTAGTCCTATTCTACTGACGCGTGTATACTCTGGATTGATTTTTTTCGTGGCAAGAAAGTCTTTAATATCTGCTGACAGAGTTGGTATATTGAGGGTTTCCCATTTATTAAATTGTTTATTCGGATTTGAAGTGAAAATTGCCTTTATGATTCCGAAGTCTACCTCAACAGCTAAGCTTACTGCATTTTTATTATTACTTTTTATTTCCGCACTTGGCCTGAAATTATATTTCATTTCATCTGATACATCAGTGAACCAAAAATCATAACTGCTGGACTCAAATATTGCATCAATACTTTCTGTTTTCGTACCATCAATTTCGGAAATTTTATGTGACACAATTTTCCTGGAAGCTCCGCTTACATCCGGGTTAAGAGTATTTAAATTACTTTTTCCGGTCATGTTTCTTAGTGAAAATTTTATTTCTTCAGGAGGATGTTTTACTTCTGAGACCGGTACCGGAAATTTTGGCCATCCTAAATACTTTTTATCGAGAGCTGTATCAGTACCATAGTAAATCATGAAATAATCAGCCTTATGGATGTTTTCGGGTATGGCAAAAAGTTGTTTTCGGGGATAAAGAAAATAAGCATTTAATACCTGGCTCCCGGACTCTACCCATTGGCCTGTCTGAGGCGGAATACCAATAATGTTTTTTTCATTCGTATTTGTTTTTACGAATTTGAGATAATCGTAATAGAATCCCCAACTCTCTCTAAGTTTCTGTTCGTTGGTAAGATTTGGGAATTTTTTCAGAAAATTCAAAGTTGTTTTGACGTATTTGGTTATTCCGAAGAAATTTTGTAAAAGGAGCAGAAGACAAAGAAATATAATAATGTATTTTCTCATTGTGTATTTCTATTTTTTATGTACCAGTCTATTGTCTTTTTCAGGCCTTCTGTAAAGTCCGTTTTCGCTTTAAATCCAAATTCCTGATATGCTCTCTTTGTATCTAATTTTCTTCGGGGTTGACCGTCGGGTTTGAGTGTGTCATGCACGATTTTACCGCTGAAACCCACGAGTCCGCATATTTTTTCCACAAGATTTTTTATCGATATTTCAAAATGCGAACCTATGTTTACCGGAAATTCCTTATTATATTTTTCCGCGGCAAGAATTATAGCCTCTGCTGCATCCTCTACATAAAGGAACTCCCGTGTCGCCTCCCCTGTACCCCAAACCACTATATGCTTATCTCCCCGCAACTTCGCCTCAACCACTTTTTTTATAAGTGCCGGAATTACATGAGAAACTGACGGATCAAATTTATCTCCCGGACCATATAAATTAACCGGAAGTAAAAAAATACTGTTAAAGCCGTATTGTTTCCTGTACGCCTGACTTTGGACCAGAAGCATTTTTTTGGCAAGTCCGTATGGGGCATTTGTTTCCTCAGGATACCCGTTCCATAAATTATCCTCATGAAAAGGAACTGGAGTGATTTTGGGATAAGCGCAAATGGTACCTACCGCTACAAACTTATTTACTCCCGCTTTTCTCGATTCCTCCATCATATGAACACCCATGAGAATGTTGTCGTAAAACAGTTCGCCCGGATGATCCAAATTGTATCCTATTCCTCCTACATTTGCTGCCAGATGAATTATTACATCCTGTTCTTTGACTATTTTGGTGCAGACACCCTTATCCCTTAGATCGTAATCCTTTGACCTTGGTATCAGAATATTTCTTGGGTGATTTTTTGCAATTTTATCAACTATGTAACGTCCTAGAAATCCCCCCCCGCCGGTCACAAGAACGTTTTTATTCCGCCAAAAATTATTATTCATCTTGAAATCAAAGTAAGTGCTGTATAGGGCCCATGGATAAAAAGATAATAATGAAGTCTATGCAAAAAAAGGATGATTTTAGAACGGGAATATCTTTTGAGTACCTGGTATTCTTCAGTAAATTGTTTTTGGAATCCCAAGACACTCTTTGATTTGGGTTGGATCCGGAAACTGGCAAAATATTTATCTGAAATATAAGGTCTGTACTTTTGTCCTATTCTCAACCAGAAATCATAGTCCATCGTATAATAGAGTTCCTCATCAAATGTCTCTTCAACTGCCTCTTTTCTCCAGAAAGTCGCCGGTTGGGATATAAAATTGAGTATTTTTAGAATCCAATAATTGTAGTGGGACAACCAAAAATTTTTATAATTTCTTATACCCTGTCTTATCTCACGGTCGTCGGTATTTATAATCCTGCATCTTCCGGATAGCCACTTAATATTTTTATCCGATGAAAAAATCCTGGCAACTTCAAATAAAGAACCTTTTTCCAGAAGATCGTCAGAGTTGAGGTAACATATAATCTCACCGGTGGCTCTTTTCAAACCTTTATTAATTGCGTCACTGTGACCTTTATCTTTTTCTGAAATCAAGATCACCTTGTCTTTATAGTCTTTAATAATATCCAGTGTCCCGTCCCGGGATGCTCCGTCGACAATAATATATTCCAGATTCGGATATTCCTGCTCAAGAACACTTCGTATAGTACGTTCTATATAATCTACCTGATTATAAGTGGGGGTAATTACAGAAATTTTGGGGAATTTATTCGTCGACATTTTCTATCGCTCTCTTTCTGACTAATTTTTCTATCCTGTTTCTCATTTTTCTTATCTCCACGAAGTTACTGTAGGAAATAGCGACCAATATCATAAATCCTACTATTGTCGCCAGATCGAGCAAACGGATAATATGAAATGTGTTTAAAATGAAATTGGCAGTAGTTGGAAATACAGTAAGTATGGAAGAAACAGTCCAGACAGTGAAGAAGAAAATAGCTTCTTTTCCATCAATTTCTTTTCTTTTCAGGTGAAGATATGTCACATAGAGCATCAGAACAGAGAAAAGAAGAGCCACGATTTGAATACCTGTAATCATGAATTTAGCTTCCATTTTAACATATAGATAAGGATTTTATAAGCCGAAAGAAAAGTAATCCCCTTATATTTATCCAGGTATACTGTCTTAATAGGAATATTGGTTATCGGAATATTATTTTTTATTGCATTTACTACCATCTCTACTTCGACCTCATATCCCCTGGACTCCCAACTGATTATTGGATATATATCCATATGAAAGGCCCGAAGTCCGCTTAAAGGATCCGGTATATCTGTCCTGAAAAGAATTTTAAATAAAACGGAAGCAACTGAGTTTCCTATTTTCCTTAAGAATGGCATTTCCCCGGAAGTTTCTCTTTGACCGATAATAAATTTATATTTATCCACTTCTTCCACAATTCTCCCAACATCTTCAACTGCATGTTGACCATCTGCGTCAGCAAATACTACAGCCTGATAACCTTTTTTCATGGCATAATATATACCGGTAGTCAAAGCAGCACCTTTCCCTAAGTTTACTTCATGACGAATCACAGTAACTTTCTGTTTTTTGGCAACACTTGTGGTCTGATCCTCGGATCCGTCATCTACCACGATGATGTCTCTTTTTGCTTTAGAAAGTTCCGAGATTACTTTTCCTATCCTCTGGGCTTCATTATATGCCGGTAAGATGATACAGGTTTTCATACTGTTTTTTTGAATTTAACCATACGGTATATAAAAAGCAAAAGAAAGGAAAAGTAGAAAAGAAAGATCAAGGACAAGAAGTTTCCTTTTAGAAACCAGGGCTTATACTGGCTGGCCTGAGTTATAAACTTTGAGAAAGGTAATAAGTCATAATAAGAAGAAATCACAGTATGTAGGGCGATACCATTAAGAACTATCATGCCTGACCCTAATGTTTTAATAAATAGGTTTCTTGCCTTTACTAATTTTTTCGGGAAAAAAGCTGTAAGTCCAACTGTCAGAATAATCATTTCGGCCGTAATCGGAGGAAAAAAATATCTTCCCTGGATACCCAGACTGTAACCTCTGGTAAGTTTGTAAATATAATCAAAGAATATAATACCTCCGGAGTAGGTAAAGAATAATATTCCTAAAATCGATAAATTTATAAGTTCTTTATCGATTTTTTTGGATTTTATTTTTTGAATCAAATATAAAACCATTCCAAGACCTGCCAGAACCAGAAAACGCATAAGTATTTTCCCTACAATTCTCGGCAACACAACTCCAAGCCATTTGAATACTCCCCAATACCATGGAATCGTCTCCGCAATAATTTTTTTCATTGTATCTGAAAAATGTTGGGCAAAAGTGGGAGGTGTATATGTATAATTAACTCTTCCTATGTCAAGGGAGAAATGAGAACTTGTAAAAAGAGGAATAATTAACCACCATCCTCCCGAAATTATAGTAGCGAAAATATAAATAAAGAGAGATTTGATGGATCTTTTGAAATCTTTTACCAGAATTAATTTTATTAAGACAAATAATGTAGCAATGCCAGCAACCAAAATAAAATTAGGACGGGAAAGAAATCCTAACCCTATTATTATGCCCAGGGAAATAAATAATCTGATATTGTATCTGGAATTAAACAGCCTGAGTATTAAATATGTGACGAGCGTAAAGAGAAAATTCATGATGTTGTCACTGTTTATTCCAGATGAAACAAATGTAAACATGGGATGAAAAGAAACTAAAGTCGGGATCACCAGTTGAATGATTTCTTCTTTTGGAAATACGATTTTTGATATTAAGTATGAAAGATAAACAGTAAATATGATAAAGATCAATTGTGTAATCCTTACCAGAAATACTCTGGATAACAAACCTGTTTCATAAAAAACGCGGTAAATTAATGAACCGGAAAAATAATAAAGAGGAGGATAATATGTCGACTCCTGTTTCACCATCTTTTGTCTTTCCTGGGTGGAAGCGCTTTCCATTTCTTTTTCCCTGAGTCCCATATAGGAATCTGAATATGCTACACGGAAATCCGGATGGTAAGTAATTTTATTTACTCCGTTTTCGTCTCTTTCTGTTCCCATTATTTTCTCCGACGATAAAATTTCCTGTGATAAATCATTCTCAAAACCGGTTTTTGAAGAATATGATTGTGATCTGCCCTTTTCCGCTAGAAACTGTATTTGTGCAAAATGCGCCTGTTCATCGGGGAATTCCCAAAGAGGAATAAGTGAAGACCAGACCAAGCCTTTAAAGATTGTTACCATCAATAAAAGTTTTATAAGTTTATTCATTCTTATTAAATTGTATCAGCTAATCGCAGCGTAGACATCTAAAATAAACCCTCGTGGCAAAATAAGGAAAAATATTTGAAATGGCTGTGTCTAATTTACTGACAATGTTGGCCAGGATTGGAGGAAGTTTTTCCAATATAGTTTGGGAAAAAGATAGCCTTCCTGAAATTTCTATTTTAGTAAAACCTTCTTCTTTAAGAGTAGATATGACTTCTTTTATGGAAATTAGACTCTCCTGTCCTTTGATATAAGCAAGACTATTTTTATTTACAATGTCGAAAAATAATACTCCGTTTTTCCTGGTTACCCGGGACAGTTCCCGTATTGCTTCTTTTTTATTTGCATTATTTAGTAATTGGTTTAGTACTCTGATCGTATAGACGAAATCAAAAGAGCCGTTTTTGTACGGAAGTCGGTAGATATCCGCTTCTTCTAATGTGATCATGTGATCCAAACCTTCTTTTTTTATTTTATTTTCAGCTGCGGACATAAGAGCAGGTGAAACGTCAGTGGCAAGTACTTTATAATTATTTTTGGCCAATGTAATTGCAAATCGTCCGGTCCCGCATCCTACTTCCAAAATTTTTATTTTTTGGTCTCCGGGAACTGATTTCAGCAGCCGTTCTTTTTCAATATGATCAAATAACTTTCCTCCGAAACTGGTAAATCTTTCCGTGTCATATCTGGATTCCATTTCTTTTTTGGAGTATGCCTCTTTTGATCCGTATTTAGAAGAAATAAATAGTTTTTCGTATAATTTATATGTAGCCGAAATTGTCTGTTCGAAAGAAAATTTATCTTTTATCGTTTCTTTGGCCAAGATCCTCATTTTATTTAAGATTTCATTCTTTCCGGATGATTTAATCATTGCTTCAGATAATCTATTGATGTTTTTAGCCGGTACCACGAAACCATTTTTTCCGTCTTCTATTACTCCTCCTCCATACCTTGTGGTGATCACTACTTTTTCTGCCGCCATCGCCTCAAGAGTAGTCACAGGAGGTTGTGCGTATCCGAATGACGCACGGAACGGCAAGACAACTATATCGACACTGGCAAGCAATTTAGGAATATCTTTTTCATAAAAGTGGAGAACTATATTTTTGATAGCCGGGGATTTCTTTATTTTATCTACTAGGAATTTAGCCTCTGGATCATTTTCTTCCCTGGCGGCAATGACCAGTTTTGCTCCTGTCAGTCTCTTATTAACCAGTTCAAACGCACCAACAAGATCGGATAAACCTCTGATATCCGATGCCCAACCGAAATAAAGAAAAACCGGTGATCCATGAAAATCATATTTTTCTCTGCTTACCCGTTTTTCTGTCTCCATGAAAGGCGGTATGAGAGAAATCTTATCTTTACTGATTTTGAGAGATACAAGAAAATCAAAAAGCAAATGAGAGGTCGCTATGATATGATCGGAGGAATTAAGAATTTTTCTCAGAATAAAATCCGGGATAATAAGTGCCCTGAGCTGTGCAGGGTCTGTCAGAACTCTCAATAATCCGTAAGGTCCTGATCGAAGTATTTCCGATATCCTGATTTTAGGGACACTGATCAAACTTGTGACCGTCGGAAATGGAAGCTTTCCCCAAAATAAGTTCTTTAATAAATACAAGGAAGTAAAATCATAGGCATGTAATATATCCACATCCGAAAAAATTTTCTTGAATTTATTCCTGAGTTTTTCCCTGTCGAAGAGAAATTCCCACAAAGATGAAAAAGGACGGATAATTTCTGTATTATCAAGATTCTCTTTTTTCAGACGTTCATTATGAAGTTTGAGACCAGTCGGATCGTTGGATTTTGTATCGGTTATGATAATAACCTTATTTTTTTCATTTTCCTTAGCCAGTCTGTAAGCCATCTGCGCATGACCTGAAAGGATAGTGAGATCTTTTCCGAAATATGCGATTTTCATATCAAAAGGGATTATATCGAATTTCGAAGATACTGAGAAGAACTATTATAGAAGTATCTATGGCTGCATGTTATCATAAATAGTATTTTAACATCATGAAAAAAGATATCCTGGCTTCAGTAATCATACCGACTTACAAACGACCCGACTATCTCAAGGGAGCAATTTTAAGTCTTTATAAACAAAATACATCAGACTTTGAAATCGTCGCAGTAGATAATGACGCTGACCCAAAAATAGAAAAATTAGTAAAATCTCTGGCAAAAAAATCAAATATTCCCACAATCTATGTTCCCGAACCAAATCTGGGCTTTCACCTCGCTCTACATGCAGGAGCAAAAAAAGCCAAAGGGCAACTCCTCATTTTTACCAATGATGACGTTACTTTCGATAAAAACTACGTCAGAGCATACATAAATGCTTTCAATAAATATCCTGAAATGGCAGCAGCCGGTGCACCGATCAAACTGAAATTTGAAGAAAATCCACCCGGATGGCTGAAAGACCTTATGGGAAAGGATAAGATATTTACCCCATACAGCTATATGGAACCATATGACAAATTCCACTTATCCCCGAAAGGCTTTTTCTTCGAGACCAGCATGGGTATAAGAAAAGAAATTCTATTTAAGTTAGGCGGATTTAATCCGGAGCTCTTCGGAGATCTTCGTGTAGGCGACGGCGAGACCGGCCTAAATAGAAAACTTTGGCAAAATAGATTGCTTATCGGTTATATTTATGATGCCATTATTTACCATCACACTTTTAAAAGCAGGATGACCATAGATTATTTAATGGCAAGATTTAAGGGGGAAGGGTCATGTGATATATATGCGCTTCTTCAAAAATATTATGAAAAAGATGCTTTTAATTTAGTTAGTTTTTCTTTTTCTTTATTATTATTGAATTTTAAAGCATGGATAGGTCACCTTTTTTTATTTGGGAAAATTAAAGCCTTACCGCTGAAGATTAAACTGCAGACGGCAAGAACACTTGCCCAATTTGAATATTTACATAGGTTCAGAACGGATAGCAAATTAAGAAATATGGTTTTGAAGAAAAACTGGCTTTCTTAACTTACCCAATAACCCCTCGTGAAAAGCATAGTAAATAAGAATAAAAGCAATATTGAAATTACTATAAAAATCCCCTTCAACCATTCACTCTTGATCATACCAAGACTTATAAATATAGGAAAAGCAACCAAAGTATATCTGGGAAGACTGGATAAAGTTCCGGTGAGCGTAGGAGTAAAAATCGCAAATATACTGAAAATAATATAAGAAAGCCTTACTTTCCGGAAATAACTTATAACCAACAATCCGGAGCTTATTACCAAACTTAAAAATTCCCATACAGCAACCCAAAAATCATAATTTTTCGGTGATACCGTCACAAACATTTTGAAATAACGTATTATCACTTGCGGTAACAATATAATCTCCCCCGCCGTTCTCGACGCCCCGAAATACGGCTGAGCATGGATAAAATACAACCAATCTCCAAACTTAAACTGAAGAAAAATCATATAAATCAATAAACCTACAGGAATTATTAAAAGGGGAATAAAAGAGAATATTTTTGAATTTTTACTTGTATTTTTGATTTTTAACTTTTGATTTTTGATTTGTACACACCACTCCCATATTAAAGCAGGTAGAAGAAACACTCCCACCAATCTGGTCGCCGATGCCAAAGCTCCCATAATTCCCGCTCCCAACCAGTTATGTTTTCTGGCAAAATAAAAAGAGGAAAAAACGAATACCAGAAAAAGACTTTCGTTATACACACTTCCGAAGAAAAAAGAGAAAGGGTAAAAAAGAAAAAATAATAATATCCACTTCACATCGTGACTTCCATAATCTATAAGTAATAATTTAGAAAATAAATATACTGCCAATAGTAAGAATAAATTGGATATTAAAATGCCTCCTGACAAATAATTCCCGAAAGAAAAAAAGTGCATGAGTATGGGATATAAAGGGAAGAAAGCCTGGGTAAACTGCGCACTGTAACCGGACTTTGCGATAGTAATATAATGTACTCCGTCGAAATTACCAAATGACCAGATCCATGGGGGGAGATTCGAAGATGCAAGAAGTTCCCGCCAATACGGAAACCTGTCCCCGAATATCGGAATAATAATTGATCCAAAATAAGATAAAGAGAGCAGAAATATTCTCCATATACCAAGAATAATTAATAAGAAATACCACATTATAGGTTTTAGGGTCTGACCCTTCTGAGGGTCAGACCCTATGAAGAATTTGTTTGTAAACTTCTATTGTTTCTTCTGCTGTTTTTTCCCAACTGAATTTTTCGGCATGATTAAAAGACTTTTTTGCCAAGAGATTGTATTTTTTTCCATCCATATTTAGTATTTTATTAATTCCTTCCGCAATATTTTCGGGATCCTTTGGATCAACCATTTCTGCCGCTTCCCCTGCTATTTCGGCAAGGCTGGAAACATCTGCTACAACAGCAGGCACTCCGCATTTCATCGCTTCAAGTACCGGCAGTCCGAAGCCTTCGTACAAAGAAGGTTGTATATAAAGATATGATAAATTATAAATACCTATCAAATCCTCTGACGGAACAAATCCCAAAATATTAATTTTATCTCCTAACGATAATTTATCAATAAACTCCAGCATTTCCTGATAAGGAGCAGAATCGTTATTTTCAAAGGCATTTCCCACTATGACTAAAGATACATCCGAATGTTTTTTCGTTGCCGAATAAAATCCTTCTATCAGTCCCAATATATTTTTATTCGGGTTAAGATCCCCCACATAAAGAATAAATTTTTCCGGAAGACTGTATTTCTCTCTTAACGGTACCAATATCTTTTTTTCAGATATTTTACGAAATTCATTGCCGGGTGCCAGGTAAATAGGACAGACTCTTTCTTCAGGAATCCCAAGATATTTTGTAATGTCTTTTTGTGAAGATTTTGAATCGGTAATTATAGCGCGGGATTTTTTTGCTATGATTTTATTTATCTGCCATTTGATTTCTCCCTTTATACCCTTTGGAAAGCTTTCCGGAAAAACCAGAGGAGTAAGATCATGGATGGTAATAACCGAATTTTTCGGAATAGAAAAAGGTAAAGTCAGAAAAAAAGGATCAAAATACGGGAAATGAACTATATCAGAATCTTTGGGAATATGTTTTGTATCGACGAGTTCCAGATCCACACCATTTTTTTCCAGAGCTGAAAATAAATTGGTGAGATATACTCCCGTACCCCTGTTTTTATGTCCCGCAATCGGCGGCTCAACAAATGTTACTTTCATATGATCAAAATGTCATTGCGATCCGCCATGATGGCGGAGAAGCAATCCCGATGGAAACTCTACAGCCACTTTGTAGCTTCGCGATCACAAGTTTATATCGGTCTAGTCTTTTTTAGATATTTTAAATAGGCATAAGCGGGATGAAGTCCCGAAAAAAAGGCCCAAACAAATCCCCTCCATCCATCCATGAAACCCAAGTGTCTGAAATAGATATTAAAAAAAATATATATTGGTTTTAATACTATAAATTTTATTGAATTAATTAAAGTGACAGGAATTTTATCCTGTGCATATTGTTCTGATGTCAAATCGGTATATCTTTCTGCCTTAATAAGATAGTCCTGAAAAGTTTTATAAGGGCGGTGTATTAGATAATTGGACAATACTCCGACTTTTCCGTCTATATCTATTTGTTCATGAACATCCTTACAGGGAAATTTACCTCTTCCTCTAAGAAATAATCTTATTACGGGATCAGGATATGCCCCGCCTTTTTTCAAAGGACCTCCTAAAAAATAATTGAGTCTCGGAATGTAATATCCCGCATATTCGCTCTTTTGTTCAATTACACTCCTAATTTCATTTCTAAGATCCTCTGTCACTTCCTCATCTGCATCCAACTGTAAAATCCATTTACACTTTGACAAATTAAGGCCTTTTTGTTTATTTATATGAAAGATCGTGGGATTGACGGCAACTGTAACTTTGGCTCCTAAGCCCCGGGCAATTTCTACAGTTTTGTCTGTGGAAGATCCGTCTATTACGATGATTTCCTCTGCCAAGTCTTTTATGGAATTTATGGCACGAGCGATATTTTTTTCTTCGTTGTATGTGGCGATGACTACTGAAAGATCTTCCATAATTAATTTGTTTCTACCGTCTCGTCTTCGACATTTTCTATTTTCTTTTCTTCCAGATATTCCCGTTCTATGTTGACTGAATCTATATCATGTTTATTCTTTCCGGCAATTATGTTCCACGCTGCATAAAGTCCCATTTCAACCGAGTGATCCATATTGTTATATCTGAACGTCCCGTTCCTGCCGATAAGTTGAAGATTGTAATATCTCTTAAGGTAATTTTTGATCCTGTCTACATCTTCCAGATATCCAATGTGATAAACAGGATATTCTTTCGGTACTTTATGAACATGGCCGCTTATAATATCTTTTTTGGTTACCAGTTGAAATTCTTTAATATAAGCATCTGCAACCATATCTATCAGCTCCTGATCTTTTTTCTTCCATATAACGTCCCCCTCATTACAAGCCACTTCAAAAACGATAGCAGTTTGTCCTTTCGGACTGAGTTTATCGCTCCAGTTATCCATTTCCATAAATCTCATAAAGGGTAGTTCTTTCGGATGTACATATATCCATGTATCAGTTGTAATTTTACTTTTGTTTATAAACAAGGTTACCTGCACTTCATCTCTGTATTGTAATTTTTTTGCCGCTCTCTGGATGTCGATGGGAGATTTAGGAGATAGAGAAAGCAATAATTGATTTATTGGAATGCTTGAGATGAAATAATCAGCTTTTATCTCTTTCTTTCCGGTTTTGGTTGTAACCGTTATTGATGTTACCTTATCATCAGCCGTCGAAATTTGAGTCACTTCCGATGACAATAGCACCTTACCGCCTTTTTTTACGACATAATCCATGAGTTTATCTGCTATTCTTCCTATTCCTCTTTCCGGATAAGAGAATTCGTCCACCAGAGATACGACTCCCTTTGATTTAAATAATGCATCTTTTACCAATGTAGCTACGTTTAAACCTCTTGTTCTTTGTCCCACCCAATCGACTGAAATCTCCCGGCAGTCTCTACCCCACAGTTTTTCACTGTACCTCTTGAAAAATATTTCGTATAAAGTCTGTCCGAACTGGTTTACATAACCATCCTCCATATTTACGAGTTTTTTGGGAAATATTCTGGCGCGGATTCTGGCTTTCAGATAATCAAAAATTGCTCGGAATGCTCTCCCCGGTCCTATTGAAAGAAGCGTATGTTTAAGTTTGAGAGGATAATAGAAATATTTTTTGTCGAAATAAATTCTGGTAAGTCTGGGAACTCTGACAACCTCATCCTTAAGCATAGCAAGCAGCCAATTATCTACCTGACTGTTCTTGGTATACCATCGATGAGGTCCCGTATCGAATTTAAAATCCCCGACTTTTATGGTGCGTGCCAGACCCCCAACTTCCTCATATTTCTCTAAAACGGTGACATCATACCCGCTTTTGGATAATTCATAAGCCGCAGAAAGTCCTGCAAGTCCCGCCCCCATAATCACCACGGATTTACTTTGTTTCACTTTCCTTTTCCCTTCTGAAGAATACTACTGTCTCTTTGAAACCATCGTGAAGTTTAACCTGAGGTTTCCACCCGAATTCCTTTGCGGCGAGGGATGCATCAAGTAAACTCCTTTTCTGTTCTCCCATTTTGGCCGGTCCATGTAATTCTTCTTTCCCCGGACTGATAATTAGCGACAGATCTCTGAAAAGCTCATTTACATTTGTCTCAATTCCGGTACCCACATTTACTTCACCGACAAAATCTTTTTCCAGAACAAGCCTGTTCATTTCCGCTACATCTCCTACAAAGGTATAATCTCTTGTCTGGAGCCCATCCCCGTTTATCACCGGCACTTCCCCATCAAGAAGTTTCTTGGTAAAAATTGCTACAACTCCGGCTTCGCCCCACGGATTTTGTCTTGGACCATATATATTGGCATACCGGAGTGCCGTGAATTTGATTCCGTAGGTTTGATAGTAAAAATAAAGATAATATTCTGAGGCGAGCTTTGCCACTCCGTAGGGAGAGAGAGGTTTAAGCGGTACATAAGTTTCAGGAGTAGGTAATACTTCAGCATCTCCGTAAACTACTCCCCCGGAAGAAGCAAAAATTACTTTTTTCAGACCATTTACTCTTCCTGCTTCCAACAAATTGATAAGTCCTATCAAGTTTACTTCCGCGTCAAATTTCGGATCAGCCACTGACTTCCGTACATCCATCTGGGCCGCATGGTGATTTAGCACATCCGGCTTTTCTTTACGGAATATTTCTTCCATTTTCGATTTATCACGGATATCGGCCTTGTAAAATCTGGCTTGCGGATGAATATTTTTCTCTTTTCCGGTGGATAAATCATCCACTATAATCACATCGTGTCCTGATTCAATATATTTATCTGTAATGTGAGAAGCAATAAATCCCGCGCCTCCTGTAATTAAAATTTTCATAGAATAATTTTACCTTTCTACTATCCTAAAGGCAACCTGACCGTTTAGAAAATAAATATTTTTGATAAGACCGGGTGTTTGGTCCGGAATTTCGTCCGGAGTTCCTATGATTAATGTCTTTTTCAGATTCTGATCACTCGACCAATTGATATTTCGAAATTCAAACTTCCCGAAATTTCTTTCTGCCCGGAGCACTTCCCCGCTTCCCCAGTTGTTTTGGTACCAGGTAGGATCGACGGGATAATAGAATAGGAAAAAGACGTATGGTTGGTCATATTTATATGTAACAAGAATCTTATCCACTTTGGGTTCTTCTTTCTTCACTTCCTCTACAACCTGTTTATATCCATACTGCCACCAGTCTGAAACTTCGGGAGGAGTATGGATGTAGTACATATGAAGATAATAGAAAAAGTTAAGAACCAGGAAAATTAAAACTATCGGAAAATACTTTCTTTTCTCTCTCGTCAGAAAATAAAGAAAATAGAGGCCGTAAGCGGTAATTATCTGGTATACGGGAAGAAAATATAAAGCCCTGACTGCATGCGGAGTCCCTGTAGTAAATGCTGACGCTACCGGAGCCAAAAGAAACCAGGAAAAAACAGTTAATTTTGTTTCTTTCTTTTCTCTAAGTAGTGCAAGTATCCCTAAAATTACAAAGACTGCGTCCCACCAGTAAAGCATCCCCATCCCGACCGCGTGATGTCTCCCCGGACCGTCACCGTCCAGAAAGAGAAAATCAAAATTGAAATGATCCAGATATCCGGCAAGTACTGTCAGCCCGTAAACTACTCTCCTGTTATGAGTAATGACTCCGAAAATATCTCCGTCTTCTTTATCCATACTCAGTAACTTTATCGACTCACCCAGTCTTTCATTGGGATTGAGAGAACTTACCGAATTAAGCCTTGCACCGCTGCCTCCTGTCATATCTTTTATTACAGGGAATACAAGAAGAAATAGCAGGACTGCGGCCATTACAGAATATTTTAATTTCCCGAACATTTTTTTACGGTATATTAGGAATAATGCCAAAAGTAAAAGAGGAACAATAAGTCGGGGACTGTGATATGAATAAATAGATAAAGCAAAAGAAACAGAAGATAAAATAAAGTACTTATTTTTTCTAAATCCTATCAGGAAAAAAAATACTCCGAGAGTCACAAAAAAAAGTCCGATGTTGGCCTCGAATGCAACCCTCGAAAATTGGATATGCCAAGGGCTGATTGCCAGAAAGAATGTACCAAAAAGAGAGATTATGTTCTTTTTCTTATCTTCTTCTCCTTTTAATAATTCTTTCAGTAAGAAATATAAAACTATCACCTCCAAAACCCCGAAAACTGCAGAAGGAGCTCTTACTGCAAATTCATTTAACCCGAAAAGAGCAACTGCGGGCACATCCAGATATGTATATAAAGGTGGTTTGTAATCTCCAAAAGACCTGATGGACAGGGGAAGAAATTTTCCGTATTCGTCTTTTCCGGTTTTAAGTAGCGAATAAGCATTATACCCCAGAGAAGCTTCGTCCCAATCTAGAGATGGTGGATTATTACCTAAATTCCAAAACCTGAGTATAAAAGCGAGAATAAAAATTGATAATATTATTATTTTTTTCATCTGGTAATTTCCACAATTTTATAAGCGGGATCTCCCTTGGGATAAGAAATGGTATCCAATACTTTTTCGCCTGAAACTAATTCATCTGCCCCTTCAGCCACTAATATCTTTCCTTTTAGCTCCGACCTGTATTTCAAATCAAAATAATATTTCCCGAAAGATGCTACATCCCAAAGACCCCACCAATCGCGGGTGGCAATTCTATTTCTCAAATAATCCGACACAGGATATCCGTTATAAAAGAGAAAATAAATATATGACCTTCCCCCGCTTCTGGAGACCAGGACATGATCGTAGTTATTTTCCCTCTCCTTAATTTTCTGCGTCATTTCCTTATACCCATACTGCCACGCCCTACTAAACTCAACGGGGTAATGGACGAAATAATTATGGAGGTAATAATAAAAGTTAAAAATAAATACTGAGAGTAATAATAGAGGAAAATATATTTTGATACGCGGGTAATATTTTCTGATAAAAAGAGATACCTGCCAAATTCCCAGTGCCGAAAATATTTGGGGAACGGGTAAAATCGAGGCAATCCGGAGAGCATGAGGTGTTTCTTTGGCCGTTCCGGCCGGAAGAGGCACAATGAGAAACCATAAAAGCAGAAGCAAATTATTCCTATTAGGATTCCTTAACAGATAAAAAATTCCGATCGTGTAGAAGATTATTTCCCATACAAACATTTCACCTATTCCGGGTACGGAAAGACGCTGATTACCATCCCCCCTCAGAAAAAGGAATTTGGGATCAAAATTATCCGTATAGTGTTTGAGAAAATCAAGCGAAAAAACAAGCCTTCTGTTATGGAATATTTTTCCGATTATTGAATTTCCGTCAGTACTTATTCTTTCATTTGATAATTTCAGCTTATCTATATCATAAGAAAATATAGAAACCTCCTGGAATCTGACTTTACTTTCGCGGGAAGATAAAAAGGAATAACTGGGTAAAAGCATTATGATGCCGATAAAAACGGAAATTATAATCCACTTGATATTTTTGATGAAGTCTTTAAGAAACAAAAGCTCCAGAGTAAAAAGGAGGATTGGTGATATTATCCTGTTGGCATTAAAGGTATAAAAGGCAAGAATGAATAAGATTACCGACAAAGGAAGGAAAAAACCTTTCTTCCTGCTCTTTATGAAAAAAAGTACAGCAGTTGCGTTAAGCAGCGCCGCCAGATTTGATTCAAATGCAGCACGGGAAAATTGTATGCTCCAGGGAGAAACAGCAATCAAAAAAGCTGAGAGCAGTGCAATACTTGGATTTCCGAACATTTCAATCACCAAAAGGTACGCTACTAAAGATAATAAGACACCGGAAATAAGAGAAGGGAGTCTTACTCCGATTTCATTCAATCCAAAAACTGCGATACTGGGTACAGCCGCATAAATATATCCGGGAGGCTTGTAGTCGCCAAAAGCTATGAATTTATCCAATGGGAATACTTCCCCATGTTCACCTTTTCCCGCAGTCAATATTGTATAAGAATTATATCCCAGAGAGGCTTCATCTTCGGAAAGAGAAGGAGGATTTTTTCCGAAATTAAATAGCCTTAGTGATAAAGCCAAAAGCAGTATCAGAACTAATTTAAAAAGCTTCCTATTACTTAGCATTTTGTTATTATAGCAAGAATTACTTAAATAAATTTTTCCTCACGGGGGTAATAAAGATTTTATATGCAATTTTTCCATCGGGATAATAAATAGTTTCATTCTGGTTGGTCTCTTCTTTGGATTCGTCAGGCCCCACTACATAAATCGTCCCCGGGAGTGGGTTATTTTTAACCTCTTCCCAATTAAATTCCCTTGGGAATTCGTACCTGTCAAAAGAATCCACATGGACAAAACCCAACTTGTCTATGGTTCCGTTGTATTTTCCTTCTTTTTGATACAGCGAAGGATCATAGCTGTTATAGAAAAGGAAGAAAATATAGGGAACGCCGAGGGAATTGGAAACAATCACATTTTTTCCGGAATATTCAGGTTTATTTAAAGCAGTAACTAATTGTTTGGTCCCGTAATGCCACCAACCCGAATGATTAAGGGGTAATACTATGAAATATTGATGCATGAAATAAGCTAAACTTAATGCAAAAGCAAAAGAAAATAAAATAGCGGTAAGTTTTGTCTTTTTCAATAACTGTATAAGTCCGTAACCGGTAAAAATTACCAGTACCGGAAGGACATTTAGTATACGATTTGAGGAAGGGACAAGAAAAGTTAATGCCGCGGGAATAGGAGAAATAAGCAGCCAAAAGATAAGAAGCCTGCTATTTGTCTCTTTTTTTCTGATGATAAAATAAACACCCGCCAGAATTAAAGGTAAATCCAAAAGATATAATATTCCCATACCCGGAATCTGAAAAGGAGTTTTTGTATCCCCGGAAAGAAAAAGAAACCTGCCATCAAAGTGCGAGAGGTAATTTCTTGATACCTCCAAAAGGTAATTATAAGGTTTGTTATGAAGAAAATTAGTCAAAATAATACTTGAAGACGAGGCATCTTCCGTCTCTTTTTTCCAAATGGATAAAGGAACTTCCCGGTCGTAAAAAATACTGATGTATTTGGCCCTTCCCAAAATAACATCAGGATTTTTTACAAATGATAAAGCCAAGGGGAGAACTAAAATAAATCCGAACAATAGAGGTAATATAAGTTTGTTGCCCAAAGGATAAATCTTTCTGACAAACGAGATGACTAAGAATAGTACTATAAGAGGAGTAAATATCCGGAGACTGTGGTAGGCATAGACAGATAGTACGAAAGCCGGGACGGATACATAAAGATATAAAATCCTTCCTCTGAGGAATTTCAGGAAAAAGAGAACTCCTGTCATAAGAAACAGCAATCCCTGTGCCTCAAAAAAAAGAGCCCGACTGTGGAGAATGTGCCAGGGAGAAACAGCGATAAGAAAAGATCCCAATAAAGCCAATTTTTGTCTGTATTTTTTTCCGGATAATAATTCCTTGATAAACAGGTAAACCACGAAAACTGCAAGAGTATTTAAAACCGCAGGAGCAATCCTGATACCTGTCTCGTTTAAACCAAACAGTATTATTCCCGGGATCGCCAGATAAGTCGATAAGGCAGGTTTCCAGTCTCCGAAAGACCGATATGCAACCGGCAGGAAGTGTCCGAATTCATCATTACCAGTCTTGAGTATCGAATATGCATTATACCCCTGCGCTACTTCATCAGAATATAAAGAGGAAGGAATAGCGGAGAGGTTCCAAAGCCTCAAAGACCCCGCCAGTATAAGTATGGAAATCAGTAAAACTTTTTTCTTATCAAAAAGCTGTCGCATGGTAGGAAGCCTCGTTTCTAACCCTTAAACTGTAATGGATAAAGTAATAGTGTGTAAAATCGATAAGCTGATAGGTAAAAAACCCGGCGAAAGAAAGAATAATAGCGTATTTTAAGATCGTGGAGAAATGTGAACTAAAGAAAAGATGAGCACCTTTCCCGAGGATCATAGCAAAAAACGGAATTGCGAGTAAAAATTCCTGGCTTTCGGGTAAATGGGGACTTCCCGCTGACAAAATAAGTATGCTAAAGATAAAATATAAAGGCAGTTTCAATTTTTGTCCTTTAATTACTAAAAGGTCATAAAGGCCGAATATCAGAAACGGCAATACTGCAAGAAATAATATTCCGTATTCTCTGGCTCCGCCCCACCAGAATGTGTCATTGGTAAAAAAAAGAAACTGTCCGGAAATCAGTTTGAAAAAATTAACTGAATAATGTTTATAGTCAAAAAAAGAGTTAAAGAGGTAGAAAGAAGGATAGATTATTTTCAGTAAAATTATAAAAATGATAAATGATAAGGCTTTAAAAAGCTTATTCTCAAAATAAATAAATGAAAAAAAGAGAAACACAATAAGAAAAATTCCGGAAGGTATGGGAGAAAGAAGCCTGCCGTAGGTAAGTATAACAGGAGAAAAATAAAACCAGAAAACTGATAATAAACTGACTGTCCTGTTTTTCCAGAGACCAAGTGTTGAGAAATAAACTAAAATACCGGAAGATATCATTAGCAGACCGCTCAGTATTCTTTCTCCTCCCCCCATACCGCTTGGGATTGAATTAATTTTAAACAGGTAAAAAAGGGCAACAGGAATTATCAGAAGATATAATGAAATTTTATTCAATTGTATCAGGGTGCTACTATCCAAATAGCATCTTTTCCGTCCAAATATTTAATAACTTTCACCTTATCGGCACCGGGGTCAAAATCATCAGGTATACCCACAAGCAGTAAATTTTTTTCTTTTCTGATTTTATAATAGTCAAAAGAAGTAAACAGGTATTTGTCAAAATGATTTTTTTCTTCTGCCCATCCTCCTGATACAGTTCCGCCTTCGCTTAGATATTTTTTGGGATCATAGGCTGTATAAAACAACCAGAATAAATGCGGCTGCTCGAGTCTCGGAGAAACATATATTTTTTGATATCTATCTTTGACACTGTCCGTATAGAGAGCCGCTTCCTGCCTTCCATAAAGCCATTTGTCAGAGAGCTCGAAGTTCAAATGCTGATAATACTGGTGGAAGTAGAAACCGCAGTTATAAAGAAATAATAAAGTAATTATACCAAGCACAATCGTTTTATATTTTGAGAATTTCTTTAATAATAAAATAAATTCGTATAAACCGATGGCTGTAAATATCTGAAATGTAGGTAAAAATAATTCCGTTCTTACGGCATGGGGCACCTGCAAAGTAACTGCTGCCGGAACCGGAGCAACGAGAAACCATGCGATAAGTATCAGTGAAACTGAATTGAGGTATTTCCTGAAAAAAACTATAAATCCTGTAATCAAAAATAAAGCTTCCCAGAAATAAAGGAGACCGAAGTCAGGAGCATGATGGAGAGGAACATCACCGTTTATAAACAAAAAATCAGGACTGAAGTGGACCATATAATTATTCAAAACCGTCCTTGCCAGAATGATTTTATCGCTATGAAAAAGAGTGCTTTGAATTTTGTTGCTGTAAATATTATCAGCAGCGCGGGTAAGTTCCATTTTTTTATTCATGGTTAGGTCATTGAATATATTGGAAACATTGGTGACCCTAAGTCTCATCTGGACTTCAGGAGAAAACATAGAAGGAGCTAGAGGAATGAAAAGAAGGAAAAACATAAGAATTGAGAATATCACTTCTTTCTTTCGTAATAACAGCTTTTTCAAATTGACTGCGATCAGAACCAGAAACAAAAAAGGCATAACCACTCTTACACTGTGATATGAATAAAATCCCAATCCGAAAATAAGACTGGATAAGATAAGATAGTTCTTTTTCCTGAGTCCCAGAAGAAAAGCAGTCACACCCGAAACCAATAAGAAATCTCCCAAATTCACTTCAAAAGTAGTCCTGGAAAACTGCAGGTGCCATGGAGAAACGGCCAACAGAAAGGAAGACAGGAGAGCAATGATATTTTTACCGTCCTCCCGGATAGACACTTTTCTTAATAATTCTTTCACAAGAAAAAAAGTAAGAAGTACAGTCAGGCTCCCGAAAAAAGCCGAAGGAAAACGCACGGCATATGCATTTAATCCAAACAAAGCAATGGGGGGAATCGCCAGATACTCATATAGCGGGGGTTTGTAATCGTCAATCGAACGGAAAGTGAGCGGCAGAAATTTACCGAACTGGTCGCGGCCTGTCTTCAGAACTGAATATGCATCATAACCTATAGCCACCTCATCCCATTCCAGACCGTTTGGGGTTTTCCCCAGTTGGTAAAATCTAAGGACAAAACCCAGGATGACTACTGCAATAAGTAAAAATTTAATTCTATTCATTTAGCTGCTTTACTGATAACTTCCCGGTCCTTCAAAATAAACTGAGTAGCTACTTTACGTCTTTCTGATAGAACTTCCGGTAACTTATATAACGCACTTGTTAAACCCGAGAGAAATGGAAAGTCAAGACGTATTAGACTTTGGAGTATATGATAGGGCAATAATACCAAATGCTGCAATAGTAAATCGGGATCAGTAATGTTTTTCCATACGAAAATTAGCTGATTACGATAGGCGATTTTTTTAATTTCTGCATCAGAAAATTTACTTTTTATCGCCCCCTCATTATGTCTGTGAATTACTATGGATTCCGGTTCAAACAGTATTTTGAAACCGGATTTGACTCCGCGGTAAGAAAGATCTATATCTTCCCAGTAAAAAGGATTATATAGGGTGGACATTCCCCCCAGTTTAATCCAAATCTCTTTACGGAATGCTCCGCTTCCTCCGGAAATCCAGAGCGTATTGCTTTTATCCGCCTCCCCGCGACTATGAATCAGAAATCCTCTTTCAAATTTACCCAAACCCCGACCCCTCCTCACAATTCCCTCTTTTTCCACACTTTCATCCAGACAACCCACCGCAAAAACACCTTTGTCTTCAAAATGCTTAATGAAGGGTGTTAAATAATTCTCTTTTGGCACAACATCAGTATTTAAAAGCACAACTATGTCTCCGCTTGCCTCGGCAACTCCTCGATTAACCGTTCCCGCAAACCCTAAGTTTTTATTATTTATTATTAATTTAATTTTTGTTTTTAACCCTTGATTCCTGATTCCTGATTCCTGATTCCTGATTCCTTTTACGCTTCCATCCGTCGACGCATCATCCACAATTATTATCTCATCTGCTAACATGCTTACTTTGAGTACTTCCGGCAAATTTTTTTTGAGTAAAGAAGCGCCATTATAATTGGGAATAACTATAGATACTTTCATATAAGATTTATATAGAATTTTACCTTATGACTGCCTTCAGGCACCACTACTCCCCTGAATGTATAATCTGTTTTAATGATTTTTGTTTCTTTTCCGTCAATTGTAGCCTTCCATGACGGGTAATAGACGTCTGTCAAAATCAAAATTCCTTTATTCTCAGTATTTACATTTATCTCAACCTCATTGTCTTCGTAATTAATAATTTCAAGGGAATTAACTGTCGATTTATTGTTTAAAACTATATTTTCTTTTTCCAGAATTGCCACTTTATGAAGATCCACGCTCGGGTCTAAAAGCAGTCTGGCTGTTTCCCTTTTGTCACTGGCACTCCGTGTTTCATAAACCATGAAAGCCCTAGGATACACTTCAAGATTTTCGTACACACGCGTCTCTCCTTCCTTAAACAAAAATTTTAGGTTAGGAGAAACAACATCTTTAATTGCAGCAATATATTTAACACCTAATAGATCAACTAATCGGGAATTGAAATTATTAATCATAATAGTCCTATTTAAAGAAAGTGCAGGTATGTTTATCAGTCCCCACTCTAATATTCCAAAGAACTCCTGATAATTTTTAACTATAAGAGGATCATAGGTATCCGTACTATATAATTTATATGCAGTTGAAATATTAGGGGGAAATATTCTCTTTTGGTTCGATAAATAATCGACCCCCAGAATCCTCCAAGGATACGCTTTTGTTTTATTTTGAAGAAAGCTAATTGTTTCAGTTTTAGGAAAAACCAGTTCGCTTTTTGTAAAGGGAGTAAATTTTTGTGCGAAACGTAGAAGGTCGAGAACTGAGACGATAATTAAAAAAACAATAACCAATTGGTTAAGTTTCTTGTTATTTTTATTAAATAGTGAGACCGTATAAGACAATAACAGCGTTATGAAAACAAAGGTCGGGAGATAAAGATTTCTTCTGGAAATCGCAAGCTTTGAAATCTCCAGGTCACGTATGAATTTTGAACCAAATAAAACATATACCCAGATACCTGTAAATATCAAAAGAAAAACCAGAATTATTTTCAAGAGATCTTTTTGTTTGTTTTTATTTTTGAGAAAATAATCCAATCCCAGGGCAGAAAGGACTGCCAAAGATAGATCAACCAACATTATCAAACGGGTCGGCTGACTGGTGGATATAAAAGGAATATTGGCGGCAAAAGGCCATTTAGCTACAACTGTCGGCAATGCGAAAATAAGTGCCCCAAATAATATGAAAGAAAAAAATAAAGTCTTCCTGTCCCTGCGGAATAGTATCGCATAAAATGCCAGAATTAAAGGGAAAAGACCAATATAACCTATCATTTCCCCATAATTCCAAACGCCGTAATAGTTCATGGAAGCGGGATTTCCGAAAAAGTCCGGGGAGATAAATTGTATAAGGTTTTGCCAGGGTAAAAACCAGCCCTCTTTGTTCATCCAGTTCATCTGGTCCAGATTCCGGGAACTGAGTTTTATATATTCTATTGCAGGCAACCACTGCGGACTGGTGATGGCAAATACGATAAATCCGATTATTAAAAATGGAAGATATTTTCTGATAATTCTGTTTAAAATGTCATTGCGATCCCGATGTAACATCGGGAGAAGTCGCCGCCAAAGCGGGATCCCGCTGCGGCGGGACAATCCCGAACGGGATCGCCAACAGTCTTTTGTTGACAACTGTATAATCCTTACAAATAAATAAAGATTACTCAGAATTAGTAAGTAGAAAAGAAACTGCAGATGACCCGCTAAGATCGCTGAACATTCCGAAAAAATCAGAATTATTATCCATTTCCAACTGAGTTTTTTGAGTAATTTCTCTTTAGCCAAAAGTATAAGTGGTAACCATAAAACAGTATGACCTATCGTATTCCACTCAAGCCATGCAATGGAAAATCCTGAAAAAACAAAAGCAACTGATCCGATAAATGAAGCAAATCTGTGTAATTTCCAATAGTCCAGGAACAAATACATAAATAATCCACCCAGAACCATTTGCAGGATGACAAGAAGTCCCCATGCAGTTTTGAAAGGCAGTAAGAAAAACAAAAGGTTCAGGGGATAAAAAGGAGCTGACTGGAAATTCGCAAGTAAAGGCTCACCCGCTCCGTTATATGGATTCCAGAGAGGAATATTGCCTTTTTTCAGGCTTTCGAGACTTATATATCTCCATGGGTACTGTTGTCTGACAGGGTCGGTAATAAGAAAATTTTTATAAGGATAATCACCTGTTCTTCCTTCCCACCGCACATCTCTCCAGGGATGATAAAGACCCAAAACCGTATCTGCCGGTATGGGAATCCTTCCTTTCAGGAAAAATGGCGCAAAAAAAACAAATACCAAACCCAAAAAGGAAAGAGGAATAAGCAAGTTGCCTTTAGTTTTTAATAAGGTTATCAATTTTTTCATGAAATTTAGGATAAGAATAATTCAGAGAACTACTTCTGGCTTTCAGGGAAAATTCTTTTAATTTATCCGGATTATTTATCAAAAAAAGGGATTTCTCTTTCAGAGTATTCTCTGTGTCAAACAGAAATCCGTTTATTTTGTCTTCCACCAACTCTTTTTGTCCGCCGCCGTCAAATACCACGGGGGCACATCCTGCTGACATTGCTTCAACTGTCGTAATACCGAAATGTTCCGCCTTTTCCGGAAATCGATATAAATCTTCACCATATCCTGCACCATGCCAGTAAATACCCGCCTTACCATAAAGTTCCTGCAGTTTCGCGGATGAACTGTTTATTTCAAAAACAATAGGGTAACTGGCCGCATCTTTTTTCAACTTTGTCACATAATCCTTACCGCTGTCTTCTGACAAACCTCCTGCCAATACTAGTTTCCAGTCTTCAAGACCTTCGTCCACCATATTTTTAAATACTTTTACCAAAATGTCCTGTTTTTTGTTATGAGGATAAAGGAAAAATCTGCCTACACTTAAAATAATTTTTTCTTTTTTTTGGGCGGTGAAAAAATCAGTATCAATTCCGGGTGGAAGAATTTTTGCTTTCTTATGAAGTTTTTTCCTTATCAAATCTCCTATAAATTCACCGTAGCAAACAGGATTCCAAGTACGAAGTTTGAGTCTGGTCACAAAATCTTTTTTTGGAAAATGTGCGGGGGAATGGATGATCAGGAAGTTTTTCCTGGCTCCCGATAAGAAAATACTGCCGTCTGTCACATAAAAAATAATATCGTACTGAGATGTAATTCTATATTTTTCGAGTAAATTTCCTGTTCGTGCAAAAATGTTATTCGTAAACCGGACTTTATCCAAGTTTAAAGCAAAGAACTCTTCTGCTTTGTCTTTATCTTCTTTTCTATCCCAAAAGAAATCCACTTCGTGTTTCTGACTTAAATACTCGGCAATGGAAAACACATACCTTTCCCCCCCTCCCATCATATTTAAGTAAGGATTATAAATGCCTATCTTCATAAACTGTTAATGTCATTGCGATCCCGATGTAAATCGGGAGAAGCAATCCCAACCTTAATTTTACGTCGCTACGGGATCGCCACGGTCCGATGTCCATCGGACCTCTCCGATGACATTTATTAATTTCTCTCTTCTCTTTGCATTTCCCACAATCTGGCATAAGTAATAAAGATGCTATATACCTGATACATGCTTTCAATCAGTCCCACAGTTCCTGCTTTGTAACCTCCTTGATTTACATAATATTCCCAAAACTGCCCGAACATTAGTTTCGGAAATCTCCACCAACTTATCCGGGGATGCCCCGCATCATAACGAACTCTGGCTTCAATTTCTGACCATTTGATCGTTTTTTCTACCATTTTAGAAAGATCCCTGTGGGTATAATGAACTATATTATTTTTCAATTCTCCCAACTGACCTTCATATTTCGGACTTTCGTGAACCTTGCCATACCAACCTGACAATCTGTCTTTACGGAAAAGCCTTTCCAGTTTTTCTTCTTTAGGCCATTTTTTACCTAAATAATAATTTACCCGCCTTATTTTATAACCTGAGAATTCGCTGCCCCTGATTGCTTCTTTTATCTCCATAGCCAGTTCTTTTGTCACTCTTTCGTCTGCATCCAGGTAAAATATCCATTCCCCTTTTGCTTCTTTTAACCCCTGACTTCGAAAGTACGAAAAATTCAGCTCTTCTGCTTTTAACCTGATAGTTCTGATCTTTGAATCTTTGAGTCTTTGAGTCTTTGAAACTTTTTCTAAGGTTCTGTCTTTCGATCCGCTATCCGCCACAATAATTTCATCAGCAAAATTAAGGCTTTTAATAGCCTCTCCTATCATCTTTTCTTCGTCCCGGGCAATAATAATTCCTGATAATTTAATTTCAGTTTTTTTTGCCATATTTGCCTGAATAAAAATCTATTAACGCGGATTTTTTGACTCCTCCTTTTAGTATATCTCCTATGCTTTCCCGAAGTAATGCTATTTTTGTCCGGAGAAACGCATACTTCATGCCGAATATTAATCTGTTACGGGTCTGGTAGTATATATGCAGATTTGAACCCGGTTTACCTGAAGAAGAAGCATTTTTATGCCAAACCAATCCTTCCGGATAGAAGAAAACTTTGATCCCCGCTTTTTTTGCACGAAGTGAGAAATCCGTGTCTTCAAAATAAAGAAAATATTTATCGTCAAGAAGTCCAATCTTCGAAAAGACTTCTTTTTTTATAAGCATACAACACCCCGTGGCAAAATCTGTTTCGGCCGGAGTTTGATTTTTAAAATCATCAACTTTATCTACGTCCAGATGTGATGCATAAAGATTATTCCAGTCAATTTTTCCTCCTCCATACCAAATTACTTTTCCTTTTTCCTCCTCCTTATACCTGTCTTTGTGATATTCCTGTCCCGGATAAAAATAAATTTTGGGTGAAACTATACCTATGTCTTTATTCCTTTCTGAAAATTCAATAAGTTTGAGAATAATTAAAGGATCGACAGTTGTATCGTTGTTTAAAAGCATTACATAGTCTGCTTTGCTTTCCAGAGCTTTTTTAATTCCTAAATTATTTCCGCCGGCAAATCCCAGATTTTCGTGGCTTTCAATTAATACTGTCTCCGGAAACCTTATTTTTATAACTTTAATCTTTTCTTTTGAACCATTGTCTACTACGATAATTTCCGTCACAAATCCGGCTTGTTTAATTTTTTTCAGGGAGCTTAAACAGTCGATGGTATCTGCTAAACCATTATAGTTTAGGATCACTATGGAAATTTTCTTCATAAATTAAGGGGAAGGCGGCTTTTTAGTTTCAGGATATTTTTCTTCAACTGTCCCTTTTCTTCTTCTATTTTTTTATTATCAATCCAATATTTCAGTTCTCCGAGAGAGCTGGTAATTACTTTCTCGGAATCAGCAAGTCCCACCTGTTTTTCTTCAAATTTATATGCCTGCCAGAGCTTGAGTTGTACCAATACCTGGTAAAATGATTGCAAAAGAGAAAGTCCGAGACCATGTACCCCGTCTTTATAACCTTCTCCGGCAAAATAACGGCCGAGAAATTCGCCTATGGATCTTTCTATCAGTTTCTTCCATTCAAAAGGCTGTTTTTGGTTATACAAAAGGCGGGCTTCAATTGTCGTGTACCGGTTCATCCTTGTCACGAACTGCTCTACAGTCTGGTAGTTGTGATGTATAAGTGCATTTTCTTCCGAAGCAGGTATATCCTCTCCCTTCCCTCGGGTCTCGGGAATACTGTGAATCTCATCTCCCCAAGTCACGCTGCCTTTTCTGAAAAACCGTATCTGGTAATCCGGCCACCACCCGGTATGCTGTATCCATTTGTCAAATAATATATTTTTCCTGGGTAATCTGAAATAAGTCTTGCCTTCTATATTTTCCGAAAGCTGACGGAGTTTTTTGCCAAGCAGAAGTGTGGCTTCTTCATCAGCGTCCAAAATAAAAATCCAATCACCGTTTGCTTTTTCCAAACCTAAATTCCTTGCCGGTTCCACATATCCCACATAAGGATGAGAATACACTTTGGCGTTAAATTTTGCTGCTATTTCGAGGGTTTTATCAGTCGATTCCATGTCAACCACAATTATCTCCTCCGCCCAAACAAGAGACCTAAGCGCCCTCTCCAGATTTTTTTCCTCGTTATATGTATTTATGACCGCCGAAATCTTCACTTCAAAAGTATTTTATCACGTATAGAAGAAGAATAAAAATTCATTTCCATACTTGATAAAGGCTGTTTTCGAAAATACGGATTTTGCCGCTTTCTTCGAGTTTATTTATCATATGGATATCCGTCTCTTCGCGTTTGAAAATCAGTAAGTCCTCACCATTATATGATTTCGTGAAATCTTCAAATTCGGCCTGGCTGTCCGATCTAAACAATATTCTATACAGATTTGGAAAAGGTAATGATTTAAAACGGACAAGAGTCTGGAAAGGAAAATCAAAAGCTCCTATTTGTAACGGCCTGGTTTTAAGCCCGAGTACTCGGGTTCCGTTTTCCAATCCGATTATTTTCCTATTATCTATCGTTGACCAAACTAGCCTGGGAAATGGAATTTGAGGAAATTCGATAGTAGACAGAAGAAATAAGAATTTTGATAACTTATGACGGAAATTAGATTTTTCGGAAGAAAAAGAGAGAAGATTATTGTTGCCAATTTTTAATTCTTTCTCTCCCATTATTAACTGCTCTTTTTTATTACCTGTCCTTATTTCCCCAATCCATCTGCCACCTTCTTTTCTATTCAAGGAAATACTATAAACGTTTGTAGCAATCAATTTCGCATTTTTATAAACGAGGTCATCAATTTGTGCAGGAATTATTCTGTACAAAAAAGTTCTTGTATCGAGGTCAACCAAATCCGATTCGAGATAATCACTTTTATAAACCCTTAAATCCCTTAAAAACAGTTTTCCTCCGATTTCCACAAATCCGGCACGATAATAAGGTGAATTATACCAAAAGGCTTTATTATCTTCTGATTTAATAAGAGTGGGAACATTTGACGGAGAAAGTTTTTTAAATTTTTCGGCGAAATCTGACATTGTAGTTACTTTCACTTTATTTTCTCGGGCGAGTTTAGAAATTTCCGAAAGCTGGTTTTCGTATTCTCCCAGATATTTCCCTTCCAAACCTCCGACTTCAAGTCCGACTGTCGCTTGTGATACCGGATTATCTGTTTGAATATAAGAATTCAGGATTCTCTTAAAATATTCTGTATCAAACCCGTGATGACCTACATAATCATTTGCCTGTAGACTAAATGTGGAAGCAGAAACTGTAGCTCCATAAGCCAATAAAGGATCCCTTTCCGCCCATTGGATTTTCACTGTATCTAATTTATCAGAGGAATTTTGTGAAGGAACCAGAGGATTAAATACTGATGGATCGAATGGTACTCCCCAGGGCTTCCCCCAAATCTGATATTTATCTGTCGTATATTGGTCGGTGCAATCCAATATCGCAGTAATTCCGTATTTATTGACAAGATAATCCTGAGAGTAGGCATCAATATACCAAACCCCCACAGATTTAGGATATTTTCCAAGCTTCAATCGAAAACTCTCCATTAATTTATCGATCATCCTTTTTCTTTCATTGGGTGTATATCCTGAAAGAAATACTTTATCCGGCCTTGCCCAATCTCCCTTTCCCATAAGGTATGGGACTTGTGAGTCGGTAGCCAGTTTTTCGCTTACTTCCAAAAAAATACCTATTTCATTATTTGCTTTATACTTATTCAGTTCTTCTAAATATTTTTGTTCGCTCAGTACGTCGTATTGGAGTAACCAGGTGACAGGCAGAGCGAAACTAGCTGTAATTTCCGCCTGTTTAGATAAATTCTCTGCATCACCGGAAAGGTCACTCCCTCTTACGGGGTTTACAAT
>Ga0209211_10001184_pt1 | contig 50720 bp, 51 predicted proteins | sample RifGroA2_FD_183992 | JGI IMG/M metagenome (GOLD analysis project Ga0209211, IMG submission 183992) | Groundwater microbial communities from Rifle, Colorado, USA - Groundwater A2 (SPAdes) (version 2) | ecosystem: Environmental > Aquatic > Deep subsurface > Groundwater | place: Rifle, Colorado...
CACGATCTCGTCCAGCTCGGCGAGCACCTGCCCCGGCGTCTTGAGCCGCGGGTTGCGCCCGTAGAGCGCGGGGATGTCGCAGAACTCGCACGTGTAGGGGCAGCCGCTCGAGAACTGGATGTTGGCGAGGAAGTACTCGCGCAGGTCGATCAGCCCGTACGCGGGCCGCGGGAAGTCCACGAGCGCGAGCCGCTCGTCGGTCTCGAAGCGGAGCTGGCCGGGCGGCCGGTCCGCGTGCGTGTCGAGCCACTCGATCACCCGGTCCGTCGCGTCGCCCAGCTCGCCCAGGTGGAGGAGGTCGGCCTCGGGGTAGTACTCGGGGCAGCCCGAGACCGACGGCCCGCCGAGGACGACGGGCCGGCCGTGGGCGTGGGCGCGCGCGATCACCTCCGCGATCCACGCCCGCTGCACGTGCATGCCCGAGGTGAGCACGGCGTCCGCCCAGCGGAAGTCCGCGTCCGTGGCGCGGCGCGAGTTCTCGTCGATGAAGCGGACCTCCCAGGCCTCGGGCAGGTACGCGGCCATGACGAGCAGCCCCTGGGGCGGCATGAAGGCGCGCACGCGGCCGCCGAAGAGCGGGTACGCGTGCTGGAACGTGCCGAACGAGCGCGCGTACGCCGGGTAGATGCAGAGGAGGCGCCGACGGCGGGTTGCGCGATACGGGGTGCGCATTGGCCACGAGCATAGCGCATTCGGACTAGGTGCGCCCGCCGCGCTGCGTTCGGCTAGAATGCGGCCTCGGGAGGGACCCATGGAACTCAAGAGCGTGCAGGCCGTGGTGACGGGGGGCGCGTCGGGGCTCGGGCGCGCGACGGTCGAGCGGATCGTGAAGGCGGGCGGGCGCGCGGCGATCCTCGATCTGCCGACGTCCCGGGGCGCCGAGGTCTCGAAGGCCCTCGGCGCGGAGGCGCCGTTCACGCCGGCCGACGTCACGAGCGCGGCCGACGTGGAGCGGGCGCTCGGCGAGGCGCGCCAGCAGCTCGGGGGCGTGAACGTCCTCGTCAACTGCGCCGGGATCGGCACCGCCGCGAAGACCGTGAGCAAGGGCAACCCGGCCCGGCTCGAGGACTTCACGCGGGTCATCACCGTCAACCTGATCGGCCACTTCAACGCGATCCGCCTCGCCGCGGCGCTCATGGCGCAGAACGCGCCCGGCCCCGACGGCGAGCGCGGCGTCATCGTCAACACCGCCTCGGTCGCGGCGTTCGACGGCCAGGTCGGCCAGGCCGCCTACTCGGCCTCCAAGGGCGGCATCGTCGGCATGACCCTGCCGATCGCGCGCGACCTGGCCGAGCTGGGCATCCGCGTGTGCACGATCGCCCCCGGCATCTTCGACACGCCGTTGCTCGGCACGCTGCCCGAGCCGGTGCGCGTCTCGCTCGCCAAGCAGGTGCCGTTCCCCTCGCGGTTCGGGCAGCCCGCCGAGTACGCGGCGCTCGCCTGCCAGATCATCGAGAACGGCATGCTGAACGGCGAGACGATCCGCCTCGACGGCGCGATCCGCATGGCTCCGCGATAGCCCGCCGCTCGCGGACGGTCTACGAGACGCGCTCGCGGCTCTCGGGGCGCATCCGCGTCGTGGACGACCGGCGCGAGCGGAGGCTGATCGTCGCAGGCGACATCCTGTCGATCCTCCCGCGCGACGGCGACTGGGCGCGCCTCGCGCGCGAGTACTGGTGGGCCGCGCTCACCACGCTGCCGCTCCCGCCCAGGCCCCGGGCGCTCCTCGTCGGCCTCGGCGGCGGCACGCAGGTCCACCTCCTCCAGCGCCTGGCGGCGCCGCGCCTGATCACGGTCGTCGAGCGCGACCCCGCGATCCTGCGCGTCGCCGGCCGCTGGTTCGGCCTCGCCGCGCTCGGGCGGCTCGAGTTCCTCTGCGCCGAGGCCGCCCGCGCCCTGGTCGCGCTCGCGACCGCGCGGCGCCGGTTCGACTTCGTGATGGAGGACGCCGCCTACGCCGACGCGCCCGAGCGCGGCCGACCGCTGGCGCTGGCGCTCGCCAGCCTCGTCGCGCCGGGCGGCGTGCTCGTCGTCAACCGCCACCGCCGCGCCGACGGCCGCGAGCTGGCGCGCCTGCTGCGCCCGCGCTTCGCGCGGGTCGTGCTCCGGCGCGTGCGCCGCGGGGGCGAGAACGTGCTCGTGTGCTGCGCGCGCCCTCTACGGAGCTAATCGGGGATAACGCTGTCTCAGCCAGCCCAATACGGTGCTCTTCAACTTCCGCACCTCCACCACGAGCTCTTTGACTTCGCTTTCCGCTATCTCTCCGACCGCATCGTAGTGGGAACGATGTCGCTTGTCCTTTGCCTGCTGAAGATAGTCGGCTACCTCGCGATGATCTGGCCCCAGAATCTCTGCTAAGGCTTCGAATGCCACCCAATGATGGCCCCGTTGCGCCGTACTCCTGTAGCCGGCCGCGGCGAGCACGATCGTCGCCAGCTGGAGGGCGGCTTCATACGCGGTCTGAAATCTGAGGTCGTCGGAGATCGCCGTCACCGTCGCGTCCTTGAGTGAGCGGTCGACCACCCGAAGCCGATCGCGCATCTCGCGGCGGCTGGCCCGATGACGTCTAAGCCGATCTTCCTGTAAGAACCTTCTTAAGAGCTGACTCATTGCCCATCACGAAGATCTTCGTGTCGCTGACGACTTCCTTGATGAATGGGCTACCCTCGCGATACTTCCTGCGAAATTCGTCGGCGCTGTAGGTCGATGGATTCACCTCGCGATTGAGAGACCGGCGTACGGCTGCAATCGCGGGAGCGACCTGGCGCCCGGAGATGTCTCCGATCAACATCACATCGATGTCGCTTCCGGCGGCCTCGTCCCCCCGAGCAACAGAGCCGTAGATAAAGGCAACCCGAATCCTGTCACTCAACGCCTTCAGGTGGGTGCGGAGAACGTCCCCGAACCCGACGGTCTTCAGGATCAGGGCCTTGAGCTCTTGATAGACGGGGTGGCTGGGATCCACGCGATAGTAGATGCGATTGCCGCGGGACACCTGGCCGATGATCTGGGCTTCCCGGAGCTTCCTCAGGGCCGTCTGCACGAGGAACAGGCGTTCGCCAGTCAGCGCGACCAGCTCTCGCTGGTAGAAGTCCCGTGCTGGATTCGACAGGAAGAGCTTGAGCAGGGCGACGATGGCCCGCCCGCCGAAGAGACGGCTGATGCCGGCTGCTGGGGCTCTCGGGCGCGCAAGCCGACGCTTTCGCCCTCGACCACTTCTTTTGGTCATATGACCAATACCATTGGTGCTGAGGATAGCAGATCGGTCCGACACGACCAAGCAGGCCGCCGCGATCCATTCTGGTCCGGAGCGCCGCCTGCCGGCGCCCGGTCAGGCGCGGGGGAGGCGCTTGTACTTGAGGCGGTGGGGGCGCTCGGCCTCGGCGCCGAGGCGCCGCCGGCGGTCGGCCTCGTAGTCCGCGTAGTTGCCCTCGAACCAGACGACGCGCCCCTCGTCCTCGAAGGCCAGCATGTGGGTCGCGATGCGGTCGAGGAACCAGCGGTCGTGGCTGATCACGACGGCGCAGCCCGCGAACTCGAGGAGCGCGTCCTCCAGGGCGCGCAGCGTGTCCACGTCGAGGTCGTTCGTCGGCTCGTCGAGCAGCAGGAGGTTCGCGCCGCCCCGGAGCATCGTGGCCAGGTGCAGGCGGTTGCGCTCGCCGCCGGACAGGTCGCCGACGCGCTTCTGCTGGTCGGGCCCCTTGAAGTTGAAGGAGGCGACGTAGGCGCGGGACGCCACGCTCCGCCCACCGAGGTCGAGCGTCTCGGCGCCGCCCGAGATCGCCTCCCAGACGCTCCGCGCCGGGTCGAGCGCGTCGCGGCTCTGGTCCACGTGGGCCACGCGCACGGTCTCGCCCACCCGCAGCGTCCCCGCGTCAGGCGTCTCCTGGCCGACGAGCATGCGGAAGAGCGTGGTCTTGCCCGCGCCGTTCGGGCCGATGACGCCGACGATGCCGCCGCGGGGCAGCTTGAACGAGAGGTCGTCGATCAGCACGCGGTCGCCGTAGCCTTTCGCCAGGTGGCCCGCCTCGACGACGACGTCGCCCAGGCGCGGCCCCGGCGGGATCGCGATCTCGAGCCTCGCGGCGCGCTCGGCGAAGGGCTCGCTGACCAGCGCGTCGTACGCCTGGAGGCGCGCCTTGCCCTTCGCCTGCCGGGCGCGGGGCGCCATGCGCACCCACTCGAGCTCCCGCGCGAGCGTCCGCTGCCGCGAGAGGTCGGCCTTCTCCTCGCGCGCGAGCCGCTCCTGCTTCTGCGCGAGCCACGAGGAGTAGTTGCCCTCCCAGGGGATCCCGTGGCCGCGGTCCAGCTCGAGGATCCAGCCCGCGACGTTGTCGAGGAAGTAGCGGTCGTGCGTGACGGCCACGACCGTCCCCGGGTACTCCTTGAGGAAGCGCTCGAGCCACGCCACCGACTCGGCGTCGAGGTGGTTCGTGGGCTCGTCGAGCAGCAGCATGTCCGGGCGCGAGAGGAGCAGCCGGCAGAGGGCGACGCGCCGGCGCTCGCCGCCCGAGATCGCCCGGACGTCCATGTCGCCCGGCGGGCAGCGGAGCGCGTCCATGGCCAGCTCGACGGTGCGGTCGAGGTCCCAGGCCCCCGCCGCGTCGATCTGATCTTGCAGGCGCGCCTGCTCCTCGAGGAGCTTCTCCATCTCGTCGGCCTCGAGGGGCTCGCCGAGCCGGCCGCTCACCGCCTCGAAGCGCGTGAGCAGCGCGCGCGTCCCGGCCACGCCGTCCTCGACGTTGCCGCGGACGTCCTTCGTGGCGTCGAGCGCCGGCTCCTGGGGCAGGAAGCCGATCCTGAGGCCCGCGGCCGGGAACGCCTCGCCGAGGAAGTCGCGGTCCACCCCCGCCATGATCCGGAGCAGCGAGGACTTGCCCGCGCCGTTGGCGCCGAGCACGCCGATCTTGGCGCCGTGGAAGAACGACAGCCAGATGCCGCGCAGGATCTCCCGCTTGGGCGGGACGACCTTGCGGAGGTCCTTCATCACGAACGCGTACTCGCCGGCCATCTATTCGTCGTCGGGGGGAGCGGGCGCCGCTCCTCCCCGACACCCCCCACCGCTTCCGAGCAGGCGGCGGTGGTCCGGCATCATGCAGTGGTCCTGCACCACGCGGATGCCCGCGCGCGCGAGGCGCTCGGCCGCCGCGTCGTTCCGGATGCCGAGCTGGAACCAGACGACGCGCGGCCGCCACCCGAGCGCGAGGATCTCGTCGGCGTGGCCCGGCAGGTACTCGGGCCGGCGGAAGACCTCGACGACGTCCACGGGCTCGGGGAGGTCGGCCAGACGCGCCACGGTCGTCGCGTCGTGGAGCGCGCTGCCGGCGAGCTTGGGATTCACGGGAAGGATCCGGTAGCCGTGCGCACGCAGGTACGCGGGCACGTAATACGCGGGCTCCCCGGCGCCGACCTTCGCGCCGAGCACCGCGATCGTCCGGCACTCGCGGAGGATCGCGGTGAGCCCCGCGTCGTCGGTCACGAGGTATCGCCGCCAGTCCATGGTCATGCTCGCGCAGCCTCTCACACGGCCGCGAGCGCCGCAACGATCTCCCGGCCGAACGTCTCGGCGCGCCAGCGGCGGACGCCGTCCACCTCGGCGAGCGCCTCGACGTCGCGCGGCGCCGCGAGCGCGATCGCCGTGATCAGCCGGTTCGGCAGCAGGAGCCCGGGCTCGAGGCCGGCGCGCTCGACGGCGCCCGCCCGCCAGCGCCGGAGCGTGTCGATGCGGCGCGTCGCGGCCCCGGGGATGCGCGCGCGCGGCTGGCGCGCGAACACCGGCAGCGCGTCCTCGGGCAGCGCGAGGCCGCGGGCGACCGCCTCGAGGAGCGCCTCGCCCCAGCGGCCGATGACCTTCGGCGTGCAGCCGGGGATCCCGGCGAGCGCCGCGCGGTCGGCCGGCAGCGCCTGCGCGAGCCGCACGAGCGTCTCGTCGCCGACGATCTTGAACGGCGGCCGGTCGGCCCCGAGGGCCAGACGCTCGCGCAGCGCGTGGAGCTCGCGCAGCACCACGAGGCCCCGCGGCGCAAGCTCGCGCGCGCCGCGCAGGCCGGCGAACGCGTTCGGGTCGGCCGGGCGCTCGGCGACGGGCTGGACCGCCAGCGCCGCGCACTCCTCCTCGACCCACGCGAGCCGCCCGACCCGCCCCAGCTCCTCGCTGAGCCGCCCTCGGAGCGCGCCGAGGTGGAGGACGTCCGCCTCCGCGTAGCGGAGCTGGGCCTCCGAGAGCGGGCGCGCCGACCAGTCGTCCTTCTGCCGCGAGGGCGGCAGCGTGACGTCGAGGTACGTGGCGAGGAGCGCGTCGAGGCCGGTCGCGGGCGCGCCGAGGAAGCGCGCTGCCACAGACGTATCGAACACCGACGCGAAGCGGAGGCCGTGACGGCGCTTGAGGTGCGCGAGGTCGTTGTCGCCCGCGTGCAGGACGAGGGTGACGCCGGGCGACGCGAAGACCTGGCCGAGCGGCGCCAGGTCGGCGACCGCCAGCGGGTCCACGAGCCACACCTCGCCGCCGGGCACGGCGAGCTGCACGAGCGCGAGCCGCTCCGGGTAGTGGTGCAGGCTGTCGCCCTCGGTGTCGAGGGCCACCTCGGGCGCCGCGGCGAGCCGCGCGGCGAGGGCGCCGAGGTCGGCGGGGTCCTGGATCCAGCGCGAGGGGCTCGTGGCTAGCGCTTCCCCTCGAGGACCGCCCGCTCCATCCGCTGGAAGCGCTTGCGGAGCGGCTCGAGTCCCTCGTCGTGGGTGATCACGTAGGGCCGGTTGGCGCGGATCGCGTCGAGGACCATCCCGGCGACCGCCTCCGGCGCGAGGAACCGTCCGATCAGCTCGACGGGCGCCGCGGCGGTCGGCGTCGGGTTCGCGAGCGCGGCCGGGCGGTTGCGCTCGCTCTCGCCGATCCGCGTCGAGACGCCCATCGGGCAGAGCACGGAGACGCCGATCCCGTAGGGGCGCAGGTCCTTGGCGAGCGTCTCCGAGAGCCCCACGACGGCGTACTTCGAGGTGTTGTAGACGCCGAGGCCCTGGCTGGCGATGAGCCCGGCCATCGACGCCGTGTTCACAATGTGCGCCGGCTCCTTCTGAGCGATCATCCGCGGCAGGAACGCCTCGAGGCCGTGGATCACGCCCCAGAGATTCACGCCGAGCACCCACTGCCAGTCGCGGTGCGTGGCCTGCTCGATCCCGCCCGACGTCGCGACGCCCGCGTTGTTGCAGAGGACGTGCACGCGCCCGAAGGCGGCGAAGGCGCGGTCGGCCAGGGCCTGCACGGAGGCGAGGTCCGCGACGTCCGTCGGCACGGCGAGCGCCTCGCCGCCCTCCGCGCGGATCGCGCCGGCGACCTCGGCCATCCCCGCCTCGTCCACGTCGGCGAGCGCGACCCTCATCCCCTCGCGCGCGAACGCGTGCGCCAGGGCGCGGCCGATGCCGCTGCCGCCCCCCGTCACCACGGCGGTCCGGCCCTTCAGCTCCATGCTCCTCCCCTCTCGTCCAGGAAGCCCTTCTCGTCCAGGAAGCCCAGAACGGTCTCCAGCTCGCGCAGATCGGCGGGCGTGCGCAGCGAGGCGACGACTCCGGCGGCTTCGGCTTCCATCAGCGTATCCGGGCGCAGGTCGTCGGTCAACGCGACGACGGGCGGGGCCGGACGCTCGCGCGCGAGCCGGCCGCGCGCCTCGCCCCAGGAGGCCGCCGCGAGCACGCGGGCGCCGGGCCTCAGGCCCGCGAGCGCCCGGGCGAGCGCGGCCCGCCGCGCGGCGTCGGCGTCAACCACGAGGATCGTCTTCGCCATCGTCTCCACGGTCGTCTCCACCGGCGACGAGTGTACCGCGCCGCGCGCCGGCGGCCGGCGTGATAGGATGCCGGGCACCCGCGGAGGTCACCATGGCGAAGGAGATCGTGATCGTCCATCATGCCGACCGGCGCACCGACGTGACGATGCCCTACGCGCCCGGGATCGTCGTGCGCCGGGGCGACCTCGTGTTCCTCTCGGGCGTCACGGCCGCCGCCGTCTACCACAGCCACCCCCACCGCGAGGAGGAGTTCGACCTGCCCGGCACGATGCGCGAGCAGGCCGAGCTGGCGATGGCGAACCTCGCGAAGACGCTCGAGGCCGCCGGCTGCTCGCTCCGCGATCTCGTCTGGGCCACGCGCTACCTGACCGACGTCCGCGAGCAGGACGACCTGAACCGCGTGTGGGGCCGCCACCTCGCCGGCCACCTGCCGACGACGACGACGGTCGAGGTGCCGCGGCTGGCGACGCACCCGCGCTGCAAGCTCGAGATCGCGGCGATCGCGGTGACCGACGCCGGGCACGCGGGGCGGCGGCCGGCCCGCCGCGCGCGGGCGACGCCCCGGGCCGTCCAGCGCCCGCGGCGCGCCGGGGCGCCGGGCGAGCGCGCCCGGGAGCCGCGGGAGCGCGGCCGGGAGCAGCGCGAGCGCCCCACGAGGCCGCGGAGGCGGTGAGCGCGACGCTCGGCTGGGTCGGCCTCGGCGCGATGGGCAGCCGCCTGGCGTCGCGCCTGCTCGCCGCGGGCCACGCGGTGGTCGGCTGGAACCGCACGCCCGACAAGGCGCGCGCCCTCGCCGGCGCCGGCCTGCGCCCCGGCGCCTCACCCCGCGCCGTCGCCGAAGCCGCGGAGGCCGTCTTCAGCATGGTGACCGACGACGCCGCGCTCCGCGCCGTCGCCCTCGGCCCCGACGGCATCGTGGCGGGCTTGCACCCCGGCGCGGTCTTCGTCGAGATGTCCACCGTCGGCCCGGCGGTGACGCGCGAGGTCGGCGCGGCGGTGGCCGCGCGCGGCGCCACCATGCTCGACGTGCCGGTGTCCGGCAGCACGATCACCGTGGAGCGCGGCGAGGCCTCGTTCCAGGTCGGCGGCGACCCGGCGGCCCTCGCGCGCGTCCGGCCCTGGCTCGGCGCGATGGGCTCGGGCGGCGTCACCCACGTGGGCGAGCTGGGCCTCGCCAAGACCATGAAGGTCGCGACCAACCTCGGCCTCGCCGTCCAGATGCTCGCCTTCGCCGAGGCCGTGCTGCTCGCCGAGAAGTCCGGGATCGCCCGCGAGGCCGCCGTGGAGGCGCTGCTCCGGTCGGTGATCGCCTCGCCGATGGTCAAGTACCGCGGGCCCTTCGTGCTCGGCCGGATGCCGCGCGAGGCGTGGTTCCCGGTGCCGATGGTCCAGAAGGACCTCCAGCTCGCGCTCGATCAGGCCCACGCCGTCGGCGTCCCGCTCCCCACCACCGCGCTCGTCCAGCAGTGGCTCACGATGGCGCGCGGCCTCGGCCTGGCCCAGCTCGACTTCGGCGCGCTCTTCGACGTGCTGGCGTCGCTCAGCGGCCTGCCGCCGAGCCCGAACCGCTAGCCCGCGGCGTCCGTTCGTAGTACATTGTACGACATGAGATCGGCCGTCACGATTCGGCTGGACCCTGGCCTCGAAAAGCTGCTCGACCGGCTCTGCAAGCAGACCGGTCGGACCCGAAGCGAGCTTGTCCGTGATGCCCTCCGACGGCAATTGAGCCTGATGAGATTCGAACGGCTCCGACGTCGAGCCCTGCCGTTTGCCGAGGCGCGCGGGTACCTGACGGACGACGACATCGCGCGCGATGTTTCGTGAGGGTCTTCCTGGACACCAACGTGCTGGTCAGCGCGTTCGCAACGCGAGGAGTGTGCGTGGATGTCCTGCGCGTGGTGCTCGCCGAGCACACCCAAGTGACCGGCGAGGTGGTCCTGGAGGAACTCGGGCGGGTGCTGCGGAAGCGCATCGGCTTGCCGCCGCAGGCCGTGAAGGAGATCGACGAGTTTCTGCGGGAGCACGAGGTAGTCCCCAAGCCCGCGGCGCGCGCCACGCTGCCAAAGCGCGACCCCGATGACCAGTGGGTCGTAGCCTCCGCGATCCAGGGTCGCGCGGACGTGCTGGTGACCGGCGACAGAGACCTGCTGGATATCGCCCGCGTCGCGCCCATCAGAATCGTGGACCCGCGAGGGTTCTGGGACCTCCTCCGCACGAACGGGTAGCAGCCCCTGCCGGCCCGTCCAACGTCGGCGTTGACCCGCGAGCGCCCGACCGAGCCGAAGGCGAGGAAGGGTGATCGGCGGGTCAAACGGCATGGTCAACAGCTTCGCGCCGTGCGGCTGAGGCGGCATCGTTGTGGAGCCGTCGGACAATCAGCTCAACGTTGAGCGGTAAGAGCCGCCTGTCGAGCGCGGGATCCTCATCATGGTAGCGGTCATTGCTACGGCCGTAGTGCACCACGAAGGCGAAGACGCGCGGGTAGCGAATGGAGTAGATGACCGACTGCCCGAGGGCCTCTGCGAGAGCTTTCGAGGCCGATTGGCGGGCACGAATGAGCTTCACCTCAATAGCTGCGAGCGGGGTGCCGTCCTCAGTGATCTCAACATCGGGCCAGAAGCTGGTGCCGCGAAGCCTGAGATTCGTCTTGCTGGTTCCTCCGACGCTGATGGCTGTCCGGAAAGCTGCGGAAGGGAACGACTGCCGGAGCGCAGCCTGGAGAGCGGCTTCAACGACGGGCTGAAGGTCTCTCTGCTCATCACGATAGCCATCAGCGAGCGGCATACGGATGAGGTTTCGCGAACTGCCTGAGCGATCAAGGCTGAGTCCGTCATGGGCTACGCGCTCCCCGATGTCGGGACGTGCTGTCTGTCGAACGTAACGTTCGGGCTTTTATCCGTCGTGCCCCGAAGACGACTGATTTCGAGACTACCAAGCCCTCGGCGATCGTCGATCCTGCGCCTCCGAGCGATCCGATTTCGGGGTGGCGATCATCGTCGACTGCCTTCGCTGCGCGCCAGGCGCCCGCGAGCCCGAAGGCACCCACGGCGAGGCCCACCGGCATGAACGCCGTTGTCGCGAGATAGAGCCGCGCGCGAGCCCTGCCCCGCACTCGGATCTCGCGCAGCTCGTCAGGGGAGTACTCCATTGCTCATTCGCCGCTGTCTGTCAAACGGTCAGGCTGAGCGGCCGGCGTCGAGCCGGGCCGCTCAAGTCTGCTGTTATGCCGCCCCTCCGAACGTAGCCACCGGGACGACTCGGTCCTTGGTGAGCTGGCGCCGGTGCAGCCGAATGCGCTCGATCTCGCGGAGCGTATTAGCCGTGAGATAGCTTTCGCCACAGCTCGGACAACTCACTACTGGAACCGCTTCGATCAGGAAGGCTGCCTTGCCCTTTCCGAAGCTGCGGGTGACCCGTCGGATCCGCGCCCCCTTTTTGCCGCACACGTCGCACACGATGGTCATTGGGCCTCACCCTCAACGAGGTATACGGTCAGGATCACGAGCCGGCGCGTCCGGCCAATCTTGGCGACGACCACCATAGCAGTGCTGTCGACGGCCTGCCCCCGCACCAGGTACTTCCATTCACGGCGCTGGCGGTCTCGCTGTCTCTCCACGATGCTGCCGGTCAGCAGGCACCTCTCCACATCGAATATCGTAAGCTCATCATCCTCCATCGCGTCCTGGGCGTGCAGGGTCACGACGTATTGGCTGACACGCACCAACCTTCGCATCCGCTCCAGGACGCGTTCGAACACCTCGCCCTCCCTGCGTCAACCTCTGTCGGCATAACGTCAAGGCCTTTATCCGTCGTGCGTCGTGGCGCACCGTCCCGACGCTGCGCATTGGTGCCGGCTGCCGCGTTCGGTGTCGCCGATCACGTGCTGCACGACGGATAAAACCAGTTGGATTAGACCCCGCCGCCTCTTGGTCCGTCGCTTGCCATTATGGGGATTCTATCGGGGTACGTGCCCAAATCGGAGGCACCCCTCCCAGGAGCCGATCGAGCGGCTAAAGATGGGCGCGTCGCGTGGCTGCCGAGACGCGGAGCGGACCAGCTGGCACCGGACGCACAGGCGCTCACGTTCGACTCAGCCAGGACCTTCTCACTGACGGTGTTCCTCCACCTTTCGAAACCTACCGCGTCAGCGGTTTAATTCAACTCGAATTCGGCTGCGGGATAGGCTGGTCTGCGTAATGCAGCAAACGCTGCGAGGTTCTGCAGCCTATCGCGAAACTATCCACACCCTGGGTTCTGCGCCATCAATCCCTTGTCCTCGCCGTCTTGCGCTCCGCCGGCTGGGCGCCGACGAGTCGTGATAGCCTGCGAGGCCGCGCAGCGTATCCTGGCGCGGTTGGCCTGAAACGCTGCGAGGGCGCGCCCATCAGCCGCGCCAACTATAGCGCGCAACGGAACCTGGCGACAGCCGGCCGGCGGAGCGCCCACTCGAGGCGCCTCAGCGCAGCATGAGGGTGGCGCGACCGGAGGCGGTGTCCACGGTGAGCGTGAAGGCGTCGAGCACGTCGCGGCCGAGGAGGCCGTCCACGCGCTCGGCGCGGCCCGCGGGCGGCAGCTCGTGGACGATGACCGCGACGGGCCCGATCCGGGCGCCCGCGACGTCGAGCAGCGGCACGGTCACGAGCTTCGCCGCCGCCTCGCCGGTGGCGCCGACGATCCGGATCGGACGCCCCGGCTGCCCGCCGAACCCCGCGCGCTCCATCACCGCGGGGGAGAGGACGGTCCGCTCGGCGCCGGTGTCCACGACCAGCGTGAGCGGCACGCCGTTGAGCCGCACGGCGACCGTGATCGGCGCGCGCCGGTCGAAGGTGAACGTCGCGCCCTCGGGCGGGGCACCCGGGGGTGGGGTCGGCCGCGGCTGCGGGGCGCGCAGGCGGAGCGCGGCGGCGCGGTGCTCGGCGGGGATCGTGGTGAGGTCGGCGGTGTAGTGGACGGTGCCGTCGGGCGCGGTCCAGCGATAGAGGTCCGCGGCCGCGGGCGCGGCGAGGAGGCCGGTCACGACGGCGGCGAGCAGGAGCGCGCGGCCCGTCACTAGTCCTCGACCGGGAGCGTGACGGGCTCCCCTGCCCCGTAGAAGTACGTGCCGCGCCCGGCGGCGGCGCCCACGACGGCGATGTCGAAGCAGCCCGGGTCCTCCACGACGGGGATCGGCAGGTCGGGATGGTCGTGCATCCAGCCGAGCTCCGGGTGCGCCGCCGCCATCGCCTGCGGCTCCTTGTTGAGCATCATGGTCTTGAACGGCAGCCGCGCCTCGCGGTAGAGCGCCTCCTGGATCTGGCGCCGGCCCCAGCCGGCCTTGTGGAAGATCTGGGCGTGCTCGGGGCAGATGAAGAGCGTGTTGTGCTCGCGCTCCTCGGTGCGGCTTCGCGGGTCGGCGCGCCGGCCGATGAGCCAGAGCCCGGTGCCCACCTGGGCCACGTTGGTGGCGGCCGTCGCGAAGACGCGCACGAGATCCTCCGGCGTCGTCGAGCGGAAGTCGTGAAGCTCGCAGATGCCGTACACGAAGTGCACGGTCACCGTGGACGCCCCCTTCGGGAAACCGCGCGTGACGTGATACGGCTCCCACGGGCTCTCGGCCTCGTTCTCGGCGCAGCAGCAGGCGTACTTCACCGGCGAGCCGATCGTGTCCATGTCCGAGACGCCGACGTAGGTGTGGCCGACGTTCATCATGGTGAGGCGCACGGCGCGGCCGAGCACGGTGTTGCTGGCCGAGGGCGCCCCGGGGCCGAGGGCGCACATGCCGGAATTGATGTTGGCGACGCGGCCCTTCGGGCCGTTCACCAGCACGAGCGGGGCGTGCGGCCCGGTGGACATCGCCTTGTTGCGGATGTACATCTTCGGCTCGGCCAGGCACCGCACCGCCGCGATCAGGAGCGGCAGGTGCTCGGGCCCGCAGCCCGCCAGCACGGCGTTGATCGCGAGCTTCTCCACCGTCGCGATGCCGAAGCCGGGCTCGAGCACGGCGACCTGGTCGCCGGGGGCGCGCTTCGTCCCGCGCAACATCGCCGCCACCGCCCGCTCGGTCGGGGCGACCAGCGGGAAGCCGTCACCCCAGCCGCGCTTGAGGAAGTCGGCCTGCAGGCGTCCCCACGCGTCGAGGAGGTCGTCCCCCTCATAGGCGAGCCGCTCCTCGAGCGCCGGCCGCTCGACGGCCCGCGCCTCGACGGCCTTGGTCAGCCCCGCCACCACCTGGTCGAAGGCGGCCTCGGCCATCCGGTGGACGTCCTCGGGCTTCTGGTTGGTGAAGGGCAGCGGCACGACGGCCAGCGGCAGCCCCGGGAGGCCGAAGCTCGCGGCGCTCCGGTGGGCGTCGTGCACGAAGGTCTGCGCGGTGAAGAGCACGGTCGGGATCCCCCGCCGCTCCAGCTCGACCATGTCGTGGGCACCCCACGACGTGCAGGAGCCTCAGTCCGCGGTCGTGCCCACGACGACCTGCACCTCGGAGGCGATGCGGTCGGCGTCCTCCGCCGTGCAGTGGCGCATGAGCCAGCCGACCGAGCCCGTGTAGCGGCGGAACGTCGCCTTCGGGAAGCGCGCGCGCAGGAGCGCCTCGGTGCGGTCGAGCGCGGCGTCGCCGCCGGCCTTCATGTTCCAGTAGAGCCCGATCGGGAGGCCGTCGAGGTCCGGCGGCCGGCGGGCCGGCGCGACCGAGTGCTCGACCGTCTTCGCCACGGGATTCAGGATCTCGAGACGTGCCATGGGCGGACTCCTCCTCCTGGGCGGCGAGCTACACGACGGCCTTCCTCGTGCGGAGGTCGGCGATCTCGGCCGCGCTGTACCCGGCCTCGGCCAGCACCTCGTCGGTGTGCTCGCCGCGGCCCGGCGCGTGGCGGTGCACGTCGGGCCTGAGCCGCGAGAAGCCGAGCGGCATGCCGACCACCGGGATGTCGCCGAGCTTCGGGTGCCGCATGCGGCGGATCACGGAGCGGGTCGCCGTCTGCGGATCGTTCAGCATCTGGTCCACGGTGTTGACCGGCGTCGCGGGCACCCCCGCCTCGTCGAGGGTCTTCAGGAGGGCGTCGCGGTCGTGGCCGCCGATCGCCTCCTCCAGCGCGCTCTCCAGCTCTCGCCGGTGCTCGACGCGCTCGATGTTGATCGCGAAGCGCGGGTCGTCGGCCATGGCGGGCAGCCCGAGCGCCGTCACGAGCCGGCGCCAGAGCCGGTCGTTGGCGCCCGCGATGAACACCCACTGCCCGTCACGGCAGCGGAAGTTGCGGTACGGCGAGAGCGCCGGGTGCGAGGAGCCGAGGGCCTTCGGCACGGCGCCGGCCAGCAGGTAGCCCTCGGCCTGGAAGTTCAGGAGGCCGACGGCGGTCTCGAGCAGCGAGCCGTCCACGCGCTGGCCGAGGCCGGTCCTCTCGCGGTCGAGGAGCGCGGTCACGATGCCGAAGGCGCACAGGATCCCGGTGGTCAGGTCGAGGAAGGACACGCCGCAGCGCACCGGCGGGCCGCCGGGCTCGCCGGTGATGGACATGATGCCGCTGAAGGCCTGCATCAGCGCCTCGTAGCCGGCGCCCTGGGCGCGCGGGCCGGTGCGGCCGAAGGCCGAGACCGAGCAGTAGATGAGGCGCGGGTTCTCGGCGGCGAGCGTGTCGTAGGCGAGCCCGAACTCCTCCATGGTGCCGGTGCGGAAGTTCTCGATCAGCACGTCGGCCCGGCGCGCCAGCCGCCGTACGACCCGGACGCCCTCGGGCGCCTTCAGGTCCACGACGATCCCGCGCTTGTTGCGGTTGTTGACGAGGTAGCCGGCCGCCTCGCCGTCCTTGTGGGGCGGCCAGGTGCGCGACTCGTCGCCCGTCTGCGGGTCCTCCACCTTGACGACGTCCGCGCCGAGGTCGCCGAGGAGCGCGCCGCAGAAGGGCCCGGCCAGCACGCGGGAGAGATCGAGCACGCGGATGCCGTCGAGGGAGAGGGCCGGTGTGGTCATGTGCGCTACTATACCTCCATGTCGGCGCTGCGCGACGCGCTCACCCGACGCCTCCTCGTGCTCGACGGGGCGATGGGCACGATGCTCCAGGCGGCCAGCCTCACCGCGGACGACTTCGGCGGGGCCCGGTACGAGGGCTGCAACGAGCACCTGAACCTCACGCGGCCCGACGTGGTCCAGGCGATCCACCGGGCGTATCGCGACGCCGGCGCCGACCTGGTCTCGACCAACACCTTCGGCTGCGCGCCCTACGTGCTCGGCGAGTACGGCCTGGCCGAGCGCGCGTACGAGATCGCGCGCGCGGGCGCGCGCCTGGCGCGCGAGGCGGCCGGCGACGGCTTCGTCGTGGGCGCGATGGGGCCGGGGACGCGCTCGATCAGCGTCACGCGCAACGTGACGTTCGACGAGGTCCTCGCGGCCTACGAGGTCCAGGCCCGCGCGCTCGCCGACGGCGGCGTGGACGCGCTGCTCCTCGAGACCTGCCAGGACACGCTCAACGTCAAGGCCGCCGCCCTCGGCGTGCGGCGCGCCCTGGCCGCCGCGGGCGCGGAGCTACCGCTCTGGGTGAGCGGCACGATCGAGCCGACGGGCACGATGCTCGCCGGCCAGGGCGTCGAGGCCCTCTACGTCGCGCTCGAGCACCTCGACCTCTTCGCGATCGGGCTCAACTGCGCGACCGGGCCCGAGTTCATGACCGACCACCTGCGCTCGCTCGCCGCGATGTCCACGCGCTTCGTGAGCGTCTACCCGAACGCGGGCCTGCCGGACGAGCGGGGCCAGTACGCGGAGACGCCCGGGAGCCTCGCGTTCAAGCTCCGGCGCTTCGTGGACGAGGGCTGGGTCAACCTCGTCGGCGGCTGCTGCGGCACGACGCCGGCCCACATCCGGGCGATCGCCGAGCTGGTCCGGGGCCGGCCGCCGCGCGTCCCCTCCTCGCGGGAGCCCCAGGCCGTGAGCGGGATCGAGGTCGTCTACCCGACCGACGACACCCGCCCGCTCTTCGTCGGCGAGCGGACCAACGTCATCGGCTCCCGGCGCTTCAAGGAGCTGGTCGTGGCCGAGCGGTTCGAGGAGGCGGCCGAGATCGGCCGCGCCCAGGTGCGGAACGGCGCCCAGGTCCTCGACGTCTGCCTCGCCAACCCCGACCGCGACGAGGCCGCCGACACCGACCGCTTCCTGGCCCGGCTCACCCGCATGGTGAAGGTCCCGCTCATGATCGACTCCACCGACGCCGGGGTGATCGAGCTGGCGCTCCGCCACTGCCAGGGCAAGGCGATCGTCAACTCGGTCAACCTCGAGGACGGCGAGGAGCGGTTCGCGCGGGTCGTCCCGCTGCTCAAGGCCTACGGCGGCGCGGTCGTGGTGGGCTGCATCGACGAGGACAAGCAGCAGGGCATGGCGGTCACCCGCCAGCGCAAGCTCGCCATCGCCGAGCGGAGCCACGCGCTGCTGACCGGCACGTACGGCGTGCCGGCGCGCGACATCATCTTCGACGCGCTGGTGTTCCCGGTCGGCACCGGCGACGCCAACTACGTCGGCTCCGCCGTCGAGACCATCGAGGGCCTGCGCGCCATCAAGGCGCGCTTCCCCGAGTGCAAGACGATCCTCGGCATCTCGAACGTGTCGTTCGGGCTGCCGGCGGCCGGGCGCGAGGTGCTCAACTCCGTCTTCCTCTACCACTGCACCAAGGCCGGCCTCGACTGCGCCATCGTGAACACCGAGCGCCTCGAGCGCTATCCCTCCATCCCCGAGGAGGAGCGGCGGCTGGCCGAGGACCTGCTCTACGCCCGCGGCGCCGATCCGGTCGCCGCCTTCGCCGCCTGGTTCCGCGACCGGACGAAGGCGCCGCCGGCGGCGCGCGAGCGCCTCACGCTCGACGAGCGGCTGGCCCGCTACATCGTCGAGGGCAGCCGCGACGGCCTCGCCGAGGATCTGGACGCGAAGCTCCGGGAGGCGCCGCCGCTCGACATCATCAACGGCCCGCTCATGCGGGGCATGGACGAGGTCGGGCGGCTCTTCAACGACAACCAGCTCATCGTCGCCGAGGTGCTCCAGTCGGCCGAGGCCATGAAGGCCGCGGTCGCCCACCTCGAGCCGTTCATGGAGAAGGCCGAGGCGGCCACCCGGGCCACGATCGTGTTGGCCACCGTCAAGGGCGACGTCCACGACATCGGCAAGAACCTCGTCGAGATCATCCTGGGCAACAACGGCTACCGCGTGATCAACCTCGGCATCAAGGTCCCGCCCGAGGAGCTGATCGCCGCGTATCACGCGCACAAGCCCGACGCGATCGGCCTGTCGGGGCTCCTCGTGAAGTCGGCCCAGCAGATGGTCGTCACGGCCCAGGACCTGCGCGTCGCCGGGATCGAGCTGCCGCTGTTCGTCGGGGGCGCGGCGCTCACCCGGAAGTTCACGGCGACCCGGATCGCGCCCGAGTACGGCGGGCTCACGCTCTACGCGAAGGACGCGATGGACGGGCTCGACCTGGCCAACCGGCTCTTCGCGGCGCCGACGCGCGAGGCGCTCACCCAGCGCGTCAAGCGCGAGCAGGCGGCGCTCGCCGCGGGCGCCGCCGAGGCGCCGGGCCCCGCCCAGGCGCCCGCGGCGGCGGCGCCGACGCGCGTCCGGGTGGCGGTGCCCGAGCCGCCCGACTTCGCACCGCACATCCTGCGCGACGTGCCCCTCGCCCACGTCTATCCCTACCTGAACCTCCAGATGCTCTACGGCAAGCACCTCGGCCTCCGGGGGCTGGTCGAGCGCCTGCTCGCCGACGGCGATCCGAAGGCGCGCGAGCTGCGCGAGTTGGTCGAGGGCCTGAAGGTCGAGGTCGCGGCGCGGGGCCTGCTCACGGCCCACGCGATCTACCGCTGGTGGCGGGCCCGCGCCGCGGACGACGCGGTCGTGCTCTCCGAGGGCGGGCGCGAGGTCGCGCGCTTCGCGTTCCCGCGCCAGCGCGGCGGCGAGCGCCTGTGCCTGGCCGACTGGGTGCGGGACGACACCGACGACGCGGTCGCGCTCTTCGCGGTGACGTGCGGCCGGGGGGTGCGCGAGCTGGCCGAGCGCTGGAAGGCCGAGGGCGCCTACGTCCGCTCGCACGCCCTCCAGGCGCTGGCCATCGAGTGCGCCGAGGCCCTCGCCGAGATGCTGCACGCGCGGCTCCGGACGCTCTGGGGGTTTCCGGATCCGCCCGAGCTGACGATCGCCGACAGGCTCAAGGGGCGCTATCGCGGGATCCGGGTGTCGTTCGGCTACCCCGCCTGCCCGAACCTCGCCGACCAGGCGACGCTGTTCAGGCTGCTCGAGCCGGGGGCGATCGGGCTCGGCCTCACGGAGGGGTTCATGATGGACCCGGAGGCGTCGGTCTCGGCCCTGGTGTTCCACCACCCCGACGCCAGGTACTTCAAGGCCGAGTAGGGTCCGGAAAAGCTTCGCGGGCCCGGACCGTTGCTCTGGCCCGGGCCCGCCGTGGATTCGCGGAGCGCGAGGCGCCGGTTACTCGAAGTTGATCTCGAGCCTCACCGTCGCCCAGCCGATCGAGCGCTCGTCCTCGCGGACGCGCAGCGGGTTGCCATTGTCCTTGAGGTAGAACGCCGCCCGGTTGATCCAGGCGCGGCCGTGCGAGCCGTCCGACGCCATGCTGAACGGCAGACGGAAGGTGCCGGAGAAGCTGAACTCCTGGGTGTAGTAGCCGCCGCCGGGGACGGGGATCACCGGAAAGACCACCACGCCCGTGCCGCCGCTGACGAAGCCGAGCGGCACGCCCGTGAGCGTCGGGCTCAGGTCGCCGGCGCCCTGGAAGGTGCCCCCGCCCACCGCCGCCTCGGGCCCGTCCGTCGGGTTGTCACCCTGGACGACCACGACGAACTGGCCGGTGACGGGGCCGGTGGCGCTGAACACGAGCGGGTCGAAGCTCACGACGCCGATCGTGATGTCGTCCTGCCCGATGGCGTTCACCGCGCAGCGCTTGGCCTTCGGGTAGACCACCAGCAGCTCCGACGGGCAGAGCGGCGTGCCGAGCGCCGCCCATCCCGTGAGCTGCGCGGTGGCGATGCGCCGCGCGATCTGGTTCGGATCGCCCGTGGGATTGCCGGACGCGTCGAGGAAGACCGCGTCCTCAGTGACCTCGTACAGCACCGCGTCCGGGGCGGGCCCGCTGTGCCTGGACCCGGCGGCGGCCGGCACGGCCAGCGCCAGGACCAGCAGGAACGCGAGGCTCCAGACCACCATGCTCTTCCGACTCATCGTCCTCATCGTCGTTTCTCCTCGTCCACGTGCTGGATGATCGAGTCTGTGCTTCCTTGGGTCCGGCAAGATGCAAGCCAAGTACCAGGTAACACCATCTATAACTATATGATTATAAAGACAAAAAAAGCGAAATTTCCGGACAAAATTCGGGGCCTTTGACCATCTCCTGACCACCCTCAGGGGACAAGCCGCGCCCGTGGGCAAAAAGTCACTGAGATTTCAGTCGGTTGCGGCCGTGACGCGGAGGCACACGGAAGCGGTCAGAAGCTTAACGCTGGCCGGAATTCACCCAGGGCTGGTCGTCAGGCGTCAAGCGCCTGGGTCGTCACGGTGGCTCCCGGCCTGGCCGGGAACTTCACCGTGAACGTCGAGCCGCGGCCGATCTCGCTCCGCACCTCGATGGTCCCGCCGTGGCTCTGCACGATGCCGAGGCTCACCGAGAGGCCGAGCCCGGTGCCGCTCACGTCGGGCTTGGTCGTGAAGAAGGGCTCGAAGATCCGGTCGAGGTGCTCGGCCGCGATGCCCGTGCCCGTGTCCACAACCTCCACCTGCACCATATCCCCGCTCTGCGAGGAGCGTAGCGTGAGCTTGCCGCCGCCCTTCATGACGTAGACGGCATTGTTGATGAGGTTCAGGAACACCTGCTTGATCCGCGTGGCGTCCACCTCGACCGGCGCGAGCCCCTGGCCGTACTCCGTCTCGAGCGTGACCGCCTCGAGGACGCCCTGGCGGCGCACCATCGCGACGGTCTGCTCGAGGACCATGTTCAGGTCCACGATCTGCGGGACGAACTCGCGCTGGCGGCTGAAGTGGAGCAGGTCGCGCACGATGTCCCGCGCCCGCCCCGCCTCCTCCTGGATCAGGTCGAGCTCCTCGCGCATCGGCTGCCCGTGCGGGATCTGCTCGGCCAGGTAGGAGGCGAACCCGAGCACGCTCGTGAGCGGATTGTTGATCTCGTGGGCGATGTTGGCCGCGAGCTCGCCGATGGCCGCGAGCTTGGTGGACTGGACGAGCTGGGCCTGGGTGCGCTTGAGCTCCGCCATCTGCTGCTTGACGCCCTCGTACAGGTGCGAGTTCTGGCTCGCGACCGCCGCCTGGACCGAGATGGCCTCGGCGAGCCTCAGCTCGTCGGGCGTGAAGTGGTGGGACTCCCGGAACCACGCGAGCGCGAACCCGCCGATGGGGGTGCCCTTCCAGCGCATGGGCTGGACGAACAGGGACTTGTGGGCCAGGAGCCGCCCGAGCGGGTGGTCGAGCCGCGGATCGCTCTGGCTGTCGCTCGAGTAGATGGCGCCGTCGAGCTGCCGCACCCGGTCGATCAGAGGGTCGTCCAAGGCGATCTGCGTCGCCGTGAGCGCCTGGAGCACCTCCTTCGGCACCCGGTAGCCGACCATCGGCACGAAGCAGGTGCCGTCCTGGGTGAGGAGCCACGCGCCGCCGGTGTCGGCGCCGAGCGCGCGCACGAGCGCGCGCGTGCAGCGCCGCAGCACCTCGCTGAGCTCGAGCGTGGAGCTGGCGTCCTGGCTCACCGCGAGGAGCGTCCCGGTATCCCGGAGCCGGTGCTGGACCCCCTCGTAGAGCCGAGCGTTCTCGACGGCGATCGCGACCTGGTCGGCGACGATCTTGAGGAGCTGCTCCTCGTCGGCCTTCGCGCCCGGCGGCATGACGTGCCGCGCGACCATCACACCGAGCTGGCGGTCGCGCACCGTGAGCGGCAGCGTCCACTCGACCTCGGCCCAGTCGTCCATGGGCTCCACGCCCGAGCCCGCGAGCACGCTGCGCGGCTGGTCCGTGGCCTCGCCGCGCACGACGACACGGACCCCCGGCGGCTCCTCGATGTCGACCCGCAGGCTCGTCGTCCCGATCGCCCGGGAGACGCCGCGCAGCAGCCGCTCGAGCATCTCCGTGATGCCCAGCTCAGAGGTGATGTCCTGGACCGCGTGGTGCAGGTCGGCGAGCTGGCTCGCGCGGCGCACGAAGTGCTGGTTGAGCCGTTTGAGCTCCTCGACCTGGTTCAGCAGCCGATAGACCAGGCGCTGGTTGAGCTCCCGGAGGTACACGCCCTCCTCGCGCCCCTCCACGCGCTCGCGCTTGCCGGCGAGGAACTCCGCGACCTGGCGCGGGAAGGCGTCCACGTTGATCGGCTTCTGGATGTAGCCGTCGCAGCCGGCCACCAGCGTCCGCTGCCGGTCGCCCTGCATCGCGTAGGCGGTCACCGCGATGACCGGCGTCGCGGCGAGGTTGGGGAACGACTTGAGGATCGCGACGATCTCGTAGCCGTCGACGCCGGGCAGGTTGATGTCGAGCAGGACGAGCGCGGGTTGCTCGCGGACCGCGGTCTCGATGCCCCCCAGGCCGTCCTCGGCCTCCACGATCGCGTAGCCGGCGGCCTCGAGGACCGCGCGGACGAGCATCCGGTTCTCCCGGTTGTCCTCGATGTAGAGGATCTTCGGCTTCTGGTCTGTCACGCGTACCGACATACGGGCCCCTGTCCCCTCAGACGAGTGCAAAAGGCAGCGTGAAGTGGAACGTGGATCCCCGGTTCTCGCGGCTCTCCGCCCAGATGCGCCCACCGTGCAGCTCGACGAACTTCTTGCTGATGGCCAGCCCCAGCCCCGTGCCGCCCGCGCCGCGCGCGACCGGGTTGTCGAGCTGCTGGAACGGCTCGAACAGGCGCGCCAGGTCCTCCTCCCGGATGCCGATGCCGCTGTCGGCCACGCTCACGTGGACGGCGTCCGGCTCGGCCACGACACCGACCACGATGCGCCCCTGCGCCGTGAACTTGATCGCGTTGGATAACAGGTTGAGGAGGATCTGCTTCACCTTCGTGCGGTCCGCCGTCACGCGGGGCAGCTCGAGCGGCACGTTCTTCTCGACCTTGAGCTGCTTGCCGCGGGCGAGCGGGACCGAGGACTCGATGCACTCGTCGATCACGTCGTGCAGGTCCAGCTCCTCCGAGAGCATCTCGAGCCTGCCGGCCTCGATGCGCGAGAAGTCGAGGATCCCGTTGATGAGCTGGAGCAGGTGCGTGCCGCTGTTGTGCACGGACCGGATGTACGTCTCCTGCCGCTCGGTCAGCTCGCCGTCCAGGCGGTTGAGCAGGACCTTCGAGAAGCCGATGATCGAGTTCAGCGGCGTGCGCAGCTCGTGCGACATGCTGGCGAGGAACTGCGACTTCAGGCGGCTCGCCTGCATGAGCTGCGCGTTGGAGCTGGCGAGCTCCTCGTACAGCCGTGCGTTCTCGAGGGAGATCGCGACCTGGTTCGCGAGCACCGAGAGCACTTCCAGTTCCTGCTCGTCGAAGATGTCGCCGGAGAGCTTCTCGCCCACGAGCAGGATGCCGGTCAGCTTGTTCTCGATCTTGAGCGGCACGATCAGGGAGGCCTTGATCTCCTCCAGCTCGGCCTCGGCGGTCTCGAAGTACTCGGCGATCGCCGGGTTCAGCCGCGCCTCCTCCTTGACCAGCAGGCGGCCCGTCTGGTTGAGCCACTGCACCACCGGGCTGTCGACGGGGATCACGGTGACGCCCGCCCCCTCGCCGAGGCTCGTCTCCTCGCGATAGACGGCGAAGGCGCTCTGCTCGGCGTCGTAGACCATCAGCACGCAGTGGGTGAGCGGCACGCCGCGCACCAGGCCGTGGACGAGCGTCTCCATCAGGCGCCCGAAGTCGAGGATCGTGCTCATGCGCTTCGAGAGGTCCAGCAGCGTCTCGTAGCAGCCGCGGCGGCGGCTGAACATCAGGCGCTCGATCTGCTCCTCGATCCGGTGGCCGAACGGGCTCATCAAGAGCGTGATGAGGAAGCCGAGCGGCAAGATGACGAAGAGCGGGTTGATCTGCTCCCAGTCGGCGACCTGTTCGGCGCCGACGAGGACCGAGGTGAGCAAGCCCCACACCAGGAGGTAGATCGCGCCCTTCTTGACCGCGACGTTCACGTCGAACAGGCGGTAGCGCACGATCGACGTGCCGAGCATCAGCGCGAACACCATGTTCGCGGGGATGCCCATCGGGTACACGAGGTCGGCCGCCGGGACGAACCGGGCGAGGATGAACCGGGCGAAGTCGATGACGCCGCCGGCCAGGCTGACCATCGTGCCCAGCAGGATCAGCGTCGCGCGGTTCCGGCGGAAGCTCGAGTCCACGTCCTTGTAGGCGCGCACGAGCTGCGACAGGCCGTAGATGAGGAAGAAGTTGAAGTAGAGGAAGAACGGCGTGTAGAGCGGCCCCGTCGCCGGCGCCCAGCCCCAGTACGTCCAGGTCACGCCGCGCATGAAGACCGACGAGCCGCTGAGGTTGATCACGCTGAAGACGATCGCCAGCAGGTACGCGATCGTCAGCGAGGGCCGGTGCTGGGTGGTGCTCTCGAGGAAGATCAGGACGAAGTGGTAGTAGAAGGCGGGCAGGAAGACGACGCCCGCGTGGATGACGACCTCCCAGAAGACGGCGGTCGGCGCGTCGGGCGAGCGCCGCAGCATGAACACGCCGAAATTCCAGACGGCCATGCCGCAGACGAAGTACGTGAAGAGCCTGTTCAGCCGGCTCGCGGGATTTCGGATGACCGTGATCCCCGCGAGCGAGATGTTCAGGAGGAACGCGAGGAGGGGAAGGAGGTTATGTAGGCTCACGTGCGTCCCCCTCGGCGCCCTCGAGAGGGAGATAGACCTTGGCCTTCCTGCGCTGCTCGTCGATCTCGTCCCTCAGGATGCCGAAGACGAACATGTCCCAGTACTGACCGTCCTGGTACCCGGCCCTTCGGAGGATCCCCTCCTGCTGGAACCCGTTCCGTCGCAGGGAGTTCGCGCTCAGCCGGTTGTACTCGTACACCTTGGCCTCGATCCGCCGGAGCCCGAGCACATCGACTCCATAGTACGAGATCAGCTTCCCGGCCTCGACACCAAATCCGCGCCGGATCGCCCGCTGGTCGGTCAGCATCACCTCGAGGAACCCGTACCCCTCCAGGAGGTGGATGTTGAAGAGCCGGGCCAGCCCGACCGGCTTGTCCCACCCCTGGTTGGCCTCGACCACCAGGACGATCTGCGTCGTGTCCGTCAGACACGCGTCGTAGAACGACGGGTCCTTGTCGTACACGTGCTTGTACGCGCCCAGGAACTCGCTGCCCACCATCCGCTCGATAAACGGGTCCTCGGCCCACGCCGCGAGGTACCCGAGGTCCTCCGGCTGCAGCGTGCGCAGGTAGACCCGCGTGCCACGCGAGACGACGCCCGCGCGGCGCCTCGCCTCCTCGCCCGGCCCCGGCGCAGCGAGCGGTGCGCTGTCCACGATGCTCACGTCCCGGCGCGTCCGGTCAACGCTCCTCCGGGCGCGCCCCGGCGTCGTCGCGCGCGCGGACCCAGGCAAGCCGGCTGAGGCCGGCGAGAAACGTCTCGTGCGTCTCGATCACCTCGAAGCCGGCGGCCTCGAGCACGGCGTGGAACTCGGAGGCGCTGTAATAGCGGTGGTCGCAGTCCCGGAAGGTCTCGAAGATGGCCGTCGGCACGAGCCAGCGGAGCGCACGGAGGGCGGCGAGGCCTCCGTCCCGCTCCCGCACCTCCCGGAACGTCCTGCCCACGCGCGCGGGCCGCCCGTAGGTCAGGAAGACGGCGTGTCCACCGGGTCGGAGCGCGCGGCGGCAGCCCGCGAGCAGCCGCTCGGGCTCCGCGTGCCAGTACAGCGTGTGCATGCTGATCAGCACGTCGAAGCTCCCGGCACCGGGGAGCACGTCGCGCGCGATGTCGAAGTGCTGGAACGTCAGGTTCGGCAGCGCCGCGGCGTGGTGCTTCTCCCGCGCGATCGCGATCAGATGCCGGATCGCGTCGATCCCCACGACCGAGTACCCCTCCTTCGCAAGCTTGAGACCGACGTTCCCGATGCCGCAGGCGATGTCCAGCACCCGGACCACGCGCCGGTTCTGCCCGGGCGGGGCCGCGCGCGCGACGAAGGAGGAGATCTCGGCGAGCAGCGCCTCGTACGGGCCGAAGCCCTTGACGACGCCGTCGTAGGCGAAGCCGTACGTCACGGCGATCATGTGCTCCAGCGCTCCGCGAATCGGCATACGATCTCCACTCACTCCGGCGAGCTCCACGGCCGACCGGACGGCAAGAGGTCGAGCGGTGTACGGCATCGTCGTGAGGCCGCGCCGCCTACGCGGCGCCGCCCTTCCGGGCCCAGACGAGCAGGCTCGCGCCCCGGAGGAACGTGCGCCGCGTCTCGAGGACCGTGAATCCGGCCTCCCGCAGATGCGCGGTGAACGTCGCCTCGTCCCAGTAGTGGGGGCCGATCCGGCTCCGGGTGGCCTCGAAGACCGAGTTCGGGAGCACCCACAGCAGGGCGCGGAGCGCGGCGCCGAGGCCGTCACGCTGTCGGATCTCCCGCAGCGTCGACCACTGCCCCACCCGGCGCGTGTGATTGACGAACACGGCGTGGCCGCCCGGCTTGAGGACCCGGTACGCTTCGCGCAGCAGCTGGTCCGGCGCCGGGTGGACGTAGAGCGAGTGGATGTTCACGACCTGGTCGAAGAGGCCCTCGCGGAACGTGTTGCCGCGGGCGAGGTCGGCCTGACGGAACGCGAGGTTGGCGAGGTGCTTCGCCCGGCGCTTCTCCTTGGCGACCTCGACGAGCGCGCCGTAGGCGTCGAGGCCGGTCACGGTGAAGCCCGCCTCGGCGATCGCGCACGTGAAGCTGCCGGGCCCGCACCCGATGTCGAGCACGCGGATCTCGCGCCGGTCAGCCGACACCGGGACCGCCGCCTCCACGAGCCCCTGCACCTCGGTCTGCAGCGCCTGGTAGGGGCTGAAGCGCTCGTAGATGAAGTCGTACACGACCCCGTACACGACCGAGAGCATCCGATCGAGACCCCACCGGATTCCGCCCAACACGGAGATCCCCCCCGCTCCCGCCGTCCCGGACGCCCCACGCGCCGGCCCTCCGGACGCCATCGCCGCGCTCCTACCCCTTGCCCGCGAGAACCTTGTCGACGGCCCCGCGCAGCTCGGAGGGCGTGAAGGGCTTCAGCAGGATGTAGTTGAAGCCCAGCCGCGTCGCCTCGTTGATGATGTCGGGGGTGCCGTGGGCGGTCATCAGCATGCAGGCCATGTCCGGGCGGATCTGGCGCGCCTGCTCGAGGACCTCGAAGCCGTTCATACCGGGCATCTTGTAGTCGACCACGAGGAGGTTGAAGGGCTCCTTGCGGACCAGCTCGATCGCGGTCTCGCCGCGGTTCGCGGCGCGGATCGAGTAGCCGAGGGCCTGCAGCACGTTCACGCAGAGGATGACGACCGGCCCCGCATCGTCGACGACCAGGATCTTCGGCTTGGGCGTGTCCATTAGTGCACTTCCGCCATGGGCTGGGCGTCGGCGACGCCCGCCGGTGTCTGTCGCGTGTCGAGAAGCCGGCTGATGGTCTCGAGGCGCGCGGCCGGGATCGCCAGGAACGCGTCGGCGACGAGGGGGTCGAACTGCGTCCGGCTGCCGAGCGCGATCTCCTCGACCGCCGCCGCGATCGGCCGGCGGTTGCGGTACGGCCGGTCGGAGGCCATCGCGTCGAACGCGTCCCCCACCGTCACGATGCGCGCGACGAGCGGGATGTCCTCGCCCGCGAGTCCGTCCGGGTAGCCCTTGCCGTCGTAGCGCTCGTGGTGGTGCCGCACCGCCTTGGCCTCGCACGCCAGGAAGCGAAGCGGCTTGAGGATCTTGTCGCCGATCACCGGGTGGCTCCGGATCAGATCGAACTCCTCCTCCGTGAGTTGCCGGGGCTTCCGAAGGATGTTGTCCAGCATGACCAGCTTGCCCAGGTCGTGGACCATGCCGGCGCGGCCGCACATCACCACGTCGGCCTGCGACATCCCCATGACCGTCGCGACCTCGCTCGAGTAGAGCGACACGCGCGCGGAGTGGCCCTTGAGGTACGGGTCCTTGGACTCGAGCGCGTTCACGAACGAGGAGATCGTGTCGACCAGGTTCTGCTCGAGCTGCTCGCGCAGCAGGAGCTTCTGCAGCGCGACGGAGGTCGTCTGCGCGTAGCCGAGGAGCAGCTCGCGCTCGTCGGGCAGGAATGCGCCGTTGCACGCGGCACGCCCCACGCACAGGACGCCGATCGCGTTGCCGACGCCGGGGATCATCGCGGCCAGCCCCTCGAAGTCCTGATCCTGCCGCGTCAGCGTGACCGCCTCCCGCCCCTCCGTCTTCACGACGTCGCCGAACGACGCGTGGAGCAGACTCAGGAGCTGCGCGACGAGCGCCTCGTCACCCATGCGGCTCGCGTTGAACCGCCCCCCCTCGTCGCACATGAGGATCAGCGCGGCGTCGCACCGGAGGCTCCGGATCGTGTTCTCCAGCACCCGCTCGACGAACACGCCGCTCTCGAGCCCCTGGAGGGCCAGCTCCCCGATGCGCGACAGCGACTCGACGCCGCTCTGGCGCCGCGCCAGCTCCTCGGCGAGGCCCGCGGGGTAGCCGATGTGGCCCTGGCCGAGCGCGCGGTCGCGGCGCACGCGCCGGATCAGCTCCTTGACCTCGGCCACGGAGAACGGCTTCGGCAGGTAGTCGTAGGCGCCGTGGCGCAGGCCGAAGACCGCCGAGTTCACGGACGGCACACCCGTGATCAGCACGACCGGCGTCCGGGGCTCACGGCTCTTCACCGCCCGCAGCAGGTCGAGTCCCGAGAGGCCGGGCATCTTGATGTCGGAGACCACGAGGTCGAAGCCGCCGGCACCGAGCAGCTCGATCGCCTGCTCGGCGGTCGAGGCCGTCATGACCTGGCAGTGGGTCGACGTGAACGCCGAGACGAGGAACCGCAGGACCGAGGCGTTGTCGTCCACGAGCAGGACGCGCAGCAACTCGGGCTCGGCGGTCTCCACGGTGTTCAGCTGAGCCTGCATCTTCCTAGTCACCCGGAAGGTCCTTTCTCGCTACTTGGTCGCGCCAAGCTGGTTGAGGAACTCGAGCCACTGCTGGGACAGGCCGTCCTTCGGGAACTCCAGCGCCTCGAACTCCGGGCGCCCTGCGATCTCCGGGCTCGCAGGGCCCTTCAGCCCCGCGGCTGACGCCGGCGGCTCCGCAGGCGGCGCTGCCGGCTGAGCGGGCGGCGCCACTGGCTGTGCGGGCGGCGCTGCCGGCTGTGCGGACGGCGCCGCTGGCTGAGCGGGCGGCGCCGCTGATTGAGCGGGCGGCGCTGCTGGCTGTGCGGGCGGCGCCGCTGGCTGAGCAGGCGGCGCCGCTGGCTGTGCGGGCGGCGCTGCCGGCTGAGCGGGCGGCGCTGCCGGCTGTGCGGGCGGCGCCGCTGGCTGAGCAGGCGGCGCCACTGGTTGAGCGGGCGGCGCCGCCTTCGCGGCCGGCGCCGGCGGCGCGGGCTCTCGCTCCGCCGGCCCGCCAGACTTCGCCGCCTGCGCGAAGAAGTATGTGCGGCTGGCGCCAGGCGCGGCCACCGGCTTGTCTGCGGGCTTCGCCCACACGGGTGGCGTCGGCGGCACCTCGACGACCGCCGGCGCCGGCTCCCCCGCGGCCTCGGCCGCGGGCGCACTCGCCGCCTCTTCCACCGGCGCGCTCGAGCCCTCCTCGGCGAGCGCGCTCGGGGCCTCCGCCACCGGCGCGCTCGGGCCCGGAGCGGACAGGTCGATACGGAGCGAGTTCAGCAGGGCCTGCCACTCGGGATTCGCTCTCACGCGTTCGGCCATCGTCTGCCGCGCGCTCTGCTCCGCCGACTCGAGCCGGAGCGGCGAATCCTCCGGCGCGCCGAGGGCCTCGGCCGGCACGGCGGCGCCACGGGCCAGGGCCGCCGATGCCGCGGCGACGAGCCCGGCCAGGTGCTGCTCGAGCGACGCGGCCGCGCCCGTGGCCGGCGCCGGCAGCTCCGGCGCCGCGGGCCCCTCGACACGCGAGGTGGCGGCGAGACGCGCCTCGTTCACCGGCTCCTCGAGGGGCATCTCGATCTCCGGCGACTCGTCGACGGCCACCCGAGCCTTCGCGTCGGGAGGCGCGCCGACATCCGGATCCTCGGCGCGCGGCCCGGGGCCGCGCGGCTCGACGAGCGTTGGCGCGAGCGCGGCGGTCGGGCTCGGCGGCGCAGCAGGGCGCGGGGCGGGAGCCGCCGAGGCCTGCGGCGGGGGCGGGACCGACGGCGGCGGCGCCCCGGGATCGGGCGCCGGTGCGGGCGGCGTCGGCGTCGGCCCGGCGGTCTGCCCGGCGGTGGGCTCAGGGCTCGCCGTCTCGGTCGGGGCGGACTTGCGCAGGCGCTGAACCAGCTCGAAGTAGAGCGCGGAGGTCCCGTCCACCTCGAGGTGGCGGAACTCCAGGCAGTCGATCTCGAGGAAGCTCAGCGCCTTGATCCGTCGCCTGAACGACTCGCTCAGGCGCTCGACGATAAACAGGATGCGCGGCGGCCTCTCCGGGGACACGCGCGCCATCGGATAGAGCCGGCGGATCGTCTCCGGGTACTCGAGACACCAGGAGTAGGCATCCATCACGCGGAGAAGGAGGGACTCGTCCGCCGTGAAGTCGAGCGCGATGAGAACCAGAGCCCCCTTGGCGTCCAGGCCGACGAGGTCGATCGCGGCCTGCCCGAGCAGGAGGCGCGAATCGATGACCTTGAGACCCGGCTCGATCCCCTCGACGTTCTCGGCGACCAGCCTCTCGAGGTCGGCGATGTCCTTGACTTCGAGCTTCTTGAACGTGGGTCTCATTCGCCTCTCCCTCGACCTGAAAAGGGCTCGCCAGTCCGCAACCGAGCTTCCACTTGAGCAAACCCGGGGCCAAAGGCGCCCGTGATCTCTAACTCCCCGCGAGACCGGGCGGATCGGGAGATCGCTGCAGATTCCACAGCGCCGATCTTCTTGGCTGGTTCCTTACCATGATCGTGTAGCTGCGGGGCCCCGTAATCCGGAAATGCTGAATTTCAAACATTTTAGGAAAGGCCCGGGCCCCGGACGGGGCTGGTCACGAAGTGTCCGCTGGCGCCAAAGTGACCGCTGCCCGGTGTCACTCTTCCATGAGCTTCTTTCGGAGGGTCTGGCGCGAGATCCCCAGGATCTTCGCCGCCTTGCTCTTGTTCATCTCGACCCGCTGCATGACCTGGTTGATGTACGCGCGCTCGACCTCAGCCAGCGTGCGCGCGTCGCCGAGCGGCTCCGGCTGCGCCAGACGCGGTGCCTGCGCGGTGAACGGCATGGGCAGGTGCGCGGGCTCGATGTCGTCCGAGGTGCCGAGGATCACGAGGCGCTCGATCAGGTTGTGCAGCTCGCGCACGTTGCCGGGCCAGGGGTAGTTCAGCAGCAGGCGCTCGGCCTCGGGCGTGAAGCCCTTGAGAGTCTTGTGCGAGCGCAGGTTGGACTCGCTGAGGAAATGGCGCGCGAGCGGCAGGATGTCGTCCTTGCGCTCGCGCAGTGGCAGGATGTGGATCGGGATCACGTTGAGCCGGTAGAAGAGATCCTCGCGGAACTGCGCCTCCTTCACCCGCGCCTCGAGCGGCCGGTTCGTGGCCGCGATGATCCGCAAGTCCACCTTGATGTCGCGCGTGCCGCCGACCCGCCGGAACACGCGCTCTTGCAGGCAGCGCAGGAACTTCGCCTGGCTGTTCAGCGACATCTCGCTCACCTCATCGAGGAAGAGCGTGCCGCGGTCGGCGAGCTCCATGAGCCCTTTCTTGGCGGCCTTCGCGTCGGTGAACGCCCCCCGCTCGTGGCCGAACAGCTCGCTCTCGAAGAGCGTCTCGGTGATCGCCGCGCAGTTGACCTCCATGAACGGGAAGTCCCGTCGCGAGCTCTGGTAGTGGAGGCCGCGCGCGACGAGCTCCTTGCCGGTGCCGCTCTCGCCGTGGATCAGGATGGTCTGCGCCTCGCTGCGGGCGAGCTTGCCGATCATGTCGCGGAGCTGGCGGGTCGCCTCGGACTCGCCGACGAGCTGGTCGACGCGATTCTGCTTCTCCTGGAGCTGGTGGAGCCGCTGGATCTCCCGGCGGGCCCGCACCTCCTCGAGCGCGCGCACCACGGACAGCTTGAGCTTGTCCAGGTGCTCGAACGGCTTCTCGAGGTAGTCCGCCGCGCCTGTCTTCATCGCCTCGACGGCGCTCTGCACCTGGCCGTAGCCCGTGATGATGATCACGACGATCTCGGGGTGACGGCTCTTGAGCACCTTGAGCACGTCCATCCCGTCGCCGTCCGGCAGCCTGAGGTCGAGCAGGACGACGTCCGGGGCGACGTCGTCCGCCATCTGGAGGCCTTCCTTGCCCGTCGCGGCGCCATGCACCTCGATGACCCCGTTCTCCGAGAGCACGCGCCCGCAGAGCGCCCGAATGTTCCGCTCGTCGTCGATGACCAGGATGTTGTCCATCGGTTCCTAAAATAGCCGATCCGGCCCCGGTTCGCTCAATTTCTTACCACCGGAGGCCCCCCCAAAGCGTCGTACGATTGCCGGGTGGCGACCCCAACCTGCGCCACACGGCGGTGGGATCTCCTGATCGCGCTGGGAGTCGCAGCAGGGCACGCTCGGTAAGGACATCGGCGACGCGCCCATGGCCGACGGCCCGTCGCCCCTGCCGGTCTCGCCGTGGCAGGCGGCGCGGTGCTGGTGGTCAAGCGCCTCACCGATCGCCAGGTCCCAGGAGGGGGGCCGCCGAGGCGGCGCCGCGGAGCAGGAGCAGGCCGCCGGCCCGCTACTCCTTGATGAGCTGCTCCCGGCGACGGAGGTAGCCGTGGCGCACGGCGCTGTACATGTCGATCACGCTCTCCTCGAAACCCTGGAAGAGCTCGAGGTTCAGCGAGCGGTCGTTGACGGTGTCACCGACCTTCATCCCGAGGCGGTCCCAGATGAGCGGCAGCACGTAGCTCAGCGGATCCATCGCGCCGTCCACGGCCTTGCCGATCCCGTCACGGACGGTCAGCGGCTCCATGAAGGGCAGGATCAGGTACGGGCCGGGGCCCGCGCCCCACACGGCGAGCGTCTGGCCGAAGTCCTCGCGGCTCTTCTCGATGCCCCAGTACTTGGCCGCGTCGAACAGGCCGCCGATGCCGAGGGTGCTGTTGATGAGGAAGCGCGAGAGCTCCCGGCCCGCGCCGCCCCACTTGGCCTGGAGCAGGCTGTTCACGAACCGGGGCACGAAGCGGATGTTGTCGAAGCCGTTTGCGATCACGATCTGGAACGGCTCGGGCATGACGACGTTGTAGCCCTTGGCCACCGGCTTGAGCACGTACTGGTCGAGGTTCCTGTTGAAGTCGAACATCGCCTCGTTGAAGGGCTCCCAGGGATCGTACTCCTCGTCGACCTCGGGGGCGCCCCTCGTCTCGATCTTCTCCTGCGGCTCGCGCTGCGTCTGCGCGAGCTGCGGGACGCTGCCGGCGCCAGCGCTCTCGGCCGGGGTCGCGTCGCTTCCCGAGGCGACCGTGACGGCGCCGGGCTCGCTCGCGGCCGGCTCGACCACCGCGACGGGCGTGGGCTCCGCCTGCCGCGGGGCGTCCGCCGTGCGGGCTTCTACGGGTGGCGCGTCAGGCACGGCGACGAGGAGCGCCGACTCGCCGCGAAGGGCCCCGGACAGGCTCCCGCACCCGCCGAGCGCCAGCGCCAGGACGGCGACCCTGAGGACCGCAGTGCTGCCCTGCACGTCACGCAACCGGAAGCGACGCAATTCTAACCCTCCCTGAGCCGTGGCCGGGTCTGGGGGTGAACCCGGACAAATATATCCCGGATCGGACGATCACGTCAGACAGAATTTCGCCGACTCCCCGAAGGCCGACCGCCCGAAGGTTGTCGCGCGGAGCTGTCGGGCGTATCGTGAAGTGCCGGGGCCGTTCGGGCTCCACAGGCGAGAGGGAGACGACGTGACCCGCAGTCGAGCCCGTGAGTTCCGGTGTGAGGTGGTCTCCGAGACGGTCCGCATCCGGCTCCGCCGGCCCGGGGGCTTCGGCGGCCCCCAGGGATTCTTCGTGCAGTGCGACCAGGCGGACTGCCAGTACGTGGAGGCGAACAAGCCCCCCTGCCCGCTCACCGCGGACATGTTTGCCGACGAGATCCGTGCGGCGGACGAGGCGCGCGCGCGGCGGGACGAGTAGGCGGGGCGCTCACGGCGGCCCGAGGACGAGCGTGCTGGGCGCGGCGAGGTAGCGCCGGGCCGCCCGCCGCACGTCGTCCGCGGTGACGGCCTCCACGGCCTTCCGATAGCGCTCCGGGTAGTCCTGGCCCACCCCCTCGATCTCGTAGAAGGCCAGGTACCAGGCCTGCCGCTCGTTGGTCCGGCGGTCCATCGCGTACCGGCCGAGCAGGTAGCCCTTGGCGCGGCGGAGCTCGTCGGCGCCGACGCCCTCGCGCCGGATGCGCTCGACCTCCTCGCCGAGCGCCGCCTCCGCGCGCGCGGCGTTCTCGGGGGCGGTCCCGAGGTAGAGCACGAGCGCCCCGGGACCGCGCACGGGATCGTAGTAGGAGCTCGCCGCATACGCGAGGCCGCGCCGGTCCCGGAGCTCGGCGAAGAGCCGGCCGGCCATGCCGCCGCCCAGGACCGTGGCGAGCACCTTCACCGCGGCGTGGTCGGAGTCGTCGAGGGACGGTGCCAGGCCCCCGAGGAGGATCTGCGCCTGCTGGGCCGGCATCTCCACCCGGACCCGCCGGCCGGCGGGCGCCGGGGCCGGCAGCGCCGGATCCGGCGCCGCCGCGCCGCGGGGCATGGCGCCGAACAGGCGGCGCGCCTCCGCCGCGACCTCGGTCGCCGGGACCTGCCCGCTCACCGCCAGGATCATCCGCTGCGGCTGGTACGCGGCGCGATAGGCGGCGACCAGGGCCGCGTGGTCGATGCGCGCGAGGGAGTCGCGGGCGCCGAGCACGGGCAGCGCGTACGGATGCGGACGGTAGAGCGCGGCGTAGAGCTCGTCGAAGGCGCGCGCCGGGGCGTTGTCGCGCCGCTTCTGGATGCGGCCGAGGAGCCACTCGCGCTCCGGGCCGACCTCGTCGGCCGCGAGCGTCGGCTCGAGGGCCAGCTCGGCCGTCAGCCGGAGCAGCTCGCGCCAGAAGCGCGCGAGCGCCGAGGCGCGGATCTCCGAGTAATCGACCTCGCCGGTCGCGCTGAGCTTGCCGCCGAGCGCGGCGATGGCCTCGGCGAGCTGGGCCCCGCTGCGCTTCCGCGTCCCCTTGACCATCACCGCGTGCAGGAAGTTCGAGATGCCGGCGTTCTCGGGCCGCTCCCAGCGGGTGCCCGTCCGCACCAGGAGCGACACGGCGACGACGGGGGCGACGGGGTTCTCGCGCACGAGCACCGTGAACCCGTTCGGGAGCCGCTCGCGCACGACGTCCGCGACGGCCCCCGCCGGCGCCGCCGCGAGGCCGGCGGCGAGGAGCGCCAGGAGGAGCCTCATCGCGGCACGAAGCGCACGCGCGCGTAGTCCGCGTCGCCGAAGTACTTGCGCGCGGCGTCCCGGATCTGGGCCGCGGTGATCTGGCGCAGGCGCCCGAGGTAAGCCAGCTCGTCGTCGAGCGTCCACGTCGTCTCGGCCTGGCCATAGGAGCGGGCGAGGCCCTCGGCCGTCTCGATGTCGAACGCGTAGCTCGACTCCGCGGTGATCAGCGCGCGCTGGCGCTCGGCCTCGGTCACGCCCTGCTCGCGCACGCGGCGGATGACGTCGAGGATCGCGGCCTCGGCGCGGTCGAGGTTCGGGGCGTCGAGGCGCGCGGCCACCGTGACGATCCCGGCCTGCTCCGAGGCGACGTAGCCCGCCTCGATCGACGAGGCGAGCCGCCGCCGCTCGCGCAGCTCCTGGTTGAGCCGCGAGCTGGGCGAGTCGCCGAGGATGTACGTCAGGAGGTCCACCGCGTACACGTCCGCGCTCGACACCGCCGCCGTCCGCCACGCGAGGCCGAGGTACGCCTGCTGCTCGGACCGCGGGACGTCGAGGCGCCGGCTCCGGTCGAGCGTGGGCGGCGGCGCCAGCGCGCCGCGGCCAGCCGGACCGCCCGAGAGCCGCCCGAAGGTCGCCCGGGCGAGCGCCAGGACCTCGTCCGGCGTCACCGCGCCGACGACCACGAGGACCATGTTCCGCGGGACGTAGTGCCGGGCGTAGTAGCCGGCCAGCCGCTCCCGCGCGAGGGCGCGGATCAGCTCCGGTGTGCCGAGGATCGGCCGGCCGTACGGGTGGGGCGCGTACGCCAGCTCGGTCAGGCGCCGACGCAGGAACCGCTCGGGGTCGTCCTGGATGAGGTTCATCTCCTCGAACACGACCTTCTTCTCACTCTCGAGCTCGTCGGCCGGGAGGCTCGCGTTCACGCCGATGTCGGCGAGCAGCTCGATGCCCGTGCGCAGGTGCCCGGCCGGCAGGACGACGTCGAAGTGCGTGTAGTCGTACGAGGTGAAGGCGTTGCTCGTCCCGCCGAGGCCCTCGAGCTGCCGGTCGATCGAGCCGAGCGGCCGGGCCGGCGTGCCCTTGAACAGCATGTGCTCGAGATAGTGGGAGAGGCCCAGCTCGTCCGGCGACTCGTCGCGCCCGCCGACCCGCACCCAGAGCTGGGCGGCGACCACCTCGCTCGCGCGATGCTCCTGGGCGATCACGACCACGCCGTTCGACAGCACCGTCCGGACCGGCCGCGACAGCCCCGGCGGCGCGCCGACGCCCGCCGTGACGCAGCCCGCGAGCGCGAGCGCCAGGAGACCGGGGAGGACGCGACGCGGCACCGTCACGCGACCCCGTTCAGCACGGCGTCGAAGACGTCGAAGTTGCGCAGGTCGGCCCCGGCGGGGCGGGGGGCCCACGCCCGGTCGAGCGGTCGGTTGAGCACGAAGGGCACCGTCTGCTCGGACACGCCGCCGTGCGAGCGCAGCGGCTCCGCGAGGAGCGACAGGTCGTGCGCCTCGGGCGACTTGCCGAGCACGGTGTGCCGGTCGCCGAGCACGACGAGGTCGCCCACGCGGTCCAGCGGCAGCTCGAACCGCGCGCAGGCGGCCGCGCGCTCGAGGACCTCCGCGACCCCCGGAGTCGCCCGGAGGCGCTCCGCGGCGGCGCCACACGCCGCGGCATCGGCGAGATGGACCGTCGCGAACGAGCCGAGCGCCCCGTGGTGCGCGACGTACGGATCGGTGATCGGCAGGATCACCCGCGCGCGGCCCGGCCCCGCGACGGCGTCGAGCAGCGGCGCGAGGTAGACCACCCGCGGCGTGCCGTCGGGATTCGACTTCGCGTTCATCCCGTGGTCGGCCGTGATGCCCAGGATCACGCCCTCCCGGTCGAACGCGTCGAAGTAGCGGTCGAGCATCGCGTAGAACGCGGTCGCGACGGGGTCGCCCGGCGCGTGCGTGTGCTGGATGTAGTCGGTCAGCGACAGGTACATGACGTCCGGAGACTCCCGCCGCAGGAGCGCCAGGCCGGCAGCGAGGACGTACTCCGAGAGCTCGGCGCTGTAGACGCCGGGCACGGGCATCCGGACGAGGTCGGTGACCCGCGCGATCCCGTGCTCGTCCTTGGTGACCTGGTCGGCCTTCTCCGACGAGAAGCAGATCCCCTCGAGCTCGTGGCCGAGCAGTCGCCGGAGCTTGTCCTTGGCGGTGATCACGACCGCGCGCGCGCCGGCCCGCGCCAGCGCCGCGAGCAGCGTCCCGCAGCGGAGGAACCGCGGGTCGTTCATCATCACTTCCCGCCCCGTCGCCTCCTCGTAGAAGTAGTTACCCGCGATCCCGTGCACCGCCGCCGGCGCGCCGGTGACGATGGAGAGGTTGTTCGGGTTCGTGAAGCTCGGCACGACCGACCGCGCGAGCCGGTACGTGCCCTCCGCCCGGAACCGGGCGAGCGCCGGCGTCGTGCCGCCCGCGATCCCCCGCTCGAAGTACTCGGGCTCGGAGCCGTCCACGCAGACGACGACGACCGGGCGCGCGGGGTGGCGGTAGGCCCTGCTGTTGACGGCGACCGCGCTCATCGGTCCCCAGATACTACGGTACCGCGCAAGGGGCCGGCCGGACTCTTTTCGGCCGGACGCGTCTCGGCCCGCCGCCGCGAGGCGCGGCGCGCCCGGTGGACGAGCCGCACGCCGAGCAGGAGCGCCAACACCGCGGCGTGCCAGTACTGGTCGGTGCGCCCGACCTTCGCCAGCCAGATGAAGTGCAGCGCGGCGAGCACACCGGCCGCGTACGCGAGGCGGTGCAGGCGCCGCCAGGCGCGGCCGCCCAGGCGCCTGACCATCCCGCTCGTCGAGGTGACGGCCAGCGGGACCAGCGTCAGGAGCGCGGCCATGCCGAGCGTGATGTACGGCCGCTTGACGATGTCCTCGCCCATCCGCGCCCAGTCGAAGAAGAAGTCCAGCGCGATCCAGACCGCGAAGTGCAGGCAGGCGTAGGCGAAGGCGAAGAGCCCGAGCAGCCGGCGCAGCGTGATCGGCCACGCGGCGCCGAGGACGACGCCGAGCGGCGTCATCGCGAGCGACGCGAGCAGGATCCGGAGCGTCCAGTCCCCGAGCGTGTTCGTGACGAAGCTGATCGGGTTCGCGCCGAGGTCGTCCGTCGCGGCGCGCCAGACGAGCCACGCGAGCGGCGCCAGGCACGCCGCCCACGCGACGAGCTTGAGGACGATCCGGCCGCGCCGCGTCACCGGCTCAGTAGTGCCTGCGGAGGTCCATGCCCGCGTAGAGCGAGGCGACCTGGTCGCCGTAGCCGTTGAACGGGAGCGTCGGGCGCCGCCGGAACTCGCCGATGCGCCGCTCGGTCGCCTGGCTCCAGCGCGGGTGGCTCACGGCCGGGTTCACGTTGGAGTAGAAGCCATACTCCCGGGGGTTGGCCTTCGCCCACGACGTCGCCGGCTGCTCGCGCACGAGCCGGATCCGCACGATCGACTTCGCGCTCTTGAAGCCGTACTTCCAGGGCACGACGACGCGGATCGGGGCGCCGTTCTGGTTGGGCAGCACCTGACCGTACATCCCGACCGTCACGAGCGTGAGCGGGTGCAGCGCCTCGTCGAGGCGCAGGCCCTCGACGTACGGCCAGTCGAGCGAGGAGCCGAAGAAGCCCGGCCGCTGGCCAGGAAACTGCTTCGGGTCGAGCAGCGTCGTGAACTCGACGAACCGGGCGCTCCCGGTGGGCTCCACGCGCTTGAGCAGCGAGGCGAGCGGGAAGCCGATCCACGGAATGACCATGGACCAGGCCTCGACGCAGCGGAGCGCGTAGACCCGCTCCTCGAGCGGGAAGAGCCGCAGCACCTCCTCGATGTCGAACGTGCGCGGCGTGCGCACGAGTCCCTCCACGCGGACGGACCACGGCCGCGTCCGGAGGCTCCCGGCGAGCCGCGCGGGATCGTCCTTGTCCACGCCGAACTCGTAGAAGTTGTTGTAGGTCGTCGCGTGCTCGAGCTTGGTCGGCGGCTCGGCGAGGCTCAGCGCCGCGTTGCGCGCCGCGCCGAGCGGCGCCCCCCGGGGCGTGGCCGCCCTGCCCTGGCCGGGCGCGAGCGCGACGGCCGCCGCGCCGGCCAGGAGCGCGCGGCGCGAGAGGAGGCACCGCGGGTCGGTGACGTCGCTCCACGTGAAGCGCCCGGCGCGCTTGATCAGCATGCGTCGCGTCCTCCCGGGATCATCGTACCTCCCCCGTCGAGACGAACCGGTAGCCCTGCCCGTGCACGGTCTGGATGAGCGCGGGCCGGTCGGGATCCGCCTCGAACTTCCGCCGGAGCCGCAGGACGTGCGTGTCCACCGTGCGTGTCGTCGGGAACCGCTCGTAGCCCCACACCTCGTCGAGCAACCGCTCCCGCGTGACGACCTCGCCGCGGTGCTGGATCAGGTGGACGAGCAGGTCGAACTCCTTCCGCGTCAGCCGCACCTCGCGGCCCGCCTTGAACACCTGGCGGCCGCGGAGCCGCACCCGTACGTCGCCGAACGCGAACTCCTCGAACGCGTGCCGCGGCCCCGGCCGCCGCAGCACCGCCCGCACGCGCGCGAGCAGCTCCCTGAGCGAGAACGGCTTCGTCACGTAGTCGTCGGCGCCCAGCTCGAGCCCGAGCACCCGGTCGGCCTCGGCGCCCCGCGCCGTGAGCATGATGACCGGCACGTCGATCCCCTTGCGCCGCAGCTCGCGGCACACGTCCCAGCCGGAGAGCCCCGGCATCGCCACGTCGAGCAGGATCAGGTCCGGCGCCCCGCCGAGCGCCAGCGCCAGCCCCTCCCGGCCGTCCGGCGCCGACACGGTCTCGTAACCCTCGAAGCGGAGGTTGTCCTCGAGCCCCCGCACGATCTCCGGCTCGTCGTCCACGATCAGGATCCTAGGCATCGCCCGCCCGCGGCAGCCATAGCGTGAACCGGCTGCCCTCCCCGGGGCGGCTCTCGACCCGCACCCGGCCGCCGTGGGCCTCGGCGACATGCTTGACCAGCGCCAGCCCCACGCCGCTGCCGCGGCGGCCCTGCGTCTCGCTCCGCCCGACCCGGTAGAACTTCTCGAAGATCCGCGCCTGCTCCTCCGGGGGAATCCCGATCCCCTGGTCGGCGACCGCGAGCAGGAGGCCGCCCTCCGCGGCGCGCGCCTCGACGCGCAGCACCCGCCGCTCGCCGGCGTACTTGATCGCGTTGTCCACGAGGTTGGCGAGCGCCTGGCCGACCGCGTCGGCGTCGAGCACGACCTCCGGGAGGTCGGCCGCCACGTCCACCTCGACCTTGAAGCCCTGCTGCGCCAGCGGGTAGGCGAAGGCGTCGAGCGTGTCCCGCACGAGCGGCTCCACCGCCGTCTGCGCCTTGTCGTACACGCGCCGGCCGCCCTCGATGCGCGAGAAGTCGAGGACGTTGTCGATCAGCCGCGACAGCCGCTCGCTCTCCCGGGTGATCACGCGGTAGTACTCCCGGCGCCGGCCCTCGTCGGCCACCCGCCCCATCTCGAGCGTCTCGCCGAACATGCGGATCACGGACAGCGGGGTCTTCAGGTCGTGCGACACGTTGGCGACGAAGTCGGACTTGAGCCGCGCCATCTCGGTCTCGCGGCGCATGAGGCGCCAGGTCGCGACGATCCCCGCGAGGATCACCGCCAGGAGCACGACGAAGGCGGCCATGAATACGGCCACCTGGCGCCGCACCGCCTGGCGCGGCGAGAAGCCGGGGCGCTGGTAGACGGCCAGCCGCCAGGTCGGCAGGCCCTCCCGGAAGCCTACCGCGAGGAGCCGGCGGGCGTCGCCGAGCGGCACGCGGCTGTAGACGGGCCGATCGTGCGAGTCGAGCACGGCGAGGATCGTCGGCGACTCGAGGCCGCCGAGCGTGGTCTCGAGGATCTCGCGCCGCACCGCCTCGGGGTCGCGCGAGAGGACGACGAGCAACGGCTCGCCCGCGCGCGCGCGCAGGAGCGCGACCAGCCACGCCTGGTCCTCGTGGACCAGCTCCCGCCGGCCGCCCCGCTCCCACAGGCCCGGCGCGGCCTCCGCGCGGGCCCGCGCGAGCACGACGGCGTCCTCGGCGCGCGGCCCGGCCGGCGGGTACGCGAGGCGCCCCCGCCGGTCCACGAGGTAGAGGCGCCCGACGAGCGGCGCCTGGCCGAGCAGCGCGTCGAGCGCGCGCGCGTCGGGGCCCGTCTCGCCGAGGGCCGCGCCCAGGCGCTCGAGGAAGGCGTCCTCCGAGTGACGGAGCATCATCTCGACCTTCTCCGCCGCCATCGAGGCCATGTCGCGCGCCTGCTCGCGGAAGAGCAGCTCGGCGGACGCCTCCCACTGCCGGAGCGAGACCCAGCCGAGCACGGCCACGATCGTGGCCGGGGCCACGATCGCGGCGAGCGCGAGTGTCGACAAGCGCGTCGTCAGCCTTCCTCCGCGAGGAGTCGCCGGATCATGGTCTCGGTCTCCTCGTACTCACCTTCTCCGATGTGACGGTAGCGGACGATGCCCCGCCTGTCGACGAGAACCAGCGTCGGCCAGGCGCGCACGCCGAAGCGGCGCCAGACGGCGAAGTCGTTGTCCTGGACGACCGGGTAGCGCACGTCGAGCCGCTTCGTCGCCTCGACCACCCGGTCGTGGGACTTCTCCCAGAAGAACTCGGGGCTGTGGACCCCCACGACGGTGAGGCCCGCCGGCTCGTACTGCCGGTGCCACACCCGCAACTGCGGGATCACGTTCTTGCAGTTGATTCAGCCGTACGTCCAGAACTCGACCAGGACCACGCGCCCGCGGAGCCCCGCGGTCGTGAGCGGCGCGCTGTTGATCCACGGCGCGCCGGCGAGCTCGGGCGCTGGCTGGCCGAGCCGGAGCGCCTGGCCGGCGACGGCCCCGGCGCCCAGCAGCACGAGCGCGGCGAGCGTCGCGAGGGCGAGACCCGCGCGGCGCACGATTACTTCTTCTCCATCATCGCGTCGCCCTTCTTCTCCATCATCGCGTCGCCCTTCTTCTCCATCATCGCGTCGCCGCCCATCGAGGACCCGGCGCATCCGCCGAGCGCCAGGACGGCGCCCACCGTCACAACCGCCGCCGCCCGCCGGAGCCTGCCCGCCATCGTACCCGCTGTCGTCGCCATTGTCGGCCTCCTCGTGCTCGTGGATCGACCCTCGAGGGTCGCCTCGGAGTGTGCCCGGCCCCGGCGCACGAGTCGTCACAGCCCTGTGAAATCTTCGCCGGCTGTCGCCCGCCGGCGCACCGCCCCGCGGGCGCGTCGCATCCCACGGGGTGATGGGACCTCGCGTGTCGATCGTCATTCCCGCCCGCAACGACGCCGCCGCGCTCCGGCGGACCCTCGACCACCTCGTGCGTCTGCCGGGGGTCGAGGACGCGGAGATCGTCGTCGCCGCGGCGGGCGACCCCGACGGCACCGCCCGCGCGGTCGCGGGGCGCGCGCGGCTCCTCTGGCCGGGCGGCTCGACCCGGGCCGAGCTGATGAACGCCGGCGCGGCGACCGCGGGAGGCGAGATCCTCTTCTTCCTCCACGCCGACTCGTTCCCGCCCGCCGACGCCCTGGCGCGGATCGAGGACGCGCTCGGCGATCCCCGGGCGGTCGGGGGCGCGTTCGAGCACTGCTTCGCCGAGCCGCACCCGAGCCTCCGCGCGGTCACCTGGATCAACCGGCTCCGCTACCGCCTCACGCGCAACTGGTACGGCGACCAGGGCATCTTCGTCCGCGCGGCGGTCTTCCGCGCGCTCGGCGGCTACCGCGATCTCCGTGTCCTCGAGGACCTCGACTTCAGCCGGCGCCTCAGGCGCCGCGGCGAGAGCCGGCTCGTCCGGGAGCCGCTCGTGACCTCGGGCCGGCGCTTCCTCGCGCGCGGCCCGTGGCGCACGTTCGGCTTCTGCGTCTGGCTCGTCCTCCTGCACACGCTCCGTCTCGACACCGAGGGCTACGCCGAGCGCTGGCGCGGCCCCGCGGAGGCGCCGCCGGGGTCGCCGTGGCCGGCGCGGGAGCCCGCGCCGTGACGGGCGCGCCGGTCCTCGTCACCGGCGCCACCGGCTTCATCGGGCGCGTGATCGTCCGGCGCCTGCTGGCGGCCGGCCGGCCCGTCGTGGCGCTCGCGCGCAGCCGCTGCGGAATGAGCGCTAGACGACCTCGTCGGTGCGCGCGGTCGTCTCCCCGAAGCGACCCATCGCGTACGGCGGCAGGCCGCGGTAGACCTCGTCGAGGCGCAGCGCGATCTCGCGGTTCGCGAGCGCGAAGAGCGAGCGCCCCTCGGCGTCGCCCTCGACGAGGAACGGCCCGAGCCGCTCGACCTCGAGCACCCAGAGCGCCTGCGCGATCCCGAGCTCGGAGAGCCAGTGGACGCCGGCGACGCGGCGGATCGCCTGGCCGTACGCCGCGCCCATGCCGTAGCCGACCGTGGTGAGGTAGACGGCGCCGTGGGGCACGAACCACTCGCGGTAGGCGCGCTCGGTGAGCCCGGCCTTGCCGACGACGACCGTCGCTCCCGAGCGCTCGAACCAGCGGGGCATGGACCGGCCGAAGCGGAAGCTCGCCGTCGCGGTCACGGCCTCGACCGCGTAAGTGCCGTCGGGCCGCACGCTCGCGGCGGGCGAGCAGTGGAAGTTCACGTTCGTGAGCGCCCGGACCTCCGCCGGGAAGTCCCGTCCCTCGTCCACGACCATCCGGTAGACGCCCTCGCGGGCCGTGTAGAGGGCGCCCGAGAGGTAGACGACGTCGCCGAGCTTGAGGCGCGCCAGCGCCTCGGGCGCCACGGGCGTCGCCAGGTGGACCTCGTCCATCCGCACGTCGTCGAGGCGCGCGATCATTCCACGCCCGCGCGGCGGTAGTGGTCGGTGAACCACCCGGGGTCGGCACGGAACTCGACGCGCCCGTCCGCGTGGAGGCGCGCGGTCGCGCGCCGCGACGAGAGGCAGAAGCTGTGGATCGCGACCGGCAGGCCGCCCGTGTGCGTGTACGCGATCTCCACGTGGGTCGCGACGACGAGCGAGGTCCCCACGAAGCCCATCGCCCCGATCCCGACGTGGTTGCCGAGGGCCGTCAGCTCCTCCTCGAGGCGGGCGACCACCGGGTCGGGGTTCGCGCTGCCGACCAGGCGCAGGCAGGCGGCCTCCTTGCCCAGGCGCACGCACGTGTCCTTCGAACCGCCGAGGCCGACTCCCATGATCGCGGGCTGGCAGGCGAGGCCGCGCCGGCCGAACTCGACCAGCGTGTCCACGAAGAACCGCTTGATCCCGCCGACGCCGTCGGCGGGGAAGAGCATCCGGTAGTCGGTGCCGAAGAGGCCGCCCTTGTGGACCGTGGTGAGGTCGAGCCAGTCGCCGCCCGGCTCGAACGCGTAGGTGACCTCGGGCGCGTGCACGCCCACGTTGTTGTCGTGGTCGGCGCGCGTCAGCGGGTGCACGCGGTTCGGCCGGAGCGGGATCGCCGCGGTCGCGTCCGCCGTCGCCCGTCGCAGCGCGCGCTCGAGGGCGACGAAGCCGCCCTCGACGACCGCCTCGTTGCCGGCGCGCACGTAGTAGCGTGGCAGGCCCGTGTCGGCGCACATCGGGCGGCGCTCCGCCGTCGCGATGTCCCAGTTGCGCTCCATCTCGGTCAGGACGAAGCGCGCGAGCCGGTTGCGCTCGCGCGCGCGCGCGCGCGCCACGCCCTCGCGGTAGTCGGCGGGAATGTCGATGGCCGCGCGGGCCATGAGCTCGCGCGCGGTGTCCTCGACGAGCTTGAGCGGGATGGGCCGGGCCATCGGGTCTCCCTCCCGCCCCGAGCTTATACCCTCACGCGGGGCGGAACGCTCGACCGATGAACTCCGGGAAGCGCTCCTCCAGCTCGGCCGCCACCGCCTCGGCGACCTCCCGCGCGGTCCCGGGCCGCTCGCGCGTCGCGACGCGCGTCCACTCCCCGAGGTAGGCGTCGGTGTCCAGCAGGCCGAGCTGCATCGCGACCGAGTCGATCAGCGCCTGGAACCGCTCGCTGAGCTGGAGCGTCACGCTGTCGGTCCCGTCCGCCGCCTCGACGCTCGCGGGGATGCCCCGCCACGCTACGATCCGGTAGGTGGCCACCACCTTTAGCGCGCCGTGCGGCGGGCCTTCGTCCCGGGGCCGTGGAGGAACTCGTCTCGCCGGCTCTTGAGCCGGCGCACCAGCTCCTCGTACGACGAGGTGCGGACGATGCGGTCGAACTGCGCCCGGTAGTTCGCGATGAGGCTCACGTTCTCGATGAGCACGTCGTACACCAGCCACCGGTCGGCCCGGCGCACCATCCGCGACTCCACCGGCACCTCGGCGCCCTTCCTGGTGACGATCCGCGCCCGCACGGTCGCCAGGTCGCCGTCCACGGCCTCGCCGACGTAGCGGAGCCGCTGCCCGCCGTAGTCGTCGATGCGCGCGATGTACGTGCGCTCGAGGAGGTCGGCGAAGAGCTGGACGAACTCCTCCCGCTCCGCGGGCGTCCGGGCCTGCCAGTGCCGCGCCAGGGCGCGCTTGGCCGCCTCGGCGACGTCGAAGATCTCGACCGCGATCTTCCGCACCGCGGCGCGCCGATCCGCGTCCTTCAGCGCCGGGTCGTCGAGGACCCGCAGCACATGGTCGGTGTACTGGCGGAGCTGGTCCGTGGGGCTGGCCCACGCGGGACCGGCGGCGAGCGCGAGGACGAGCGCGAGCGGAACGAGGGCGTGGCGCATACGCAGGGACAGTATACGACGGCCTGCTCGACCTCACCCTATCGTGCCGGGGCGATCCGGGCTCCTCCCGGGCCCCGTCCGGCTCGCCTCCGCGCGCCGCCCCGCCGGCCCGCCGCCGGCGGCGCGCCCCAGCCAGGCCAGCGCCAGCGCGGCGAGCGCGACCAGCGCCGCCAGCCCGTACGCCGCGCGGAGCCCGGCGCTGCCGGCGAGCGCGATGCCGACGAGGGGCCCCGTGGCGCCGCCGAGGTCGTTCGCCGCGGCGAGCCCGCCCATGGCGGCCCCGCGGAGCGCCGGCGGCGTCAGGTCGCCCGCCCACGCCGTGAGCGCCGGCAGCAGGACGCTCTCGCCGAGCGCGACGAGGAGCACCCCCGCGACGACGGCGCCGAGGCCGCGCCCGGCGGCCAGTGCGGCGAACCCCGCCACCCCGATCGCCGCGCCCGCCGCCGCGACCGCCGCGCGGTCGCCGAGCCGGTCGGCGAGGCGCCCGGCCACGGGCGCGGCGACGGTGGCCACCGCCTGGCGCGCCGCCAGCAGCGCGCCCGTGAGCGCGGCGAGCGGCGCGAGCGTACCGGCGGCTGCCGTCTCCAGGCGGAGGTGCAGGCCGAGCGTCGCCATGAGGATGCCGTTGCCCGTGAAGAACGTCGCGAAGCCGACGGCCGCGGGGACCGCGAGCCGCCGGTCGAGCGCCCGGAAGCCCGCGAGGAACGGCGCGCGCTCGGCGACGCCGGCGGCGGGTCGCGTCTCCCGCAGCGCGCCCCAGGCGATCACGCCGCCCAGCGCGGTCAGCGGGACGAACACGGCGAGCGTGCGCCGGTAGCCGAGCGCGTCGACGAGCCAGCCGCTCGACACGAAGACCAGCACGCGCCCGACGTTGGCGAGGGCGTGATAGCCGCCGACGGTGCGGCCCCGGTCGGCCGGCGTCGTGACGTCCAGGAGGATCGCGAGCGTCCCGACCGAGATGAGCGAGAACGCGAGCCCCCACACGAGCCGCGCCGCCAGGAGCGGCCAGAAGCTCCCCGCCAGGAGGTAGCCGAGGGTCGCCAGGCTCGCGAGCCCGAGACCCGCGAGGAACGGCCGCCGCCGGCCGAGCCGGTCGTAGACGAGGCCGCCGAGCGGGTTCGCGGCGAGCCGGATGAAGCGGTGCACGCTCAGGATGACGCCGAGGGCGGCGACGGGGATCCCGGCGGCCTCGTAATGCACGGGCAGGGCCGTGTAGAGCATCAGGTCGCCGAGGAGCGCGAGCGAGGTCGTGGCGGCGAGCGCGACGACCGTCGCGGCCCGCGGCGGCGCGGACCCGTCCCCGCGGCTGCGCGCTCGGCGTTCCATGGTGGCCCCCCGTCGCGCGGATTATAATCGAGCGCCCGCGGTCCGCGGGACCAAGGAGACCCCGATGCCGATCACGGCCGCCGATCCCCATCCACGCCGCCGCGTCCGGGTGCTGGACACCGAGCTCGCGTACGTCGACACCGGCACGGGCGACCCGATCGTGTTCCTCCACGGCAACCCGACGTCGTCGTACCTCTGGCGCAACGTGATCCCGCACCTGGCCGCGCTCGGGCGCTGCCTCGCCCCGGACCTCGTCGGCATGGGGGACTCGGGCAAGGCGCCGGGCGGCGCCTACCGCTTCGTGGACCACGCGCGCTACCTCGACGCATGGTTCGAGGCGCTCGGGCTCTCGCGCGACGTCCTCCTGGTCGTGCACGACTGGGGCTCGGCGCTCGGTTTCCACTGGGCGCGGCGCCATCCCGCGCGCGTCCGCGGCGTCGCGTACATGGAGGCGGTCGTCCGCCCCGTCACGTGGGCGGACTGGCCGGAGGCGGCGCGCAAGATCTTCCAGGCGCTGCGCTCGCCCGCAGGCGAGGAGATGGTGCTGCAGAAGAACGTTTTCGTCGAGCGGATCCTGCCGGCCAGCGTGCTGCGCGGGCTCGCGCCCGAGGAGCTGGCGCGCTACCGTGCGCCGTACCGGGAGCCGGGCGAGTCACGACGGCCGACGCTCACCTGGCCGCGCGAGATCCCGATCGAGGGCGAGCCCGCCGACGTCGTCGCGCTCGTCGAGGCGTACGCCGCGTGGCTCGCGGCGAGCCCGCTGCCCAAGCTCTTCGTCAACGCCGACCCGGGCACGATCCTCACCGGCCCCCAGCGCGAGTTCTGCCGGACGTGGCCGGCCCAGGAGGAGGTCACCGTGCGCGGCTCGCACTTCATCCAGGAGGATTCGCCCGACGAGATCGGGCGGGCGCTCGCGGCGTTCGTCCGGCGGCTCCGGTGAGCGGCGGGGCGCGCCGGCGGGCGCCCCGCCGCCCGGCGGAGCCTACTCGGCCGGCACCATGAGCCGCACCGTCACCCGGCGCTTCTTCTCGTCGGGGACGCCCTTGTCGGCGATCGGACCGAGGCCGACGGAGTGGATGCGCGGCAGCTCGATCCCCTGCTCGACGAGGTGGCGGCGCACGGCCTCGACGCGCCGCTGCGAGAGCGCGACGTTGTACTCGTACGAGCCCCTCGGGTCCGCGTACCCCTCGAGGTCCACGCTGAGGCGCGGGTTCTCGCGCAACTCGCGCACGAGCGCGACGAGCGCCGTCTGCGCCGTGTCGTTGAGGTCCCAGCGGTTGAAGCCGAAGTGCACCTGCACCGCCTCCACGAGGTCACGCTTGGTGCGGGTCGACCACAGCCGCGTCAGCCGGCCGTCCACCTCGTCCGCCCGGGCGAACGCCGTGTCGGCGCGCCCCTGCGCCCCCACGGCCCGGGTCGACGCGTCCTCGGCGCGCGTCCACGCGCCGTCCGCGCGCTCGCGCGCGCCGCGCGCCACCGGGCCCGTCTCCGCGAGGCCGGTCTCGACGCCCTTGACCCGCCCGTCGAGCCCCGTGACGCGCTCGGCCTCGGCGGTCATGCGCTGGTCGATCTCGGCTTCCTTCTTGCCGAGCGTCTCGCGCACCCAGTCGCGCGTCGCGCACCCGGACGCCAGGAGCAGCACCACAGGCACCGCGATCCACAGTCTCGCTGAGCGTCGCATCGTCGCCTCCTCCGCAGACGCGTGCCGTCCGCGTCGCCGGCTCGCCGATGCAACACTCCCGCCAGGCAGGCCCCCAGGGCGGAACCCGGCGGAATCGCGGGCGTCCGGCTCCGGGGCGTCGGCGTGGGAGTGTTCGTCTTCGCGACACCGCGAGTCACGCGGCTGACGCGCTCCCTCGAGGTCGAACCGGGCGCCGCGGAGGAGCCCGGCTCCAGAATCCGTGAACGAATCGCGTGATCGAGGAGCGCCACGGGTTCCCCGGGGCGCTCCGAGCGTCGGGGGGATTGGGGGGCCCTTCGAGGCCCCCATGAAGTCAGAGCGTGTGAACCAATCGCGTTGTCGAGGGGCGCGCCACGGCTGGGCCGGGGCGCCCTGAGCGCCCGGGGGGCATTGGGGGGCGCCCGGAGCCCCCCATGACGTCAGTTCAGGCGGGCGCGCAGCGAGTGGAGCGCCCGGCGCGCCCCCTCGTCCTCCGGCGCCTCGCGCACCGCCCCCTCGAACTCGGCGAGCGCGTCCCGCCAGCGGCCTCGCCTCAGGTGGATCCGGCCGAGGTTCAGGTAGGGGAAGTGGCGCGGCTCGTAGCGGGGCGCCCGCTTGGCGCGCTCGAGCCACGGGATCGCCTCGTCGAGCTTGTCCTGCTCGATGAGGTAGCAGCCGATATCGTTGTACGGGTTGCCGAAGTCGGGGTCGACCTCGATGGCGCGCAGGCACTCCCGCGTGGCCTCGTCGAGCCGTCCCTGGAAGGAGAACGTCCAGCCGAGGAAGGTGTGCGCCTCGGCGGTCGGATGCGTCTCGATCGAGCGCCGGTAGAGCTCGATGGCGCGCTCGAGGTCGCCCTGCATCTGGTGGCGGTACGCCTCCCTCCAGAGCCCGATCGCGCGGTCGAGCCGCCCGTCGCCCATCGGCTCAGACGGGCCAGGTCTCCCGCCGGTAGCCCATCTCCCAGAACATCCACTCGTAGCGGCTCGTCGTGACGAAGTGGCGCCGCATCGCCTCGCGCTCTCCGGGCGGGCGCGTCGCGGCGGCGTGCTCGGTCGCGTCGAGGACGCCGCGCACGATGTCGCCGAACTCCGCCGACGCGTACGTCCTGATCCACCGGGCGTAGAGCGGGTCCGGGGAGCCCGCGCGCTCGAGCTCCCGGCCGACCTCCCAGTAGATCCAGTAGCAGGGCAGCAGCGCGGCGATCGCCTCGTGGTACGGCGCGCCGTAGGCGACGGCCAGCAGGTAGCTCGTGTAGGCCAGGTTGGTCGGCGCCAGCGGCGTCGCCGCGACCTCCGCGGGGGACAGGCCGAACTCGCGGAAGAACCCCTCGTGGAGCGCGCGCTCGACCCGGAGCGCGCCGACCGCGTGCTCGTTGAACATGACGATCCAGTCGTCCTCGGGCGCGCGCGCCGCGGCGAGCGACAGCGCGCGGGCGAACTCGCGCAGGTAGAGAGCGTCCTGGACGGCGTAGAAGCGGAAGGTCTCGCGCGGGAGCGAGCCCACGGTGAGGCCGGCGAGGAAGGGGTGGCGGCGGATCGCCACCCAGATCGGCGCGATCGCCCCCCAGAGCTCCGCCGTGAACGCCACGGGGCTATCGCCCCCGGAACACCGGCTCGCGCTTCTCGACGAAGGCGCGCGCCGCCTCGTGGTGGTCCTCGGTCATCCCGCAGCGCGAGTGGTGCCAGGCCTCGAGGTCGAGCGAGTCCCTGAGCGCGCCGCTCTCCGCCGCGTTGAGGTTGCGCTTCATGTAGCGGTAGGCGATCCGCGGGCCCCGCGCG
>Ga0209211_10001187_pt1 | contig 50592 bp, 43 predicted proteins | sample RifGroA2_FD_183992 | JGI IMG/M metagenome (GOLD analysis project Ga0209211, IMG submission 183992) | Groundwater microbial communities from Rifle, Colorado, USA - Groundwater A2 (SPAdes) (version 2) | ecosystem: Environmental > Aquatic > Deep subsurface > Groundwater | place: Rifle, Colorado...
GCCGCTTGCTATACGGGCGCCGCCTATCTGGCCGACTGGCCGGCGACGCTCGATGCGCTGGCGGCCTTGCAGCCGGAGAAGATGATTCCCGGTCGCGGCCCGGCGCTGATGAATCCGGCGCGCGTGCAGCAGGGGCTGGCCTACACCCGGGACTTCGTGTCGACCCTGTATCGCAGCGCGCAGGAAGCCGTGGCCCAGGGTATGGATCTGGCCGCCTGCATGGCGCATACGCGCAAGGCCATGGATCCTAAATTCGCCAGCGTGTTCATCTACGAACATTGCCTGCCCTTCGATGTGACGCGGGCCCACGACGAGGCGTCCGGCATTGCGGATCCGCGCATCTGGACCGCCGAGCGCGACCAGGAAATGTGGCACGCGCTGCAGGCGGCGTGACGCCGGCGCAGACTCTTTGCCTGCCCGCGTCCGTGTGGATACCGTCCCTGCGGACATAAAGCGGAATTCCAGGTACGCAAAGCGACGAGGAAACGATGCGATGCTGAAAACCTACCATTACCCCAAGTTCGAATACAGGACGCCGCCGGAAATCGCCAGCGGCAAGACGCTGAAGGTGCCGGTGGTCGTGGTCGGTGCCGGTCCGGTCGGCATGGCCGCCGCGCTCGACCTGCAACAGCACCAGGTTCCGGTCCTGCTGCTGGATGAAGACGACACCGTTTCGATCGGCTCGCGCGGCGTTTGCTACGCCAAGCGTGCGCTGGAAATCCTCGATCGCTACGGCGTCGGCGACGCGGTCTGCAACAAGGGCGTGTCGTGGAATGTCGGGCGCACCTTTTTCCGCGACCGGGAGGTGTACAACTTCAACCTGGTGCCGGAACCGGATCACCACCGGCCGGGCATGGTGAACCTGCAGCAGTACTACCTCGAAGAATACCTGGCAGCGCGCGCCGCCGCGCTGCCGAACCTCGATCTGCGCTGGAAAAACAAGGTCGTCTCGGTGGCGCAGAACGGCAAGACCGTCACGCTCAAGGTCGAGACCGAGGACGGTTTCTACACCGTCGAAACCGATTGGCTGATCGCCGCCGACGGCGCGCGCAGTCCGATACGCCACAAGCTGGGCCTTGAAGTCGAGGGCAAGATCTTCATGGATCGCTTCCTCATCGCCGACGTCGTGATGAAGGCTGAATTCCCCACCGAGCGCTGGTTCTGGTTCGACCCGCCCTTCCATCCGGGGCAGTCGGTGCTGCTGCACCGGCAGACCGACAGCGTCTATCGCATCGACTTCCAACTGGGATGGGACGCCGATCCGGAAGAGCAGAAGAAGCCGGAGAACGTGTTGCCGCGGATCAAGGCCATGCTTAGTGCGCTCGACGGTAAAGAGCGCGAATTCGAGCTGGAATGGGTCAGCGTCTACACCTTCCAGTGCCGGCGTATGGGCAAGTTCAACCATGGTCGCGTGCTGTTCGTCGGCGACGCCGCGCACCAGGTCTCGCCCTTCGGCGCGCGCGGCGCCAACTCCGGCCTGCAGGATGCCGATAATCTGGGCTGGAAGCTGAAACTGGTGATCGACGGCAAGGCGCCGGAAACCCTGCTCGACAGCTATTCCGAGGAACGAGTTTTTGCCGCCGACGAGAACCTGATGAACTCGACGCGCTCGACCGACTTCATCACACCCAAGAGCCGGGCCAGCAAGACCTTCCGCAACGCCGTGCTGAGTCTGGCGAAAGACCATGCCTTCGGCCGCGCCCTGGTAAATTCCGGACGGCTGTCGGTGCCGGCCTTCCTCACCGAGTCGAGCCTGAACACACCCGATTCCGCACCGGATCAGTTTGCCGGCCGCATGGTGCCTGGAGCGCCGATGGACGACGCGCCGGTGCTCGATCACGGCGAAGCAGGCTGGCTGCTGAAGAAGGTCGGCCGCCAGTTCTTCGTCCTCTACTTCGCCGACGATCCCGCCGCGCTGGATGCGGCGACCGTCGATGCGCTGGCGAATCTTTCCTGCGCCGGCATCGCGGTGCAGCCGCTGGTGATTTCGCGCCAGCCCGGCACCGTCGCCGGCGACATCCCGCATCTCGAAGACCCGCGCGGCATCGCCGCCCAGCGCTACGACGCGCGGCCCGGCACGGTCTATCTGCTGCGCCCCGACCAGCATGTCGCTGCGCGCTGGCGCCGGCTCGATCCCGAGCAGGTCAGGGCCGCGATGGCTCGCGCCACCTGCAACGCCTGAAAGGAGAAACCACCATGAGCCCCCACGCTCGAAAATTCACCTCGCTGCCCCCCGCGGGGGCGTACGCTTCTCGTGAGACGGCTCTGCGGGAGGCGTCATGGCACTCAATCTGAACCCGAACTTCGCCGAAGCCGGCAAGCGCTACTTCAGCGCCTATTCGCCCGGCGACGACTTCTATGAAATGCTCATCAACACGCATCGCGACCTGTCCGATGAGCAATCCGAACTGCTCAACGCGCGCCTGATCCTGCTGCTCGCCAATCACATCGGCGACATTGGCACGCTGCGCGAAGCGCTCAAACTCGCGCGCGAAGGAGTCTGAACATGCCGGCCAGCCTCGTCAGGAAAGTCCATCACGTCGCCTATCGCTGCAAGGACGCCAAGCAAACCGTCGAGTGGTACGGCAAGTATCTGAAGATGGGATTCGTGCTGGCGATTGCCGAGGACAAGGTGCCGTCGACCCAGGCGCCCGATCCCTACATGCACGTCTTCCTCGATGCCGGCGGCGGCAACATCCTCGCCTTCTTCGAGCTGCCGACCCAGCCGCAGATGGGGCGCGATCCGAATACTCCGAGCTGGACCCAGCACCTGGCGCTGGAAGTCGGCAGCATGGAAGAAATGCTGGCGACCAAGGCGCGCCTCGAAGCGGACGGCATCGAAGTCGTCGGTCCCACCGATCACACCATCTTCAAGTCGATCTATTTCTTCGATCCGAGCGGTCATCGCCTGGAACTCGCGTTCAATACCGGAACGCCGGAAATGATGCAGCAGCTCGACGAAGTCAAGTGGGACATGCTCAACGAGTGGGCCAGGACCCGCAAGGCGCCCAGGCATGCGCGCTGGATGCATGATGGCAGCCAGGCGAACGCAGGAAGCAAGACGTGAAGCTGGCCACCCTCAAGCATGGCGGTCGCGACGGCACCTTGGTGGTGGTCAGCCGCGATCTCTCGCGCTGCCAGACCGTCGGCGATATCGCGCCCAGCCTGCAGCAGGCGCTGGATAACTGGGACGAGGTGCTTGCGCCGCTCGAACTGGTGTACGACATGCTCAACAATGGACATGCGCGCCACGCGATTCCCTTCGAGCCCGGGCATTGCCACAGCCCTCTGCCGCGCGCCTACCAGTGGGCCGACGGCTCGGCCTACCTCAATCACGTCGAGCTGGTGCGCAAGGCGCGCGGCGCGGAATTGCCGCCGGAGTTTCATGTCGATCCGCTGATGTACCAGGGCGGTTCAGACAGCTTTGTCGGCCCCTGCGATCCGATCCTGGCCGGCGACGAGGCTTGGGGCATCGACTTCGAGGCCGAGGTGGCGGTGGTTACCGGCGACGTACCGCTCGGTGCCATGCCCGAAACCTGCGCGCAACAGATCCGCCTGCTGATGCTGGTCAATGACGTGAGCTTGCGCAACCTGATCCCGGCCGAACTGGCCAAGGGCTTCGGCTTCCTCCAGTCCAAGCCGGCCTCGGCGTTTTCGCCGGTGGCCGTCACCCCCGACGAACTGGGCTCGGCGTGGAAGGATAGTCGCGTGCATCTGCCGCTCGACGTCGCGCTCAACGGCGTTTCCTTTGGCAAGCCGAATGCCGGCGTCGATATGACCTTCAACTTCGCCCAACTCGTCGCGCATGTGGCCAGGACGCGCGAACTGGAGGCCGGTTCGATCATCGGTTCGGGTACGGTATCGAACAAGCAGGGCAGCCTGTTCGGCTCTTCGGTAGACAATGGCGGCGTCGGTTACTGCTGCATCGCCGAGCTGCGGATGTACGAAACCATCGAACAGGGCAAGCCGACGACGCCCTTCATGCGCTTCGGCGATCGCGTCCGGATTGAAATGAAGGATGGCAACGGCGCCAGCATCTTCGGCGCCATCGATGAACTGGTCGAGCGTTACAGCCCGGCCGTTTGACCGAGCGACTGTTGCACGGGACAGCCATGAAGCTCTACAACTACTTTCGCAGTTCCGCCAGTTTCCGCGTACGCATTGCGCTGGCCCTGAAGGGGCTGGATTACGAGTATGCCTCTGTGCATCTGCTGCAGGGCGGCGGGCAACAGTTCGCGGCCGAATTCAGGGCAATGAACCCGGCTGCGCTGGTGCCGGTGCTGGACGACGACGGTACGGTGCTGACTCAGTCCCTGGCGATTATCGAGTATCTCGACGAGACCCGGCCGCTGCCGCCTCTGCTGCCCAAGGACGCTGCCGGCCGGGCGCGGGTGCGGGCGCTTGCGCTGGCGATTGCCTGCGAGATCCATCCACTCAACAACCTGCGCGTGCTGGCTTACCTGAGCCAGACACTGGGCGTGTCCGACGAGCAGAAGAACGCCTGGTACCGCCACTGGGTCGAAACCGGACTGGCCGCAGTCGAGGCGATGCTGGCGAGCGATCCCCGTACTGGCACCTGCTGCCACGGCGATAGCCCCACCCTGGCGGATATCTGCCTGGTGCCGCAGATATTCAATGCGCAGCGCTTCAAGGCGCGGCTCGATCATGTGCCGACCGTGATGCGGATACACGAGCACTGCCTCGGCTTGCCGGCCTTTGCCAGGTCGGTGCCGGCGTTGCAGCCGGATGCCGAGTAGTCAGCGCTTGAGCCTGGCGGAAAACAGCTTGCGCAGCTTGGCCGCCTTCGGCGCGACGACGAACTGGCAGTAGGACTGATCCGGGTTGTTGGCGAAGTAGTGCTGGTGATATGCCTCGGCCGGCCAGAAAGTCGGCGCTGGCGACACGGCGGTGACGATGGCGGCGGGCCAGATTTTCGCTGCCGTGAGTTCCGCGATCAGTTCTTTTGCCGTCATCTCCTGCTCCGCGTCATGGGTGAATATCACCGAGCGGTATTGCGTGCCGACATCGTTGCCCTGTCGATTCAGCGTGGTCGGGTCATGGATGGCAAAGAAGGCTTGCAGCACGGTGAGATAGTCGATCGCCGCCGGGTCGAAGCGCACCTGGACCACTTCGGCGTGACCGGTATGGCCGCCGCAGACGCTGCGGTAGTCGGGATTCAGCATGCTTCCTCCGGCGTAGCCGGAGACCACCGACTCGACGCCGGCGAGTTGGACAAAGGCCGCTTCCAGGCACCAGAAGCAGCCGCCACCCAGCGTAGCAACTTCGATAGTTTGTTCGCTGCTCATTCAAGCCTCCCGCAACGCAGGGCAATCGGCCAGACGATGCGCTTTCTGGCTTGTGGATCGGGCCAAACCTGTTCCAGGCGTTCGCCCAGGGCGATGCATGGGTCGTTGCCGGTTTCCTTGATGCAGCGCTGGGTGGCCGACCAGGTGCGCAGGTAGGCCAGCAGGTCGGCCAGGGTCCATTCGAGCTGGATCTCGAATTCGGGGGTGACGATGTCGGCGCAGGGGAAGGGCATGTCGCGGTACCCAAGGTCGACCCAGCGCCGTTCGGGCGGCCAATACGGACCGACCGTATTGACGTAGAAGTCCTGCACCATGGCGTCGAGCTGAGGCTCGCCGCGCAGCAGGGTGTAGGTCCAGGCGGCAAACAGGCCGCCGGGCTTGAGTACCCGCCTTACCTCGGCGTAGAACGTGTCGTTGCAGAACCAGTGCAGGGCCTGCGCGACCACCACCAGATCGCAACTGCGATCCGCCAGGCCGCTGGCTTCGGCCGGTGCGGCGCGGTAGTCGATGCGCGGGTGGGGTATCGCCTGGGCGACCTGTTCGGCGGATAGATCGGTGGCGTAGACGTGTTTGAAGTGCGCGGCCAGCGCTTGCGCCGCCTGACCGTTGCCGGTGCCGCAATCCCACGCCAGGTCACGCGTTGCGCATTGTTGCGCGAGCCAGGAAAACAGCTCGGGCGGATAGGAAGGCCGGGCTTTCGCATAGTCGGCGGCGTGGGCCGAAAAATGATCGGTGCTCATCGCCGCCGTCCCATGCGCCGCCCCGGGTGTCAGATCCGCTCGATGATCATGGCGATGCCCTGGCCGACGCCGATGCACATGGTGCATAGGGCGTAGCGGCCACCGGTTCGATGCAGTTGGTACATCGCGGTGGTGACCAGGCGCGCGCCGCTCATGCCCAGCGGATGGCCGATGGCGATGGCGCCGCCGTTGGGGTTGACCCGGGGGTCGTCGTCGGCCAGGCCGAGGTCGCGGGTCACGGCCAGGCCTTGGGCGGCGAAGGCTTCATTGAGTTCGATGACGTCGATCTGGTCGAGCCTCAGCCCGGTGTTTGCCAGCAGCTTCTTCACCGTCGGCGCCGGACCGAAACCCATGATGCGTGGCGCCACGCCTGCCGTGGCCATCGCGATGACACGCGCCTTCGGTACCAGGCCGTGGCTTCGGGCGGCGGTTTCCGAGGCGAGCAGCAGGGCGCAGGCGCCGTCATTGACCCCGGAGGCGTTGCCGGCGGTGACGCTGAGTTCCGGGCCGTTGACGCCCTTGAGCTTGGCGAGCTGCTCCGGCGTGGTGTCGGGGCGCGGATGTTCGTCGGTGTCGAAAATCTTCGGCTCGCCCTTCTTCTGCGGAATTTCCACCGGCACGATTTCGCCCTTGAAGAAACCGGAGGCATTGGCCGCGGCCCACTTCTGCTGCGAGCGCAGGGCGAAGGCATCCTGGTCGGCGCGGCCGATCTTGAATTCGGCGGCGACGTTGTCGGCGGTTTCGGGCATCGAATCCACCCCGTACTGCTGCTTCATCAGTTTGTTGACGAAGCGCCAGCCGATGGTCGTGTCATACACCGCGTTGCTGCGCGAGAAGGCGCTATCGGCCTTGGGCATGACGAAGGGGGCGCGGCTCATGCTTTCGACGCCGCCGGCGATCATCAGCGAGGTTTCGCCAGTCTTGATCGCCCGTGCGGCGGTACCGACGGCATCCATGCCGGACCCGCACAGGCGGTTGATGGTGGCCCCGGCGACGGCGACCGGCAGGCCGGCCAGCAGGCCAGCCATGCGCGCCACGTTGCGGTTGTCCTCGCCGGCCTGGTTGGCGCAGCCGTAGATGACTTCCTCCACCCGTTCCCAGTCCACCTTGCCGTTGCGCGCCATCAGCGCCTTGATCGGCAGCGCACCGAGGTCATCGGTGCGGATGCCGGACAATGCGCCGCCGTAGCGGCCGATCGGGGTGCGTACGGCGTCGCAGATGTATGCCTGTTGAATCATTCCGTTGTGCTTTCTTCGAAGAAGTGGCCCTTGATGCGGGTGGAGCGGCCGCGAAACAGGGCGATGGTCTTGCCGTCCTGGTTCGTGACCTCGATGTCGTAGATGCCGCTGCGGCCGCCCTGGTGGCGCGCGCCGCCGCTGGCCGTGAGTGTATCGCCGAGATGGGCGGGAGCGATAAAGTTTATGTCCACGCCGGCGGCCACTGCACGGTGGTTGAAGCTGTTGCAGGCATAGGCGAAATTGGTGTCGGCCAGCGCGAAAATGAAGCCGCCGTGGCAGATGCCGTGCCCGTTAACCATGTCCTGACGCACTTTCATGCTCACCGTGGCGGCGCCCGGCGTGGTGCGGGTAATGACGATGCCGAGACCGCGCGCTGCGTGGTCGTCGGGCCACATGATTTCGGTGCAGCGCTCGGCGATCTGCTGTGGTGTCATGCCCATCATTCGCCCGTGAAGTTGGCGCTGCGCTTTTCCATGAAGGCGGCGACGCCCTCGCGGTAGTCGTGACCGAAGCCGAGTTCCTGCTGGCTGGCGCGCTCCAGTTCGAGTTGCTGTTCCAGGTTGTTGCCGCTGCTGGCGTAGAGCGCCTGCTTGGTGCGCGCCAGGCCCTTGGTCGGCGCCGTGCTGAAGTGGATCGCGAGCTTGTCGGCCTCGGCCATCAACTGGTCGTCATCGACGCATTTCCAGATCAGCCCCCAGTCCGCGGCCTGCTCGGCGGAGAGCTTTTCGCCAAGCATGGCCAGGCCCATGGCGCGGGCGGTGCCGACCAGCCGCGGCAGCGCCCAGGTGCCGCCGGCATCGGGCACCAGGCCGAGCTTGCAGAAGGCCTGGATGAAGGAGGCCGAGCGTGCCGCCAGCACGATGTCGCAGGCCAGCGCAATGCTGGCGCCGGCTCCGGCGGCGACGCCATTGACGGCACAGATGACGGGCATTTCGAGCGCACGCAGGCTCAGCACCAGCGGCTTGTAATAGGTCTCGATGGTAAAGCCCAGGTCGACCGGATCGCTGCCGGCCGAGACATTCCGATCGGCCAGATCCTGGCCGGCGCAGAAGCCGCGTCCGGCCCCGGTCAGCAGCAGCACGCGGGCGCCACCGTCACGTGTCTTGGCGAGAGCGTCGCGCAGCTCAAGATGCATCTCGGCGTTGAAGCTGTTGAGGCGGTCGGGACGGTTGAAGGTGATGCGTGCGATACCGTCTTCGAGCGAGAAAATGATGTGCTGATAGTTCATCGGCTGGCTTTCGGAAGTCGATCAGTGGGGAATCGCGACGCCGAGGCGATCGAGGGCCGCGGCGGATTGTACTTTCCAGTCGGTGAGCATTTCCGCGCTGCTGCGCCGACGCAGGCCGTACTGGATGTAGGTTGCGGCATGCGCCGAATCGATGCGGCCAAAAGTGGCGGCGACCCGAGGATGCCAGTAGTCGACCGCGGCCTGCACTGCCGCCTTGCCGCCGCCGTGCTCGATGGCCTGCCTGACTCCGCTTTCGCCCAATTGCGCATGTTCCGCTTCGCGCGGCAGTATCTGCGTGATTGCAGCGGCCAGCGGCGCATAGGAGCTTTGCGTCATTTCGGCCAGCTGGATCGCGGTAGCCTGGCCCATCAGCATGTTGAAGACCACGGCATCTTCCCAGCCTTCCAGCGGATAGTGGAACACGTTGAGTCGCTTGTCGCCGCCAATGCGCCGCGTACCGAGGTCGACACGGCGGTCGAGGCGCGAATCCCAGGCATGGGAACGCACATACAGCACGGGGTTTACACCGAAGGGTTGCAGCAGTCCGAGCGCCATGTCGGCATGCACATATTTTTCGGTGACGATCCTGGCCGCGACGATGCGTTCGCGCAGTCCCGGACCGCGGTTGATGAAGGGGCAGAAGCCTGCCGCGCCGGCCAGCTCGGAATCGGCGAAAACGACCGCCAGGCGCATCAGTTCGCTGCGGTATCCGATAGGAACGCTTTCCCCCGCACAACGCAACAACTCGCCCTGGGGGACGTCCACCTTATGGCCCGCGGCGATGCGCTGGAGAAAATCCTTGTCCTGTTTCTGCATGTCTCGCTCCACAATGTCTGCCTCTATTCCGCGCCCCGACTATAGAAGCATTTCGCGACGCGCGGCAAAGGGATACAATATCATCAACGTCAAATATTGAAATAGTATCAAATTAATTATGACACAAAATACAAGCGGGAGATACAATAAAAACGTATCACATCACCCTCCCTGTGCAAGGGGGAAGTTCGAGAAAGCGGCACTATGGCCAAGATACTGATCATCGTCGGCACCGAGTCGGGCAATGCCCAGATGTGCGCCGACCACCTGTCGGACAATCTGCCCGGGCTTGGCCATGAGGTGGAGGTGGCTGGCGACGCGGACGCCGGCAACGTCGAGCTTGGCGGCCGTGACGTGGTGCTGGTGTGCACCTCGACGCATGGCGACGGTGAGCTGCCCGACAACATCATCCCGCTGGCCGAGCGCCTGCGTGAACAGTCGCCGGACCTCTCCCATCTGCGTTACGGAGTGATCGCGCTGGGCGACCAGACCTACAAGGCGACCTTCTGCCAGGCCGGCAAGGATATGGATGCCCTGTTCGCCGCATGCGGCGCGCACAAACTCGGCGAGCGGCTCGAAATCGATGCCTGCACCCAGCCGCTGCCCGACGAGGAGGCGTTGAGCTGGGCGCAGGAGTGGGTCACGATGTTGTGATCCTTGGTGTTTTTCATGTAGCACGCAGCAAATAAAAAAGTAGCCCTTTCCCCCGGAGAATCAAGATGCCCCACCCCATGTTCGAGAAACACCAGGCCTTGTTGCAGCAGGCCGTTGCCGCCATCGAATCGCGCGGCTATTGGAGTCCTTATGCCGAGAATCCGCGGGTCTATGGCGATACCGCGATCGAGGATGGGCGCAAGGCCTTCGACGCTTATCGCGGCGCGCAGTTCTACCTGGACCAGCCGGGTGTGGTCGATCGGGGCGGCGCGGAGGTATCGCCTTACGGCCTGTCGCTGGACATCTCCTACCCGCAGTGCCGCGTCGATGCCTTGGTCGCCGCAGCCAAAACGGCCATGCCGGGCTGGGTCAAAGCCGGCGCGGATGCGCGTGCCGGCGTCTGCCTCGAAATCCTGGCGCGGCTCAACGCCCGCAGCTTCGAGATGGCCCATGCCGTCATGCACACCACCGGCCAGCCCTTGATGATGGCGTTCCAGGCGGCCGGGCCGCACGCCCAGGATCGCGGCCTTGAAGCCGTTGCCTACGCCTGGCGGGAAATGAAGCAGGTGCCGCAAACCGCGCTCTGGGAAAAGCCGCAGGGCAAGAATCCGCCGCTCAAAATGGAAAAGAAATTCAGCATCGTGCCGCGCGGCGTGGCGCTGGTGATCGCCTGTTCGACTTTCCCGACCTGGAACGGCTACCCCGGCATTTTTGCCAGCCTGGTCACCGGCAACCCGGTGATCGTCAAGGCCCATCCGACGGTGATCCTGCCTCTTGCCATCAGCGTCGCGGTGGCGCGCCAGGTGCTGAAGGAGGCCGGCTTCGACCCGAATCTGGTCAGCCTGCTGATCGACGACCCGGCCGCGCCGGTCGCCAAGGATGTCGCCATGCGGCCCGAGGTGCGCCTGATCGACTACACCGGCGGTCCCGATTTCGGCAACTGGCTGGAACAGAATTGTCGTCATGCCATGGTGTATACGGAAAAGGCCGGCGTCAATTGCATCGTGGTCGACTCCATCGACGACTACCAGGGAATGTTGAAAAACCTGGCGTTCACCCTGTCCCTGTATTCGGGCCAGATGTGCACCACGCCGCAAACCCTGTTCGTTTCGCGCGAGGGCGTGGCTACTCCGGAAGGCGTGGTTTCCGCCGAGCAGTTCGGCCACGATCTGGCCCATGCGGTCTCAAAATTTCTCGCAGACCCGGCGCGCGCCGTGGAGGTGCTGGGCGCCATCCAGTCGCCGGCAACTCTGGCACGCCTCGCAGCGGCACACGAACTGGGCGAAGTCCTGCGTGCGTCGAGCGCGATCCCTCATCCGCACTGGCCTGCGGCGCGGGTGCATAGCCCTTTGATCCTCAAGGTGGATGTCGGCGACGAGCGCGTCTATATGGAGGAGCGCTTCGGCCCGATCAGCGTCGTGGTGGAGACAGCGACCACGGCGCAAAGCCTGGCGACGGCGGAACGGGTAATCCGCGAACAGGGGGCGATCACCTTCGCCCTGTATTCGACCAATCCACTGATGGTGGAACATGCGGAAGAGGCGGCCTTGCGAGTCGGTGTGGCGCTCTCGATCAACCTCACCGGCGCTGTTTTCGTGAACCAGTCGGCGGGATTCTCCGATTTCCACGCGACCGGCGCCAACCCGGCGGCGAATGCTTGCCTCACCGACAGCGCCTTTGTTGCCAGTCGTTTCTTCGTGGTCCAGAGCCGGCGGCATGTATGATCGGCATCCCCCGGCGCGGCGAAAAATGGAGCAAGCCTGAATGAAGGTCTATGAAATTGACGGCATCGTGCCGGTGGTCGATCCAAGCGCCTACGTGCATCCATCGGCGGTGCTGATCGGCGACGTCGTGGTCGGCCCCGGTTCCTACATCGGGCCCTGCGCCAGCCTGCGCGGCGATTTCGGCCGCCTGTTCATCGGTGCTGGCGCGAACGTGCAGGATTGCTGCGTGATGCACGGCTTTCCGGGCAGCGATACCATCATTGAAGACAGCGGGCACATCGGCCACGGCGCGATCCTGCATGGCTGCATCGTGCGCCGCAACGGGCTGGTCGGCATGAACGCGGTGGTGATGGATAACGCGGTGGTCGGCGAATCGGCGATTGTCGCGGCGCAGAGCTTCGTCAAGGCCGGCATGGAAATTCCGCCGCGCATGCTGGCCGCGGGCGTGCCGGCCAAGGTGATGCGCGAACTGACCGAGCTGGAAATGGCCTGGAAAATCGAAGGCACCAGCGTCTATCTGGATCTGGTCAGGCGCTGCCACGGCAGTCTGAAAGAAGTCGAAGCGCTGACGGCGGTCGAGCCGGATCGCAAGCGGCTGAAGCTGCCCGAACTCAAAACCCTGCACGAAACCCGGCGCAGCAGTTGAGCAGAAGCCGGCGCAAGAGTCGGCGCCGGCGGCACGGCGACCCTACAGCGTAGTCTGCGCCACGGCATGCTCCCAACGCTGCATCAGCTCTTCGGCGCGGTTGCGCGACAGGGTCGGGTGGAAGACGCGCTCGGCCTGCCCGTGCGCGGCGAGGTCGGCGAGGCCGGCGTAGACACCGGAGGACAGACCGGCCAGGTAGGCGGCGCCCAGCGCCGTGGTTTCGATGACCTTGGGCCGCACCACGGGAATGCCCAGCAAGTCGGCCTGAAACTGCATCAGCAAGTCATTGACGCAGGCTCCGCCATCGACGCGCAGCTCGGTGGCGGCGCCGCTGTCGGACAGGTCGCGACTCATCGCCTGCAATAGCGCCGCGCTCTGGAAAGCAATGCTCTCCAGCGCCGCACGGGCGATGTGCGCCAAACTCGTGCCTCGGCTCAAGCCGAGAATGGCACCGCGCGCGTCGGGCTTCCAGTAGGGCGCGCCAAGGCCGGTGAAGGCCGGCACGAACATCACGCCGCCGCTGTCGGGCACGCTCTCGGCCAAGTCCTGGACCGCTCCGCTGCCTTTGATGGCGTGCAAACCGTCGCGCAGCCACTGCACCACTGCGCCGCCGATGAACACGCTGCCTTCAAGGGCAAACTCGGGGGTGGCATCGACCTGGGCGGCGCTGGTGGCGATCAGCCCGTTGCTGCTGGTCAGGCACTGTTCGCCGGTATGCATGAGCATGAAGCAGCCGGTGCCGTAGGTATTCTTGGCCAGGCCGGCGCCGAAGCAGGCCTGGCCGAACAGCGCGCTTTGCTGATCGCCGGCGATGCCGCCGATAACGATGGGCGCACCGAACAGATCGGCGCGGGTATGGCCATAGAGATGGCTGGAGGCATGCACCGCGGGCAGGACTTCATGCGGAATATCGAGCATCGCCAGCAGGTCGGCGTCCCACTGGTTGCGATGAATGTCGAACAGCAGGGTGCGCGAGGCATTGCTGACATCCGTCGCATGCACCGCGCCGCCGGTCAGTTGCCAGGTCAGCCAGGCGTCGACGGTACCGAAGGCCAGTTCACCGCGCCGCGCCGCGGCGCGTGCGCCGGGATAGGTGTCAAGTATCCACTTGAGCTTGGTGCCGGAAAAATAGGCATCGATGACCAAACCAGTCCGTTGGCGCACCAGGGCCTCGTAGCCGTCTTCCCGCAGGGCGGCGCAGGCGGGCTCGGTGCGCCGGTCCTGCCAGACGATGGCGTTGCACAGCGGTTCGCCGCTGACGCGATTCCATACCAGCGTGGTTTCGCGCTGGTTGGTGATGCCGAGGGCGGCCACATCGGTGCCACCGATCTGGGCCTTGGCCAGCGCTTCCTGCGCGGTGGCCAATTGGCTGGCCCAGATTTCACGCGGGTCGTGCTCGACCCAGCCGGGCTGGGGAAATATCTGGCGGAATTCGCGCTGCGCCATGGCCACGATGCCACCCTGAAGGTCGAACACGATGCTGCGCGAACTGGAGGTGCCTTGATCCAGAGCCAGCAGGAAGCGGGGATGGGCCATCGAAATCTCCAGTGCTTGCGTGCGCAGACGCAATGAGGCATTTGCTCACGATGCCATTATCCCGGTCGCTTGTCCGGTTGCTCGCGATTTGAGGATGGAGCGGATTGTAAGCTTCGATTAAGTGAGCTTATGTTAGTATTTCGCGCCGCAACAATCGCGCTACAGCTTGTATTTTCACTCTTTGCGGCGGCGCACAGCCACTTCAGAAACAGTCCGCCGGTACGGCAGGCGCTGGTTCTGCAGCAATACAAGACCGGCACACAACTTTACGGACCAATGTCGGCTCCAAATCAACGTACCACATACAACAAGGAAGACGCATGAAGATCCACGAATATCAGGGCAAGGAAATCCTGAAGAAATTCGGCGTGACTACCCCGCGCGGCATTCCCTGCTTTTCCGTCGACGAGGCGGTCAAGGCGGCGGAGACTCTCGGTGGCCGGATTTGGGTGGTCAAGGCCCAGATCCACGCCGGCGGACGCGGCAAGGGTGGCGGCGTGAAAGTCGCCAAGAATCCCGACGAAGTCCGGATTTATGCAAACGCCATTCTTGGCATGCAGCTCAAGACGCACCAGACCGGTCCCGAAGGACAGAAAGTGCGCCGCCTGCTGATCGAGGAAGGTGCCGACATCAAGAAGGAGTATTACGTCGCCGCGCTGACCGACCGCGCCACGCAGAAGGTCGCCATGATGGCGTCTTCAGAGGGCGGCATGGACATCGAGGAGGTCGCGCACAAGACGCCGGAAAAGATCATCAAGGTCTTCGTCGATCCGGCCGCCGGACTTACCGACGCGCAGGCCAGTGAGCTGGCCAAGGGCATCGGCGTGCCGGAAGCCTCGCTCGCGCAGGCGGTGGATACCTTCAAGAAGCTGTATACCTGCTACATGGAAACCGATGCCAGCCTGGCCGAGATCAATCCGTTGATTTTGGAGGGCAACGGCGGCATCAAGGCGCTCGACGCCAAGTTCAACTTCGATTCCAATGCCTTGTTCCGTCACCCCGAGATCGTCGCCTACCGCGACCTGGACGAAGAGGACGCCGATGAGATCGAGGCCTCCAAGTTCGACCTGGCCTACATCTCGCTCGACGGCAACATCGGCTGCCTGGTGAATGGCGCCGGTCTCGCCATGGCGACCATGGACACCATCAAGCTGTTCGGCGCCGAGCCGGCCAACTTCCTCGACGTCGGCGGCGGCGCCACTACCGAGAAGGTCACCGAAGCTTTCAAGATCATGCTGAAGAACCCCAAGGTCAAGGGCATCCTGGTCAACATCTTCGGCGGCATCATGAAGTGCGACACGATTGCCGAAGGCGTCGTCGCCGCTGCCAAGGAAACCCATCTCAGCGTGCCGCTGGTGGTGCGCATGAAGGGCACCAACGAAGACCTCGGCAAGAAGATCCTGGCCGAATCGGGTCTGCCGATCATCTCCGCCGACACCATGGCCGAGGCCGCGACCAAAATCGTCGCTGCCGTCAAGTAAGGAAAAATTATGACGACCCCCACGCTCACTACGTTCGCTGCCCCCCGGGGGGGCGATGCCTCCTTCGGGACGGCTCATCAGGAGGCATGACATGTCCATCCTCATCAACAAAGACACCAAAGTCATCACCCAGGGCATCACCGGCAAGACCGGCCAGTTCCATACCGAGAAGTGCCAGGAGTACGCCAACGGCAAGAACTGTTTTGTCGCCGGCGTCAACCCAAAAAAGGCCGGCGAGAAGATTTTCGACATCCCGATCTTCGGCTCGGTCAAGGAAGCCAAGGCGCAGACCGGCGCCACGGTTTCCGTGATCTATGTGCCGCCGGCGGGCGCTGCCGACGCGATCTGGGAAGCCTGCGAGGCCGATCTCGACCTGGCGATCTGCATCACCGAAGGCATTCCGGTGCGCGACATGCTGATCGTGCGCAACAAGATGAAGGCCAAGGAAGCCAAGGGCGGTAAGCAGACCCTGCTGCTCGGCCCTAACTGCCCCGGCCTGATCACGCCGGACGAAATCAAGATCGGCATCATGCCCGGCCACATCCACCGCAAGGGTCGCATCGGCGTCGTCTCGCGCTCCGGCACGTTGACCTATGAAGCCGTTGCGCAGCTCACCGAAATCGGCCTCGGACAATCCTCGGCGGTTGGCATCGGCGGCGACCCGATCAACGGTCTCAAGCATATCGACATCATGCGCGCCTTCAACGATGACCCTGACACCGACGCGGTGATCATGATCGGCGAAATCGGCGGTCCGGACGAAGCCGAGGCGGCCGTATGGTGCAAGGCCAACATGAAGAAGCCGATTGTCGGCTTCATCGCCGGCGTCACCGCGCCGGCCGGTAAGCGCATGGGCCATGCCGGTGCGCTGATTTCCGGCGGTGCGGACACGGCCGACGCCAAGCTGGCGATCATGGAAGAGTGCGGCTTTACAGTGACGCGCAATCCATCGGAAATGGCCAAGCTGCTCAAGGGTCTGTTGAAGTAGCAGAAGTCGGCGCCGACGATACGGCGCATGGGCTCACTAAAGCCGCCCCGGTGCAAGCCGGGGCGGCTTTTTTGCGCATAGAATCCAAGTCTGGCCGCGCCGACGAGGGCGAATGTCATGAAATTGATTGACGGAGTTGATGCAGGACTGTAAGAATTGAGCTTATTGTCCTGTTTTAATGAGGGCTCTCATACAGGGTACCGTCTTATGAAGAAAACCAACTTCTGGAAAAGTGACTGGTTCTTCGGTGCTGCGGTCAGTGTCGTCGTCCTGATCCTGGGGGGCGGCGAATTGCTTCAGGGCTTGGAGCGCAAAGCCTATGACATGGGAGTGGCAGCGGCCTCGCGCCAGCCTTCGGAAAAGATTGCGGTGATTGCAATCGACAAGCCCAGCCTCGACAACATCGGGCGCTGGCCTTGGTCGCGCGAGATCATGGCGGACTTGGTGGACAAGCTTGCCGCCGCCAAAGCCAAAGTGATCGCCACCACGGTGTTCTACTCGGAGCCGCAGCGCGATCAGGGCTTGGTCTATATCAACAAGCTGATTGAGACCTGCGGCGTCACGCTGCCCTCCGTGGTCGCTGTCGCCGCCGCTCCCGCGCCGTCCGCCGCTCCCGCCGCTGCAGCGTTGCCGGGTGAGGCTGCGCCGGTAGCGGCTGCTTCCGCCGAGCCTCCCGCCGAGCCTCCTCCCGCGCCTGTTCCCTCTTCCTGCCCGCAGATTGAGTCGATACTGCTTGAGGCCGACCAGAAGTTGAATACCGATCGTCGCCTGGCGGACGCCTTCGCCAAGGCAGGCAATGTCGCGCTGCCGATGCTGTTCGTGCTGGGCGAGCCGCGCGGCCGGCCGGACAAGGACCTGCCCGACTTCGTGAAAAGGAATGCAGTGAAATTGACCGGCGCCGCGGACGCGCCGCCTTATCCGACGCTCGGCGTCGATGCGGGGGTGATCGAGCCGCTGGGCAAGGTGGTGACCGCCATCGGTCACCTCAACGTGACTGCCGATGTAGACGGCGCGATCCGCACCGAACCCCTGGTTCTGGCCCACTTCGACAAGGCCTATCCCTCCTTGTCCCTGCTGGTGGCGGCGAAGAGTCATAACCTGAATGTGGCGGATATACAGGTTGCGGCCGGCGACTCGGTCAAGTTGGGTTATCTCAAGATTGGCACCGACCTCGACACGAGGATGCTGACGTTCTATTACAAGGATCGTGAAGGCGGCCATCCGGCCTTCCAGGTCGATTCCTTTTTCGACGTCAAGAGCGGCAAGATTCCCTACGAGAAGTATCGCGACAAAATTGTCCTGATCGGGCCGACGTCGTCGTCGGTCGGCAGCGTGTTCGTCACCCCGATCAGCCCCGCCATGCCAGCCGTGCTCATGCAGGCGCACGCGGTATCGAGCTTGCTTTCCGAACATTTCTTCGTTGCCCCGACCTGGGGTTTCTGGGTTGAGAAGCTGGTGTTCCTGCTGGTTGCCGCCTACCTCATCGGCCTGCTGCCGAGGATCAAGGCGGGCATGGCTGCGGGGATCACCGCAGGCCTGCTGGCAACCTTGATCGGCGTCCATTTCGCCCTGATGACGACGCAGTTGATGTGGCTGCAACTGATGATACCGGCAACCCTGCTGCTGGTCGGCCATTTACTGCTGACGATCAAGCGATTCGTCGTGACCGAGCGCGGCAAGGAGAAATCGGATGCCGATTCGGCGGAATCGAATCGCATGCTGGGTCTGGCGTTCCAGGGGCAGGGACAGCTCGACATGGCCTTCGACAAGTTCCGCAAGTGCCCGATGGACGAGCAGTTGATGGAAAACATGTACAACCTGGCGCTGGATTTCGAACGCAAGCGCCAGTTCAACAAGGCGGAGGCGGTGTTCCGCTACATCTTCGATTTCAATCCAAAATTCCGCGACATCGAAACACGGGTGAATCGGGCCAAACAGCTTTCGGAAACCGTGATTCTCGGCGGCGGCGGCGGACGCAGCAATGCCAGCCTGATCGACACCGCGGGTAACGTCGAAAAGCCGATGCTGGGTCGTTACGAGATAGAGAAGGAACTGGGCAAGGGAGCGATGGGCGTGGTCTATCTGGGGCGCGATCCGAAGATCAATCGCATCGTTGCGATCAAGACCATGGCGTTGTCGCAGGAATTCGAGGCCGACGAATTGGTCGAGGTCAAGGAACGCTTCTTCCGCGAAGCCGAAACTGCCGGACGTCTCAATCATGCCAATATCGTCACCATGTTCGATGCCGGCGAGGAACATGACTTGGCCTATATCGCGATGGAGTTCCTCAAGGGCAAGGACCTGGTGCCCTACGCCAAGCCGGGCAATCTGATGCCGCTGCCGCGCGTCATGAGCATCGTCGCACGCGTGGCTGACGCGTTGTCATACGCGCACGAAAACAATGTCGTGCATCGCGATATCAAGCCGGCGAACATCATGTACGAACCGGAGTCCGACCAAGTCAAGGTAACCGACTTTGGCATCGCGCGTATTACGGATTCGTCAAAGACCAAGACCGGCATGGTGCTGGGCACGCCGAGCTACATGTCGCCGGAACAACTCGCCGGGAAAAAGATCGATGGCCGGTCCGATCTCTTCTCGTTGGGCGTAATGCTCTACCAGATGGCGTGCGGCAAGCTGCCCTTCGAAGGCGATTCGATGGCACAACTGATGTTCCGGATTGCGAACGAGCCGCATCCGGACATTCGCGCCATCAACCCGGGTCTGCCGGACTGCCTGGTGGCGATCATCGACAAGGCGCTGACCAAGGATGCGGACACGCGTTACCAGACTGGTGCCGAATTCGCGCGGGACATCCGCACCTGCATGACGATGACCGGTGGCAGCGGTGCCGACGGTTCCGGCGTCGATATCAGCATCTGAGGGCTGAACATGGACATGAATGCTGTACTCCAGATTGTCACCCGCAGCGATCCCGGCATGGTGCGGTCGAACAACGAAGACTCCGTGATGGCCAATCCGATGCGCGGATTTGCCGTACTGGCCGACGGCATGGGGGGCTACAACGCTGGCGAGGTTGCCAGCGGCATGGCGACAGCCCTGCTCGGCACTGAACTCGAGAAGGCCTTTCTGCAGCGTGAGCCGAGCAGCAAGGACGCCTCCGGCAAGTCCTGGGCGCAACTCGTGCTGGAGACCGAAATGGCTCGCGTCAACAGCGCTATCTACCAGGCGGCGCAGAGCCAGCCGCAGTACGCCGGAATGGGTACGACGCTGGTGGTCGGCGTGTTTCACGACAACAAGGTAACTGTTGCCCATATAGGCGATTCCCGGTTGTACCGTTTGCGGGGCGAGGATTTTCAGCAAATCACACGCGACCATTCGCTGTTGCAGGAGCAGATCGACAGCGGCCTGATCACCCCCGAGCAGGCACGCCATTCGCAGAACAAGAATCTGGTCACCCGTGCGGTCGGCATCGACCCCGAAGTTCCGGCAGAGATACATGATCATGAGGTATTGCCGGGCGACATTTACCTGTTCTGTTCCGACGGTCTCAACGACATGGTTGAAGACGAGGAAATCGCCATGACCCTGGGCGCTCTGGCGGCCAATCTGGAGTTGTGTGCGATGCAACTGGTCCAGATGGCCAACGACAACGGTGGCCGCGATAATGTTTCGGTAATCCTGGTCAAGGTAAAGGGCGAGTATCCGGCCGCACGCGGTTGGTGGGCTCGTCTCCTGGCCTGGTTCAAATAAGAGTCTAATTCAGCAGAAATCATGCAGCGCTCAGTGACCTCGAAGGACGGAAAAAATGGCTAAGCTCATACTCAGCATGGAAACCACAATGCTCAAGGAAATCCCCTTGACCAAGGAGCGCACCACGATCGGCCGCAAGCCGCACAATGATATCCAGATCGACAATCTGGCGATTTCAGGCGAGCACGCCGTGGTCATAACGATACTCAATGACTCCTTTCTGGAGGATCTGGGCAGCACCAACGGCACCTTCGTCAATGGCCAGTCGGTCAAGAAGCATTTCCTGCAAAACGGCGACACCATCGAACTCGGAAAGTACCGTCTGAAGTATGTCAGCGAGCTTCCACAGCAGACATCAAGCGCGGACTTCGAGAAGACCATGATTCTGCGTCCCGGTGCCGTGCAAAAGCCGGCCGAACCCGCGACGGCGGCTCCTGCCGCACCGCCACCTGCCGCGGCTGTTCCTCATGCCGCCGCCGCTCCTGCTGCCGTTCCTTCCCACTTGTCAACCTCGCCGGGCATGGCGCCGCAGCCAACTTCAGCCCCACCGGCCGCGGCCGCACTGCCGCTGGGGGCAATCCAGATACTCTCAGGCGGCAATGCCGGCAAGGAGATGGAGCTGACCAAGACGCTCACAACATTGGGCAAACCCGGAGTTCAGGTAGCGGTTATTGCACGTCGCCCGCACGGCTATTTCATCACTCATGTGGAAGGCGCCAGCTTCCCGGTGGTGAATGGCAAGGCGCTAGACGCCCAGGCACATCAACTCGCCGATCATGACGTGATCGAACTGGCTGGAGTCAAGATGGAATTTTTCATGAAGGGCTGAATCCATAACAACAAATCCACAGGAGCTTTCTTGAAACAGTATCTTCCCCGCTATGTGCTCGGATTCCTGATTCTGCTGGTGCTGCTCGGCCATTCGGCGCACATCTATCAGATCCCTATCATCAATCGCATGGACGCGTTGATCTATGACGCGAAAGTGCGCTTGACCATGCCGCAGAATCTTGACCAGCGAGTGGTGATACTCGATATTGACGAAAAGTCGCTCGCGGAACAAGGTCGCTGGCCGTGGGGGCGCGACAAGCTGGCAACCTTGATGAACAAGCTGTTCGATCGATATGGAGTCAAGCTGGTCGGCTTTGACGTGGTTTTCGCTGAGCCAGACGACAGTTCCGGTCTCAAGACGCTGGAATCGATGGCGAAGAAGGAATTGAAGGATGTAACGAGTTTTCAATCTACACTGCGCGAGTTGCGTCCGCAGCTCGACCATGACGCACGTTTTGCCGCAGCGTTGAAGAATCGATCGGTAATACTCGGGTACTACTTTTCCAGCAAGGAGGGTGGGGTAAGTTCAGGCGCCGCGCCCGAGCCCGTGTTCCCCGCCGGCACCTTCAATGGCCGCCGAATAGCATTTACGCAATGGGTCAGCCATGGTGGCAACCTGCCGGAATTCCAGAAGGCAGCGGCTGGCGCGGGGCATTTCAATCCGCTGGTGGACATCGACGGCATCTCGCGGCGCGTGCCTTTGCTGGTCGAATACCAAGGGCAATATTACGAATCCCTTGCGCTGGCGATGGTGCGAAAGTTGATTGGAAATCCGCCCATTACGCCGGGCTATCCAGAAGATTCGCCGGGAACCTATGCGGGCATGGAGTGGCTCGACCTGAAGGCCTCTGGAGGCGTTATGCGTATCCCGGTGGACGAGAACGCAGCCACGCTGATCCCCTATCGCGGCTATCAGGGCAGCTTTCCCTATATCTCGATCACTGACGTGCTCAACGACAGGGTTCCCCAGGAAAAGCTCGTCGGACGCATAGTAGTCATAGGTACTACGGCGCCCGGACTCATGGACTTGCGGGCCACCCCGGTGGGGGCCGCTTATCCAGGAGTCGAGATACACGCCAACCTGATTGCGGGCATGCTGGATGGCGCGGTCAAGCACAAACCGCCTTATATTCTCGGTGCCGACGTCGTGCTGGTGCTGATTGCCGGCGCAGTCATGGCTTTCCTGTTGCCGATGCTGTCGCCATTCCGGGCAACGGTGGTCGGCGTCATTGTGCTGTTGCTGCTGCTCAGCGTCAATTTCAGCTTTTGGCATGTCGCCAATGTTGTGCTGCCGTTAGCCAACGGCATGATCGCGATTGTGCTGTTGTATGCCATGAATATGTCGTGGGGCTATTTTGTCGAGTCGCGGACCAAGCGCCAACTGACCGGTTTGTTTGGGCAGTATGTGCCGCCGGAGCTGGTTGAGGAGATGAGCCGCGATCCCGAGAATTACAGCATGGCTGGACGCAAGGCCGAACTCACCGTACTATTTTCGGATATACGCGGATTTACCACCATTTCGGAAGGCTTGGAGCCGAACGAACTGGCGACGTTGATGAACCAGTACCTTGGCGCCATGACCTTGGTCGTGCGTAAGCATCGCGGCACGCTCGACAAGTACATTGGCGATGCGATCATGGCGTTTTGGGGCGCACCCGTGGATGATGCCGAGCATGCAAAACATGCCGTGCTGACTGGACTGGAAATGCATGTTGCACTGCATGATCTAAACAAGGACCTGGTGGCGCGCGGCTGGCCCGAGTTGAAGATCGGTGTCGGTGTGAACACGGGGCCAATGACCGTGGGCGACATGGGTTCGCAGGTACGCCAGTCCTACACGGTGATGGGCGACGCGGTGAACCTCGGTTCGCGCCTCGAAGGTATCACGAAGCAGTACGGGGTTGGCTTTATCGTTGGCGAAACCACCCGCGAACTGTTGAAGAAAGAGTTTGTGTTCCGCGAACTGGATCGAGTCCGGGTCAAGGGCAAGGAGGACCCGGTGGGAATCTATGAGCCGGTTGGTGAGGAAGGCAAGGTTTCTCGTGAGGATATGGAAGAAATCAAGCTATGGAACCAGGCATTGCGAGCCTACCGCGCACAGGATTGGGATCAGGCCGAAGTGACACTAATGAATCTGCAGCGGATGAAGCCGCGGTATCTCTACGATCTGTACGTCAAACGCGTTGAACATCTGCGCAAGGAGCCGCCCGGAGAAAACTGGGATGGCGTTACCATTTTTGAAACGAAATGAGACATCATCACTCATCTCCCTTCCCAGGTAAGGGGGCGACACGGGGTCAGCCGTTCGTGCGGCTTCCGGTCGTTGGATTGCCCCCTGCCTGGGGCGGCCAGGCACAGGCGGAGAAACAATGAAGGTACGCATCCTCGGTTGTAGTGGTGGAATCGGTGGGCGGCATCTGCGTACCACGTCGCTGCTGGTCGACAGCGACATCTTGATCGACGCCGGAACCGGGGTCGGAGACTTGGCGATCGCCGAATTGGCCCAGATAGACCATGTCTTCGTTACCCATTCGCATCTCGATCATCTGGCGTGTCTCCCGTTTATTGTCGATACGGTAGGCGATATGCGCAATCGTCCGCTGATGGTGCATGCGACCGAGGCGACGCTCGAGATCATTCGTGCGCACATTTTCAACTGGGCCATTTGGCCTGACTTCAGCGAGATACCGACTGCGGAGAAACCCTTTCTCAGGTTTTCAGCCATACGTGTGGGCGAGGCAGTGGAGATCGACGGCCGCAAGGTGATTCCGCTTCCAGCCAATCATACGGTGCCCGCTGTTGGCTATCAACTGGATTCCGGGAATGCCAGCCTGGTGTTCACTGGGGACACCGGGCCGTGTCCGGAATTGTGGAAGCACATCAACCGGATTCGCAATCTGCGCTACCTAATCATCGAATGTGCATTTTCTGACAGGGAAAAGCGGTTGGCCACGGCATCCCTACATCTGTGCCCGAGCATGCTGCTCGAAGAACTGACAAATCTGCAGAGGGACGCCGAGGTCTTCATCACGCACCTGAAACCGGGACAAATCGAACTGACCATGCAGGAGATCGAAGACTGCATCGGGGAATTTCGCCCAGGTATGTTGCAGAACAACCAATTGTTTGAAATCTGATCATGGCCGAGACGGTGAGCGTCGACCTGTTGACTCGCCTGCAACCGTTGATGTCGCTGGGCAGCGAAGGCTTGCGCGAGTTGCTGCCGCTGTGTCGCATGCACGCCTTTACACATGGTGCCGACCCGTTTCGGGCGACCAATTGGATCGGTCAAGTGGTGTACCTGGTGCGAGGACAGCTTTGGCTGAATACGCCTGACGGCGCTTCCCGTGTTCTGGTCGGTGGCTACGATCTCGGTGCTGCACCTGTCTCGCGTGGCGGGAAAATTCCAACGGTCAGCAAGGCCATCACGGATGTCGAATTGCTTAGCCTGGAAGAGGATACTCTGGATATCGTGGTGACCTGGAACCAGTTGGCCGCTCCCGACGAGTGCGCGCAGGGCAGCGCAGAGCCAACAGATTGGCGCATGATGTCCGGCATGTTTGCGGTGGACAATCTAACCGTCGGCGCGTTTGCTTCCCTGCCGCCGGCCAATATTCAGGCGTTGTTGGCCAAGTTCAACCGTATTGCCGCGAAGCGCGGGCAGACCATAATCAAGCAAGGCGATCCGGGCGACTATTATTACCTGATCGAAAGTGGACGTTGCAGAGTTTCCCGGTTGATCGGCGGATCTCCCATGCAGTTGGCGCAACTCAAGGAAGGGAACGCATTTGGCGAGGATGCACTGGTCGCGGACACGGTGCGCAATGCGACCGTGACAATGAGTACCGATGGAACCTTGCTACGGCTGTCGAAGAAAGACTTCAACCAATTGCTGCGGGCACCCCTGCTGCAGAAAGTGGCTGGAGACGAGGCCGCGCGGCGGGTTGCTGGCGGCGCGACATGGATCGACGTGCGTTTCCCCGCCGAATATCAGAGCGATGGCTATCCAGGTGCCATCAACATTCCGCTGAACGATATTCGCCAGGCTTCGGCGACGCTCGATCCGACAAAGGAATATATCGTTTATTGCCAGACGGGACGTCGCAGTTCCGCCGCTGCGTTTCTGCTTTCCCAGCGAGGCTTTCGTGCCGCCCTTCTTGATGGCGGCATGAGGGCTCGCGCTGGCGCCATGGAGTTAGCCGAATGAGTGCCGTCCCCGCCGCATCCACCGAGCCCTCTGCAGCCGATGTGGACACCCGCCTTGCCTTCTTCAAGAACCTTCAGGTCGTCACCAACAAGGTTCATGCGACCTCCAACATCGATGAAATCATGTTGGAGCTGTCGAACGAGATATGCAATTTGTTCAATGCCGATCGCTTGACTATCTATTCCGTCGGCGAGGATAAGGCATCCATCGTTTCCAAGGTCAAGACCGGCCTGAATTCCTTCAAGGATCTGCGCCTCCCGATCGCCGACCAGAGTATCGCCGGCCACGTTGCGCTGGCCAAGAAGACCGTGAACATTCGCGATGTCTATGACGATGGGGAACTCAAGGCGATCAATCCGTCGCTACGCTTTCTGCAGGAGGTAGATAAGCGGACAGGCTATCGCACCAAGCAGATGCTGGTGGCGCCGATTGTCGATGCCCAGAGCGGCGAGTTGCTCGGGGTGGTCCAGATCATCAACAACAAGGCCGGGACTCCGTTCGCAGCGGTTGCCCAGGAAGGTGTCAAGGGGCTGTGTGAGACGCTTGCCATCGCCTTTGCCCAACGCAACAAGCCGGCGCAAGCTGTCAAGACAAAGTACGATTTCCTGGTGTCCGACGCCGTCATTTCGGCACAGGAACTGGAGTTGGCAACGCGTACCGCGCGACGCAAAAATCTTGACATCGAAGAAGTTCTGGTCAACGAGTTTCAGGTCAAGCATCAGGCACTGGGTGTTGCCTTGGGAAAGTTTTTCAATGTTCCCTACGAGCCGTTCAGGTCTGACCGCATCAAGCCGGTAGACTTGCTCAAGAACCTCAAGCGGGACTTCCTGGAGCAGGCTAAATGGGCTCCGGTTGAAGAGGGGCCCGAAGGTGTCATGGTGGTTTGCATGGACCCCGAACAAGTCAAGGGTTCGCGTGTCGTCAACAATGTCTTCCCGCGGGCGAAGGTCACCTACCGCGTCACCACCAACCACGAGTTCGTGCAGACGATCGATCAGTTGTTCGGTGTTTCCGGTGTCCCCGGCTTTACTGACGACAGCTCCGTCGGCGATCTGTTATCGACCCTTGACCAGGATGAAATGGAGGGTGAAGGCGCGACCAGCGACGATATTTCCGCAGCCGCTGACAACGAACTGGTCAAGCTGGTCAACAAAATAATCATCGATGCTTATCAGCAGGGCGCTTCGGATATCCACATCGAGCCGGGGCTGGGCAAGGACAAAGTCTTAATCCGCTTCCGTCGCGACGGTTCGCTGGCGAAGTACATCGAAGTGCCGGCGAGCTACCGCAACGCCATGGTGGCGCGTCTCAAGATCATGTGCGACCTGGATATCGCCGAACGGCGCAAGCCGCAGGACGGCAAGATCAAGTTCAAGAAGTACGGCCCGCTGGACATCGAGTTGCGCGTAGCAACGATTCCGTCCACTGGCGGTGTCGAAGACGTCGTCATGCGTATTCTGGCGGGTGGCGAGCCGATCCCCCTGGATAAGCTGGGTGTGCTGCCGACCAATCTGGTCAAGCTCAAGGCGACCATCTCCAAGCCCTACGGACTGTTCTTCGTCTGCGGCCCGACTGGTTCCGGCAAGACCACCACGTTGCACTCCGTGCTGGGGTATCTGAACACGGTGGACACCAAGATATGGACCGCCGAGGATCCGGTCGAAATCACCCAGAAAGGCCTGCGCCAGGTTCAGGTGAACAAGAAGGTGATGGATTTCGCAACCGTGATGAAGGCGTTCCTGCGTGCCGATCCGGACATCATCATGGTGGGCGAAATGCGAGATGCTGAAACTACCGGCATCGGCATTGAAGCATCGCTCACCGGCCACCTTGTGTTCGCCACGTTGCATACCAACAGCGCGCCCGAGTCGATCATTCGCTTGCTCGACATGGGCATGGATCCTTTCAACTTCTCCGATGCCCTGCTGGGAATCCTTGCCCAGCGCCTGGCCAAGCGGCTGTGCAAATGCAAGGAGAGCTATACGCCCGACGCCGAGGAAGTCAGACTGTTCATGATGGAGTATTGCAGCGAACTGGACAATACCGGCCCCTTCCTCAAGGACAAGGATGCAGCCTATGCAGCGACGCTGGAGCGCCTGATCAAAGACTACGGTAAGGACGGCCATCTGGTGTTTACCCGTGCCAAGGGGTGCGATACCTGCGGCGGCAGTGGCTACAAGGGACGTGTCGGCCTGCATGAATTGATGATCGGCACCGAGCCCCTGAAGAAGCTGATTCAGGAGCACGCTCGCGTTGCGCAACTGTTCGCGCAGGCATTGGAGGATGGCATGTTGACCCTGAAGATGGACGGTCTCGAAAAGGCGCTGCAGGGCGTGACCGATCTCAAGCAGGTGCGGGCTGTCTGCATCAAGTAGGAGCAAGGAACGGGCATGGATAGCTCCAGCGATTTGTTTCGCCGTCTCGAACAGCTCAATGCGATCGGCGCGGCCCTCTCGAAGGAGCGCGACATCAATCGGCTGCTTGAGTCCATTCTCATTGCAGCCAAGACCATCACCCACGCCGACGGTGGCACGCTGTATCGCGTTACGGAGGACGGCAAGGCGTTGCGCTTCGAGATTCTGCGCACCGATTCCTTGCGCATTGCGATGGGTGGCACCACCGGGAACGCCATCAACTTTCCGAATTTGCCACTGATCAACGACAACGGCGAATCCAATGACTCGATGGTGGCCGCCTATGCCGCCATCCATGACAAGACGGTCAATATCGCCGATGCCTACACCGAGGCGGGTTTCGACTTTTCGGGCACTCGCAACTTTGACAAGCGTACTGGCTATCGCTCGCAGTCTTTCCTTACGGTGCCGATGAAGAATCACGAAGGCGAGATCATCGGCGTGCTGCAGTTGATCAACGCCCTGGATTCTGACCATCAGGTCAAGACGTTTTCGTCAGCCGATCAGAGTCTTGCTGAATCGCTGGCCTCCCAGGCGGCTATCGCCTTGACCAACCGCTTGCTGATTACGCAGCTCGAAGAACTTTTCGAGTCTTTTATCAATCTGATCAACCTGGCAATCGACGAGAAATCACCCTATACGGGCGGGCATTGCCAGCGCGTGCCCGCCTTGACCATGATGCTGGCCGAGGCGGTCAATGCAACCCAGGAGGGACCGCTGGCCTCGTTCAGCATGAGCGAGCGCGATCGCTACGAACTGAAGATAGCGGGTCTCCTGCATGATTGCGGCAAGGTCACCACCCCGGTTCATGTGGTAGATAAGGCAACCAAGCTGCATACCCTTTTCGATCGCATCCACTTGATCGATACCCGCTTCGAAGTCCTCAAGCGCGACGCCGAAATCGACGCATTGCGCAAGCAGCTGACTCTGCGACAGGCTAACGATTCGAAGGCTGACGAGGCGATCTGGCAGCGGTATCAAGAGGAAGTCCATCTGCTCGATGGTGAGCGGGAATTTTTGCGCAAGACCAACGTCGGTGGCGAGGCAATGAAGGACGCCGACTTGCAGCGCGTGCATGACATCGGTCGCCAGCGCAAGTGGCGCAATGTCGATGGGGTCGAAGCAGAGTTCCTCACGGCAGACGAAGTCGATAATCTTACGATCCGCGCAGGCACCTTGACGATGAAGGAACGCGACATCATCAATCACCACATAGTCGCTACCATCAAGATGTTGGAACAATTGCCATGGCCAAAGCATTTGACCAGCGTTCCTGAATACGCCGGCGGCCATCACGAACGGATGGACGGCAAGGGCTACCCCAAAGGCCTCACCCGCGAGCAAATGTCCCTGCAGGCGAGAATGATGGGCATCGCCGACATCTTCGAGGCACTGACTGCCCGCGATCGCCCCTACAAACCGGGCATGAAGCTGTCGCAGGCCATGGGCATCATGAACAAGTTCAAACAAGGTGGTCATATCGATCCGGATCTGTTCGACGTTTTTGTAAAGCAGGGCGTTTATAAGCGGTACGCGGAGCAGTTTCTTGATCCGGGGCAGATTGATGCTGTGGATGAGGCTGTGCTGCTGGCGACATAGGCGACTCATATTTCGGCGGGTGTTTCGGGCGTACCGATCGCGGCAACTCGCCGTCGCCAATGGTAGCCCTTGATCAGCATCCGGTGATGATTTTCAACTGGCAGTCGGTCGCTGAAGCATGTCGCCGATGCGGGCTCAGGCGACTGAGTACCCTGGGGGTCGGAAAGCAATATCTGTCCGCGTGCCGGAATCTGACCATGCGCAGCGAACTGGAAAACCTGCCACTTCCTTGGCGGGCAGGTATGAGGGAACCGCATCATGACTATGACCAGCAATTTGAGTCGCCCAGTGATTCTGGACGAGGCTCGCGCGATAGTTAGAGACTTGCTTGCCGGACAAACGGCACCTCTTTACTATTTTCTGGAGCTTGAGTCCGAGGAGCAGGTGCAGCGTCGCGCGAAGCCACTGCCCTATCTGGCCGCAGGAACCCATTTACTGGAGTTGATAGACGGCAAGACCATCGTGGAAATTGGTGCGATGCGTATCCCCATGCTGCATGGCATTTACGAGTTCGCTCCAAGTTGCTGCAATGACGGTCATTCGACCGCAATCTGGGCCTATACCGGACTCGAGGTCCATTCCGTTGACATAAACCCGGTGTGTCGGGATGTTGCCTCCACCCTCATGGAAAGCAATCCTAACTTGCATTGCTACACCGAAGACGGCATCGCGTTTCTCGATCGATTCGCGCTACAGATCGATTTGCTGTATCTGGACGCCTGGGATGTCCATATTGGTCATGACTATGCGGAACGTCATCTTGCGGCATATCTCGCCGGATACGACAAACTGGCTCCGACCTGCATTGTCCAGATCGACGATACCGATATCTACTTTGGTGGAAAAGGTGAATTGGTGGTTCCGCGGTTGATACGTGATGGATTCGAACTGTTGATCACGGGACGTCAGACCATACTGATTCGGGTGGCCGCTTAGTCCGGCCTTGTCGGGTCGTTTCAGCCGGCCATAGCCAAAGCGTTTGACCGTGCGCGCCATGAACGCATAGCGCTCCTCCGCGGCGACCGCAAAATCCATCGTCACGGTTTCGTCCAAAAACCCCCGCACATCCGCCAAGGCCCTCAGTTGTTCGTCGTTCATATCGATCACCATGCCCCGCATATTGATCGATCCTGGCTTCCCGCTCAGACTCAAACCCCGTTGGACAATGCTCAATGTAGCGACATTGTTCAAGGGATGACATAATGCGTTCGTTCATTCGGATCATCGACGTGGGGGCCGATGGAGTCCGTCATTGATCAATTCGAGGGTTCTTTTCCCGCATACTAAGAACGGTGTCATCCATAGGGAAGGTATATCAGTTGCTTCCAGAAGGGCTTTACACTCATCGAGTTGATGATCGTCGTGGCGATTATCGGGATTCTGGCTGCGATTGCCATTCCCCAGTTTTCCGAGTACCCGAAAAAGAGGGAGGGCAAGGCGGTTCAGTCAGGCGCAACGTATTTCTTGATTACGGTGGTGGCCAATTCGGTACCGCCATGAGTTTCGGATTCAAGTGCATGTTTTGCGGGGTAAGTGACGCTTTTCGCGGAACACTGACGAATTTTGTCGCTCGTCCTGGTCTCCATGCTGGAAAGCTCAACGATTAGTGCCCCTGGCTCGCTGGCACAATTAATGCGTGGAGGATAGCAAGCGACGGGTGTCGCCATTACGTAAAGGAGAAACAGTATGAAGAGTCTGCAGAAGGGCTTTACCCTCATTGAATTGATGATCGTTGTTGCGATTATTGGCATCCTGGCCGCCATCGCGATCCCGCAGTTTTCCGAGTACACCAAAAAGGGCGAGGACAAGGCGGCGCAATCGGATGCCAAGAATTTGCTGACGTCGGCGACAGCCAATTCCGTCCAATAACTATTGATCCCTGAAAGGAAACCCAATGAAAAAAATCATTCTTGGCTCCGTTTTGGCGGTTGCTGCGGCCTCATCGTTCAATGCCCAGGCAGGCGCCACGGCGCACATATGCAGCGCCGGCACCGCCGCCGGTAATGGCGCGGCTATTTCCGCAGGCGGGTTTGTAAAGACGGCATTTACGCCCAAGTGTTCGGCCAACGTATTCCTCGCCGCCGACGACATGACAAGCTATTATGGCGCCGGTGCGTCGTCCAACAAAGGCAAGAACATTTTCCAGGGATCGACCGCGGGCGGTGGCGTCAAGGCTTATTCGACGTGTGCATCGGCGACCGGGTGCACGGCGACCGAAGCACTGACGGCGGCCACATCGGCGCCAGCATCCTGATCCGCTGTTCTTCTGATCAAAGGGCGCGCCGTGCGGTGTGCCCTTTTTTTTGAGACTGTCGCCGTGCTGCAATTCTGGTTATCGGGTCTGCGGGCAGGACTGCGCGGCAAGAGCATCCACTCAGTCCTGCTGATGGGGCTGTTTCTCATATTCGTCGCCTATCTGTCCGGCAGTTTCTCGCCCCGGCATCCGCGTACGGTGGCGCTCGATATCGGTCTGTCCGGCGTTCGCATCACCTTGGTGCTCTTGAACCTGTTCTGGATTCAGGAACTGCTGGCAAAGGAAATCGACCGGAAAAGCGTGTTGTTTTCCCTGACCTATCCGGTGTCGCGGCAGTCCTATCTGATAGGTCGCTACCTGTCGGTGCTGACGATGTCGGCGCTTGCGACCGCAGTTTTCGGGTTGGCGCTGGTGATTGCGGTTGCGCTGTCGGGAGGAGCCTACCAGCAGGAATTCCCGGTTGGTTTGGGAGTTCCGTTGGTTGCCACGCTTGCCGGCCAATTTGTGGACGTGTCCGTGGTAGCCGCGTTTGCGCTGCTGGTATCCACGGCATCGTCCATGGCCGTCATGTCGGTCGGCGCAGGACTGGCGTTTGCCGTGGCCGGGAAGGCCTTGGGCGCAACCATCGACTACCTGGCGGCGGGCGCCGACAATGATCAGGAACTCGTCGCCACCTACGCGCCGGTAATCGACGTGATTCGCTGGCTGCTGCCGGACCTTTCGCGGCTCGACTGGCGCACCTGGCCGCTGTACGGAGCACTGCCCGAGGCGGTGACGGCATCGCTGGCCATGGCCGGGGCCTACGCGACGATTATGCTGGCGCTGGCATCCTGGACAATTCGGCGGCGAGAGTTTTCTTGACGTGTTGCCGACGATTCTTCTTCGTGGTACCGCCATGGTTCTTGTCGTCGGCATCTATGGTCTGTCGCTGTCGATCCTCGGCAGGCAGACCCGGGTGGCGGACATCCCCGAACTTCTCGTGACGCCGCCGCAGGTGGTGCAAATCCTGTTCTCGGCCGGCGATCGCTATCTGGCGGCGAACCTGACGGGTTTTCGCGTTCTGGTGGCCGATACCGCGCGCATGAAACCCGCCGATTACGCGGTACAGGCAAGATTGCAGCGGGATATTGCGTGGCTCAACCCGGCGCACGAAGACAATTATTATATTGCGGCGAACATCCTTCCCTGGGGCGGCGAGGTGGACGCGGCCGACGAAGTCCTGCGCCGCGCGGTCGCCGCGAGACCCTGGGACTTTCTTCCGGCATTTCACGTCGGCTTTATCGAGTACCACTTTCGCCGTTCGCCGGCAAAGGGCGCGCGCTGGCTGCTGCTCGCGGCCGAAAGGGCGGCCGAACCGGGAGACCAGTGGGGCCTGCAGTCGGTCGCCGCGAGGTGGATAGAGCGCGGCTATGACACGAACACGGCCGCGGGCCTGGTTGACGCCATGGCAAACTCGGCTCCACCCGGCGGATTTCGCCGTTATCTGCGCATGAGGGCCGAGCGCTTGCATTCCTTGGCGCGATTGCGCGAGGCGGCAAGGGTTTATCGGTCACGGCATGGCGTCCCGCCGGCCAAACTGACCGACCTGGTTGCGGACGGCTTGGTGTCCGAGATTCCGCGCGATCCCTTGGGCGCCGGTTTCTTGCTGGATTCGGCCGGCGAACCGGAACTCAAGCCGAACTGAGCGTTCATGAACCCGGCAATAATGATCCGAAGGCTGTCGAAGACCTACGCTACGGGATGGCACCGCAGCTCCGTCGTGGCCGTCAGCGATATATCGCTCGAAGTAGGCAGGGGCGAGGCGTTTGGTTTCATCGGGCCGAACGGTGCCGGCAAGAGCACCACGATCCGGATTCTCATGGGACTTTCCGTACCCAGCGACGGTGCCGCGGAATTGTTCGGGACCAATGTCAGGGATCCGAAAGCCAGACTGGGCATCGGCTACGTGCCGGAGAGCCCCTATTTGTACGACTATATGACCCCGCGGGAAATCCTCGACATGAGCCTGCGGATGCATCGGCACCGCCCGGATGACCGGGCGCGCCACATCGGAGCCTGGTTGGAGCGTCTTGGGTTGTCGGCGGTCATGAATAGTTCGATCCGATCGTTCTCCAAGGGCATGCTGCAGCGTGTTGCGATTGCTCAAGCGCTGGTCATACAACCGAGGCTGCTGGTGCTCGACGAACCGCTTTCCGGGCTCGATCCGATCGGGCGCATGGACGTTGTCGAACTTCTTGCCGAGTACAAGAGGGATGGCGGCACTTTGTTCTTCACGTCGCATGTGCTGCATGACGTCGAGCGACTCGCCGATCGCTTCGGCCTGATCCATAAGGGCAGCCTGCGTTCGGTGCGCTCGCCGGCCGAGCTTGTCGGTGATGATGATGTCGTACTGATCCGATCTGCCGGGGCGGTGGAAGTCCCAGGCATGGTGGTAGATGGCAGCAATCGATGGATCGGATCCTTTTGTCGTTCCGAGGTCTGGTCCCAACTTGACGCCTTGCGCCTGGCAAATCACAGTGTCATCGAAATCAAGCCATCGTTGTCGCTGGAGGCCGCATTCCTGAAGATCGTTGGAAAGCAGACATGACCACTCATGAATCCGACGCAGCGGAATTGCTGCTTGAAGGAGATCGCCTGCGCGACAGCGGGCAGTTCGACGCCGCGCTTGATGTCTACGGGCGGGTTACGCTCGACATGGGCGCGGCGGCGACGGGCTATTTCAAGCTGGGGACCACGTATTCCCGCATGCTGCGCCCGAATGAAGCGGCGGATGCCTATCAGCAGGCGCTGACCCTGCGTCCCGACTATCCGGAGGCGATCAATAATCTCGGGCTGGTCTACGCGGCGCTCGCTGAATTCGATGACGCGGAATTGCTCTATCGGGGCTTGCTCGCCGATTATCCGGACTATTTCGACGCCCATATCAATTTCGGCAATTTGCTGATGGACACGGGGCGCGCCGGCGAGGCGCAGTATTACTTCCGGCGGACGGTATCGATGCGTCCCGATTCGGCGCTGGCGCACAATCGGCTGGGCGCCGCGCTACGCAACCGAGGGCGGGTCAGAGAAGCGATAGGAGAGATGCAGATCGCGCTCGACCGCGATCCGGATTTCTATCCGGCATGGAACGATCTGGGAACCTGCTATTTCACCTGCGGTGACCACGTCGAGGCCGACCGCGTCTTGGAGAAGTCGATAGAGCTAAATCCGGAGCAGATCAATGCGTGGCACATTTGGGTATTCGTGTCGAACTTCCAGAGTCTCCCGAACGATCAGATTTTCGCGCGGCACAAGAAGTTTGGCGAACGTGCCAGGGCCATTTGCGGTCCGCTGCCGCAATGCTATCCGCGGAACCTCGTCGATCCCCAGCGTCGTCTGAGGGTGGGGTTTGTATCGGGCGATTTCAAAAGGCATTCGGTGGCGTATTTTCTTCAGGCGGCTTTGGCAAACCTGGATCCGGGCGCTTTCGAGTTGATCGCCTACTCGACAACGCAGCTCGAAGATGACATGACTGCCCGACTGCGCCCGTATTTCTGGAAATGGCGCGATCTTTTCAAACTTTCCGATCAGGCCGCTGTCGATCTGGTCAAGAGCGATGAAGTCGATGTCTTGTTTGACCTGTCCGGACACACCAATCACAACAGATTGATGATATTTGGGTACAAGCCGGCGCCGGTGCAGGTTTCCTGGCTGGGGTATCCAAACACTACCGGACTGGATTCCATTGACTATAGGTTGACTGACGATCTGGTTGACCCGCGAAACGAAGGAAATCATTTTTACACTGAACGGCTTTTGCGCCTCCCGGGGCCTTTTCTTTGCTACACGCCGCCCAGGGAATCTCCGCCGGTGGCCGATCCTCCGACCGCAGAGCATGGCCGCGTCACCTTTGGCTCGTTCAACGCACGAGTCAAGCTCGGCGACGAATGCATTGCACTATGGAGTCGTGTTCTCACGGCACTTCCGGAGTCGCGTCTCATCATCAAGTCGGTCAATGGGGTCGACGAAGAAAGCGCGCGTGCCGAGCTGATCACCAAGTTCGCCGGGCATGGCGTAGCCACAGGGCGCGTAGTTGTTGGGGGCGCGAAGGATTCTGTCCTGGAACATTTGGCGGCCTACGGCGAAATCGATATCGCCCTAGATACGGTTCCTTACAACGGCACCACGACGACCTGTGAAGCGCTATGGATGGGCGTTCCCGTGATTACCCTGACCGGCGATCGGCACGCCGGCAGGGTGGGCAGCGCCCTGTTGCAGCACCTCGGACTGGGCCAGTGGGCTGCCAAATCGTCCGATGAATTTGTCGCCAAGGCGATGCAACTTGCGACTGACCGCGCGCTCTTGGCTCAACTGCGTTCGACCATGCGCGAGCGCTTGCGGTCGAGCCTGCTGATGGACGGAAAGGCCATGGGGCGCAATCTCGGAGACGCAATTCGATCGATGTGGACCACCTATTGCGCCAGCGGTCAAGCCGCTGCGAGCAAGGCAGCCGCGACCGTACCCAACGCCGCGCCGTCCGAGCTGATGCGGCTGAATTTTGGTGGGCGGGAGACGCGGGACGGCTGGAAGATTGTTGACGCGCAGGCCGGGCCACACGTCGACTTCGTGGCCGATTTGCGCAACCTCGATCAGTTTCCTTCCGGCTCCTGTCAGGAAATATATGCTTCGCATGTGCTTGAACATCTGAATCAAAGAGAAGTCGTTCCGGCGCTGCGCGGCTTGCACCGGCTATTGGTTGCCGGAGGAAGGCTTTATCTCGCTGTGCCGGATCTGGGAAAGATCGCATGGCTGCTGTGCAAGCCGGAGATCGGGTCCGACGAGAGCTTCGAACTCATGCGCATGCTGTTCGGCGGACAGACCGATTCGTCGGATTTCAATTACATCGGCTTCTGCCGCGACTTCATGGGCGACTATCTTGCCGCGGCCGGCTTTCAGGATATCGAGCCCGTCGAGTCCTTCGGCCTGTTTGCGGACGCGAGCGAAGCGAGTTTCGCCGGTACGCGAATTTCGCTCAATTTGCTGGTCCGGAAATGAGTGGTCGCTAATGGGTAAGACAAGAAAGCGCGGAGCTGCCCTGTCGCATCGACGGCGGCCAATGGCCGACGATCCGGAACTCCTTTCGCTATTGTCCTTGGTGAAGGCTTCTCGCTACCCGGAAATCGAGCACCTCGCGCGCCGAATGCTGGCCAGGGAACAAAATCCATTCGTCCTCAAGGCGTTGTCGTTTGCGCTGATTGGTCAGGAGCGTTTCGAAGAAGCGCTTCCGGTACTGGCCACCTTGCGGCAAGCGACTCCGGCGGACGCGGAAATCCAAACCAATAGCGGAATCGCGATGGCTGCCTTGCTGCGTTGGGACGAGGCGGTCGCGAGTTACCAGCGTGCGCTGAAACTTGATCCAGCCAGTCTGCAGGCATATTCCGGCCTGGGCATCGTCTATTCCAGAATGCACCGGTGGGGCGACGCCGTACCGCCATTGCTGAAGGCCATCGAACTTGCGCCGGACGACAACGTCGGGGCGATCGAGGTGCTGGCGGACTGTCTGCTGAATGCGGGTCGGGTCGACGAGGCCTGGACCTGTTACCAGGAGCTTTTTCGGAACGACAGTTCCAACCTGCACACCTTGTACCAGTTGATCTGGAGCAGCCTGCAACGCTGCGAATGGGATGACCTCGAGCGCAAACTGCGTGACTTGCGTGAACGCACCGACAATTATTCCGTCGATCTGGATACGCCCTTTGAAGCGCTTTCTTACCCGGGCCTCAGCGCCGCAGATCACCTCGGCGTCGCCAGGCCATATGCCCTTCGCTATGTTGGAGTCCAGCGCGAGGCCCATGGCAAAGCCTTGTTCTCGTCTGCCGGCCGTTTGGGAAGACGCCTCAAGGTGGGTTATCTGTCGGCCGACTTCCGATCCCATCCGGTTGGGCTGGTTCTTCCCGAAGTAATCGAACGGCATAATCGATCGCATGTGGAAATCCATGGCTATTCGACAGGTGCCGACGATCGGTCGGTGGCGCGCAGTCGGCTGGTTTCGGCCTTCGAGCATTTCAGCGACATCGCGAACGACTCGCCTCAGCAAATGATCAGCCGCATTCGCGCTGACGAAATCGACATACTTGTCGACCTGAACGGCTGGACCACGGGCAACCGGCCGGAAGTACTGGTGGCGCGGTGTGCGCCAATACAAGTGAATTGGCTGGGATATCCGGGCACCATGGGGCATCCCCGCTATGCTGACTACATTATTGGCGACACGCTTGTCACTCCCGCGGCGCATGCCGCTTATTTCTCGGAGTTGATTGCGCAACTGCCGCATTGTTATTTGCCCGCCGACACGACGCGCAGCATTGCTGCGCCGCCATCGAGAAGCGATGTAGCTTTGCCGGAAGCCACGTTCGTGTTTTGCTCCTTTAACAACCGCTACAAGCTTAACCCCGGACTGTTCGATGCCTGGTGCGACATCCTGCGTCAGGCAAGCGATAGCATCCTCTGGCTAGCCGATCCCGGTGATGGTGCAGCGACCCGGTTGCGCGAGGAAGCCGGAAGGCGCAGGATCGATCCCGGTCGCCTGATCTTTGCAGCAAGAGTGGAGGATCCTTTGGATCATTTGGCCCGCATTCAGTTGGCCGATGTTGCGCTGGATACCTTTCCATATAACTCGCATTCATCGGGAATAGACGCGTTGTGGGCCGGAGTGCCGATGATTACCTGCCTGGGCGAGACATTTGCCAGCCGCGTCGGCGCCAGCTTGGTCACGGCATGCGAACTACCCGATCTGGTGACGAAATCGACCGAGGATTACGTCGCCTTGGCCGTGAGCATGTACCGGGATCGCTGCCTCCTTGCCAGTGTCAGGTCACAGCTGGCGCGCAGGCAATGCCCGTTGTTCGATATGCCAAGCTTCGTCGCCGCGCTGGAAGCGATGTTCGATCGGATGTGGGCGCAGCATCTGGCTGGCGTCAAAGCGCCAATCTACCGCTAGTGCACGAGGCCCGCTGCTGTCAGGAATTCATTGTTGAAGGTCGATATAGTTCATGAAAAAAGTCCTGATCGAAGGCTGGCGGGGTATATGCCATTCGTTTGCGATGGTCAATCAATATCAAATTCTCGAACTGCTGAAGTTGCGGCACGATCTGGCTATCTGCCATGCGGATTTGCCATTCTTTTCAAGCCGGTGGGCCGAGCCTGGAAACGAACCGGGATTTCCGGCAGAAATGGAAAGGGCGATAGCGCAACTTCCGCAGTGCCCGTCGGATACGTTCGATACCGTATATCGGATCGGCTACCCGTTTACACGGTCGAAAGCCCCGGCGCGCCGGGCGGTAACTTTTATCGTCACTGAGCTCGGCTTGTCGGACGTATCGTTTGCGACGGGAGACGGAGCGGTGAGTAGATTCTGCGACGGTGACGACTTGGTGATTACGCCGTCGAACTGGTCCAAGACACAACTGCTCGAATATGGCTTTCCGACCGAAAAAGTCAGGGTCGTCCCCCACGGCGTCAGCAGCGATATTTACTTCCCGCTATCCATGGAGGAAAGGAAGAATATCCGGAAGGAAATGGAAATATCGGATGAAGATTTCGTGTTCCTGAATCTTGGCGCGCTGTCTCTGAACAAGGGTGTCAATATGTTGATAGAGGCGTTCAGGCATGTGCGTCAGCACTACGCCAATGCACGCCTGATGTTGAAGGATTCGAGCGGTCTTTATGGCACCACGGTATCGGAGTTTGTTCAACGGCATATAGGAATATTTGGACCGCTACCGTCCGAAGTTACCGATTCGATCTATCTGGTGCCATCCAATTTGTCCCTGAGTGAGATGCGGTTGCTATATGGCTGCGCCGACGTTTATGTTTCGCCTTACATCGCCGAAGGATTCAATCTTCCGGTACTCGAGGCCATTGCGTGCGGAACGCCTGTGATTGTTACCGCTGGCGGGCCGACGGATGACTTTTGCGATTCGGCAGTCTCGCTCAAAATTAACTCCGATCTTGTTGCAAATCTCGAATGCGGTTTTACCGTGCCCGGCTATCGTCTTGATCCGCATATGGGCAGCTTGCTCGAACAAATGGGCAATGCCATTACCGGCGCCATGACACCAAAGGAAACCTTCGAGCGCGCAAGGCGGCAACTGGTTGAAAGCTTCTCATGGACCTCGGTGGCCAAGCAGCTGACGGCGATATTCTGATCTCGCCAGGGCGTGTGAGCTATCGACTTCTTCGAGACAGAGACGTGTCGCCGTTCGTGACATGGAAATAGAACCGCGAATGGCTTGGTGGGCCGAGGCGCTGGCAGCGTGGGAAAGCGGGCGCTACGACCAGGCCGTCAGCGCGCTGGATAGCTTGCTGTTGGAAGCCACGGGCAACATCCAGGCGCGTCATCTGCTTGGAGTCGTCAAGGTGGAACTTGGTAACTTTGACGAGGCAATCAGGCAACTGAGAATTGTGTGCGCTGCCGAACCCGGCAATGGCGACGCCTGGTCGGCGCTCGGCAATGCGCAGCGTTTGGCGGGAATGTTGGCCGACGCGGAAGCGACGTTTCAGGCCGGCCTGGCGAGGGTTTCAAACAACTCACACTTGCATTTCAATCGGGGCCTCGTACTCGGTCAGCTGAAACGGCCACAGGAGGCCGAGGCGGCCTTTCGGCGCGCCGGCGAGCTCGATCCGGCGGATCAGGAGTGCTGGATTCAGCTCGGTTTGCTGCTGTTTGCCGGCGGGGATTACCCGGGTGCGGCATCAGCGTTTCTGCGTGCGACAGAGCCTCACGGCGAGCGAAGCTCGTACGCCATGCGCATGGCCGGATTTGCCCTGGCCGATGCGGGCCGTCCGGAACAGGCCGCGCAACTGCTGGCCGACCTTTGTCCGCCGCAGTTGGATGATGCGCGCGACTTCCATCTGCTGACGCAGTTGCTGTATTGCCGGCTGGAACTTTGCGACTGGCGGCAATTCGAAGCGCTGGTCCGGCGCTGCCGGCAATTCATCGCTTCCGGGGCCGTGCCGTTGGAGCCATTCAGTTTTCTTCTGCTTCCGGGAATATCGGCTCGCGAGCAGTTGGCCTTGACGGAAAATTTTGCGCGAAGCGTGGTGCCTGACGGGGCCTTGCCGGCAACCCGGCGAGCGGAGCGTGATCCGGTGCGCCGCTTGCGTTTGGGCTACCTGTCGGCGGACTTTCACGACCATGCGGTGATGCGTCTGCTCGCCGGAGTGCTCGAACACCATGACCCTGCGGCATACGAGATCCATGCCTTTTCCTACGGTGGCTCCGATGCCGGAGAGATGCGGCAACGGATCGTTGCCGCTTGCGATTTCTTCCATGACGTATCCGCCTTGGCGCCGGAGGCGATGGCACAGCAGATAGCCTTCCGGGACATCGACATTCTTCTGGATCTGACCGGGTGGACCGGAAACTCGAAGTCGGCGGCACTCGGCTATCGCCCGGCCCCGGTCCAGATCAACTGGCTTGGCTATTCGGGAACCCTCGGCAGCAAGCGTCTCGCCGATTATCTGATCGGCGATCCCATCGTCACTCCGCTGGCGGACCAGGACAAGTTCGCGGAAAGCTTGGCGCTGATGCCGCATTGCTGCCATCCCAACGATGCCAGTCGGCGTATCGGCAAGGCGCGCACCCGCCTGGAAGAGGGCTTGCCGGGAGGCGGCGTGGTCTTTTGCTGCTTCAGTCGTCCCGTGAAAATCGTTCCCGAAGTGTTTTGCTGCTGGTGCGACCTGCTGCGGGAAGTGCCGGGAAGCGTTCTCTGGCTGCTCGCCGCGAATGAAACAGCCACCGCAAACCTGGCGGCGACCGCGCTGATGCAAGGCATCGATCCTGCACGACTGGTGTTCTCGCCGGCCAGAGCGCCGCAAGAGCATCTGGCGCGCTTGGCACTTGCCGATCTGGCGCTCGACACCTTCCCCTTTGGCGCCCATACCACCGCCGGCGATGCCCTATGGGCGGGCCTTCCGGTGTTGACCCTGATGGGCGAGACGTTCCAGAGTCGTGTCACCGCGAGCATGCTCCATGCAATCGGACTCAATGATCTCGTGACACATTCCCTCGACGATTATCGTGCGCGGGCCATCGAATTGGGCAACAACCCCCAACTGCGGAGTTCGGTGCGCGCCAGGCTCGCGGCCAATCGGCTGTCCTCACCCCTGTTCGACACGAAGGCTTTTGCCGGCGATCTCGAAGCGCTGCTGCGAGGCCTTTGGCAGCGCTACTGCTCCGAATCCGACGGTTGCTGATGCCGGCGGGTGCCTAAGGTCTTTTCGCGTCTTCGGCGCTGTGCGTCATCGGTTTTAACCCGCGCGCAATCGGTGACGGGCCCAGCTTTCCGCCATAGTGAGGCGGGATTCCGCCGCCATGGTGACTCGACAGAGTTTGTCGGTAATCTGCCTTCCAGCGCTGGAAGCTCGCTGATCGCCACAACTCGTTGAACGCGGTATGCGCGCCGATGGCCAGAAACAGCCAGACCAGCCACAGGCTCAACGAACGTTCCGTTCGCTCCGGCCGCAGTATGACGTGCAGGCTGAACACTAACAGAACGATCAGCGGTGGCGTGCTGAGACGCAGCAGGGAGTCGTTCGACGGACCGAACCGGAAAAGCGGCAACGCAAGCAGGATAATCAGCGCCAGTGCAAAGAGATGCCGTTCCCGTTGGACGTGGGGGGCCAGCGCCAGCGCCAGCAGGAGGAATTCGCAGCTGACAAAAAGCAGGTAGGAGTGTAACGAAACGGCCTGATTCGCAGAATTGCTTCCTGCGGCCGCCTGCACCTGCGCCGATGAGGACACCATGGTCATGCTATTTGTATCGATCAGCAGAAAAAGGATGATGGGCAGCGAGAATATCGCGGCACCGATGATCGGCTTCCACGGCACGGAATTCCAGCTCGCCCGGCAGAAAAATGGCTTCCAGGCGCATAGCAACACGAAGGGCGCAAGGCCGATCGCGGCGAACGGCGTCCAGATCAAGGTGAGCGGTAGCAGCGCGCATGCCAGGGGTATCAGCTCGTCTTCATTTCTGTGTCTGAGTATCAGCAGCGTGCCTATCCAGATCGGCAGGCAATGGTTTGGAGCCCATAGCAGCTGGCCGGTCAGTGACGGATAGCTGAGCGGGCCCCACCATTCCAGGCGCAGCGGAAAGATCGGCGTGGTCTGTGTGGCGATCACAAGCCCGAGATAATCCATGCCGCTGAAAAATATGGTCACGACGATGCCAAGCAGCAGCGGCCAACCTACACGCCGAGGCAGCGGCAGCAAACCCAGAAAGATCAGGACGCCGCCGACCGTCCACAGATACACCGCGATATCGAGATGCGCCGTGCCGAACAGCTTACCGAAAAGCGCAGGCGGCAGGAAATATCCGATCGCGGAGCGCAGTACCGTGGTGGTCCCGTCGGGCGTCTTGTATGCGACCGGCCAGTCCGAGTAAACCAGATCGCCAAGTACGGCATCGCGGATCACCCAGTCATGATTGGCGTACATGAAGTGGCTGCCGCCGCCGAATGCGGCCCAGCCAAAGCCGGCCACCAGCAGAAGCGCGGCGGCACCCGGGCTGCGGTCCAGGTTCCAGGCAAGCGGTCTCGTTCCAAGAGCACTATGCAGCAGATACGCGAGCACGCCGCAGAGAATCAGGGCCGCGGGGAGCAGGAACCAGCCAATAACGAAAATCAGGTTCGGAACCGCCAGATACACGAGCGCGAGAACCGTGAGTGCGTCAATTCTCTGGCGGCTAACCGTGGTCGATGCCGAGGGCGTCATTCATCGGTCGGCGTAAAGTTGATGCGCTTGCGTTCCATCACCAGCGGCCGCTTCTGCACCTGGGTATGGATATGGAGTATGTATTCGCCCAGCAGCCCGATGAAGAACAACCGCACTGAGGCGAAGAAGAAGCAGATCAGGATCGGCGCCAGGCCTAAGGACATCTGCTCCCATTGCGTCAGCTTGAGCACCAGGTAGCCCAGCGCGATCAGGAGGCTGATCGCCGACAGCGCGAATCCGGCCATGGTCGCCAGGCGCGACGGCACGTTGGAGTGACTGGTGATACCCGGCATTGCCATGTCATAGAGTGCATAGAAATTGCTTTTGGTGATGCCGCGTTTGCGCTGTGGTCGAACATAGGGAGCTTCGACGTGGGCAAATCCCATGTCGACGATCAGGCCGCGGAAGTAGGGGTAGGGATCGTCGATGCGGCGCAGGCCTTCGATGACTGCGCGGTCGTAAAGGCCGAATCCGGTGTAGTGGGGAATCAGCCTGACGTCGGCGATGCGGCCGATGGTGGCGTAGTAGAGGCGGCGCAAGGCAAACATTGGCGCGGTTTCATGGCTTTCCGGCTTGACTCCGACGACGACCTTGAAGTCCTGCTCCCATTTAGAAATGAATTCGCCTATCAGTTCCGGCGGCTCCTGCATGTCCGAGGCCATGTTGATGATGGCATCGCCGCGCGCTTGCAGCAAGCCGTAGTTGGATGAGCGGATGATGCCGAAATTGCGATTGTTCACAATGGCCTTGACGCAGGAGTCGGCGCTGGCGAGACGCCGAATCGCGGCCACGGTGCCGTCGGTCGAGGCGTTGTCGACGTAGATGTGTTCAACACGATCGTCAATGTGGCAGCCAGCATTTGCGTGCCAAAACCGGAATGTACCCAGTAGGCAAGGATAACTCCCGCCGCGATGCCTGATGTCCACGCATCAAGCGAGTATCGCGCCGGAATCAGAAGCGACAACGCTAGCCATGGGACTAGCGCTAAGCCGCGATAACCAACGTGCCCAACTACCAGGTGATGAGACAAGAATCCATTTAGCATCAACAGCCCACCGACAAGTTTGGCCGCCGCAGCGCGGCTGGAAAACGCCATCGTCATAAGAAAATAGCCGTCCCAGAAGAGCATGGCAGAGGCCAGAAATGTCAAATAGGCTGCTGTCATTGGTCCGGCGAGCGCTGCCAAGACGTGAGGCAATGAATAGTAGCCGGATTGCGGATCAGCAAAGAAGGGTTGCCTTGCACAAAAAGCCGGCGTGAACCAGGGAGTACTCCATCCACTGTTGGAAAACCAAAAATAGCCATCCATCCAGGCCGGCACTGCAAGCATGTAGTCGCGTCCCAGCAGCCAATCGTTGTATGGAAAAAATCGGTCAGAGATCGCAACCAGCGAGCCTAAAACTGCGAAAAAGGATAACCCGGAGGCTAGACTTGACGGTCGCAGCATTCTGATTTCTTGAGTTCTTCCTGAGAGTCCTACTTAACGTCGGAACTTCATTCGGTGTTACTCATAAACGGGCCAAGCGGAATGAGCGGCCCGCGCTGTCGTCCTGGCGCGATAGGCTTTCGTGCCAGAATCTCGGGATGGCGCGGCTGGCAAAGATAGAAATAGTCCAGCGACCTTGGTATCGTGCTTGTCTCCCGCATTATTGGGCCTAGAAAATTGGCATCTTTCTTTACCATGTAATGCGGTTCCGGGCTTCCGTGCAGGACGTCTACCAGGTTCTGGCTTTCGACAATGTCCCATTGAGGACGGGTGCTGGCTCGGTAAAACTCGAAAAAGGCTGTCACCGAGCCCAGAGCAAGCACCAGATACACAGTCCAAAGGCGTATGCCGCTGCCGGAGATATCTGGAGACTGTACGAACCTGACTGTCGCTATGCAAAGCAGCGTCAGAGCAGGAATCGAGGCACGCATCGCGAGGTCGTTGTAGGGGCCGATCGATATCGAGGGAAGAAGCGCCAGTATTGCAATGCTTGCATAGAACAAAACCTTGGCCATGGCCCCGCGAACCAGCATTGCCAGGACCACAAACTCGACAACGAGAAAGAACGAATAGCTTACAAAGTACCAGACAATCTTGCCGGTAGTTGATAACGCGGCAAACTGGCCATTTCTCGTGGCGTCATCAAATGTTGCCCCGAACTCTATGTTCGTTGCGTTTAGAGTCAGGTACAGAATTATGATTATCGCTCCCGGAATCAAGGCGAGGATTCCAATCCTTTCCTTCAGAGAGAACAGTCTGTATTCCCGGCGAATAAATGTCAGCGCAAGTAGTGGGATGGCGCCCAGCCACGTGAGCGGGGACCAGAGCGGGATCGCGAATGCCAAAATAATGGCGATTCGTGTAGCTCGTGCGGATCCAAAATGCCGGTAAAGCAAGGCTGCAGCCAGCCAGCCCGGAATAACATGATGTGGAGACCAGAAAAGCTGTGTCGTATTGGCAAAGTAGGCGACTCTTGGGGGCGCCAGGAGCCACCAATCAAGTTTGGCATGGAAAAATGGGAAGGCGCCCCAGTGATAGTCCGGAAACATGAAACCTACAATGTCCATACCACTAAAAACTACTGGAATGACCATCGCCGCAGCAAGTCTCAACGACAGTTTGCTCTCGAAGGGGAGCAGGGCAAGAAACAGAAAGGTACCTGTCGCTGTCCATGCCCACAGTAGTTTGTCTGCGAAGTACAGGCCAACGATCCTGCCGGCGGCGGCGGCAGGTAGATCGTAGGCTAGAGGAGCGCGAAGAATGTATGTTTCGTCACCTCCGAACCTGTAAGCGGGAAGCCCTTCGGCAAGGATCAGATCGTGCAGCAGGGCGTCTCGCACCATCCAATCTATGGAATTTGCGTAGAAGAAGTGCCCGGCCCCGCCAAAGGCTGTCCAAATTATCGCGATTGATCCGAGACCCATAACAACCGGTCGCGAAATGGAGGTCGGAGAAGATAACGGCCACCCGACCAGGTGCCACAAGCCGAACAATGTTGCAAATGTCAGCAATATTCCGTATGCCGGCTCAAAGAACCATAGAAAAAACCCAATAATTGGGAGAATCAAATAGGCGATTGCACAGCCGGAAAGACTGTCGATGGGTTTGTCGCTCGAAACGCTTGTCATACTTGTATGTTTGCAGTGTTTGATATGATGGGCTTGTCTCTGCTTTGTGGACATGCTTAAACGGTTGCCAAGCATGCAACTCGGCCGCAAATATGGTAGCGATACGTTTTCGATGTGGCTTTTTTGTTGTCCTTGCAGACTGCCGGCAAGACCTGGATCAGGCATTGGAGCGCCCAAGTATATATTTTCTGCGAATGAGACTATGTGCAAGAACGAAGACCGCATCCTTGTATTTATTCCTGCCTATCGTTGCGCAGCGCAGATTGCACGTGTCATGGACCAGTTTACTGACACAGTTCAGGAAACAGTCGAGGCGGTATTGGTTGTGGACAATCGCTCGCCTGATGGCACGTTACAGCGAGCAGTTGCTTGTGGCAAGGATCGGTTCAGGAAAACCAGATTGATTGCCTGGGTTAATGATGACAACTACGGGTTGGGTGGTTCGCACAAGGTAGCATTCCGATATGCCGCGGACCAGGGTTTCGACTACCTTGTGGTTCTTCATGGCGACGATCAGGCCGATATCCGCGACCTTGTTCCATTGCTCGATAGCGGTGTTCATCGAAACGTCGACTGCCTGCTCGGCGCACGTTTTATGAAGGGGAGTCGCCTTTTCGGCTACTCGATCCTGCGGACTTTCGGCAATCGCCTCTACAACAGATTGTTTTCGCTGGTTGTTTCTTTTCGCATTCACGATCTCGGATCGGGATTGAATGTTTATCGGCTAAGCAGTTTTCGCGATTTCAACTACAAGCGCTTCCCGGACGATCTGACCTTTAACTATGTCATGCTGCTCGCCAGTCTTCATGGGGGCCAGAAGGTCAGGTTCTTTCCCATCAGTTGGCGTGAGGAGGATCAGGTTTCAAACGTCAAGTTGTTTCGACAGGCGTTCAGGGTGCTGGGATTGTTGGTGGCATTCATCTTTCGGCGCGATGCCTTTCTCCGCAGCGAAATGCGGACTCGACCTATCGAAACATATAGTGGAAGCATCCAGTTCGCCAGCAGACCGGATTGAGCCATGCGAATCATGACCCGCGGCATACGGCTCTACCTCTACTTGCTGACGGCTCTCGTGCTTGGATGGCTGGTGTTGCGAGCCGAGACAGTGCTGGGCATCGCCAAAAGCACCGAGTGGCCGGATCTGCTTGGCATTTGCGGCCTCTATTTTCTGTCCCACGCGTTCCGCATGCTTCGCCTGGCGCTACTTTCGCTCGACCAGCGAAGACTGATTGTGTCGTTGATCGCGGCCCATTCGCTGACAGCTTTTCCGAGCAGTTTTATGCCGTTCAAGATCGGAGAGATCCTTCGCTTGGCGGGGTTCTTCAGTGTGTTTACTTCCCGTCGCAGAGCCTTCGCACTGTGGCTGGTGGAACGGTTCGGCGATGTGGTCGTGATCGCCGTCTTCATTCTGGGGTTATATGCGTTTAACATAATCGTGCCGGCGTCGATACGCACTGTCCTCATTCTGTTCATAATTGCAAGTTCGGTGGGCATTCTTGGCATGTTTGCCACAGCGAGCGTACTGGTTTTCCTGAATCGGCACCTGGTGCTATCGAGCTTGAGCGCGCGTGGACTGCTGCTACTCAGGATCAGCTATGTCTTGCGGCAGCTTGAGCTTGACATTCGCAGCGCAGTCGAGGGGCGCTTTGTCGGGCTCATGCTCCTGTCAGGAATCATTTGGAGCTTTGAAATCCTTGCCCTTTCGCTGTTTATCAGGCGCATGTCGGTCGGCGGCGCAGACTTTTCCTCTATGTTCGCTGCGGCTTTGCTGGCCAGCCTTCCTGGCACGGATTTCAGCAATTCGAACTTATTTGGCTACTATCAGTCGCTGGTTCTGGTTATCCTGACCTTGATGTTTCTGTGGATGGCCTGGATCGTCCATAATCGCAACTCTTCCAGGCAATGACATGTCAATCGATTGTTCGAAAGTCGTTCTGATACTTGATGACCGGGAGTTTCCCAGCGGCGAGGTGAGGTCGCTGATCGGCGCTCGGCGCTTCGGCGACATCATCTTGAAGCGACGCTCCCTGGTTGATAGATTTCGTGACAGTCTGCCTGATTGGGCGCGCGATGGATGGGTCCACTTGCGAACGGAGGATGATTTAAGGATCTTGCGCGTCAGGCTGGAGGAAAGTCCCGAGGACTGTGCGATATTTGTCGTTGCCGCGTCGGCGGGTTTCGGCGAGATCGACCAGTTGCGCCAACTGCTCGAACGGCTGCCATTTGCCGAGGAGGATTTTACCGATCGCATGTACCGGCCGCTGATCGTGTTCTTGCGCAATGCCCATCGCCTTGTCGGCGAATGGCCTGCCTTCAGGGCGGCTCCTTTTCATTGCTGGGAGCGCGGCTGGCAGGACTGCCGAAGACTGCAATCCCTGCGGCCACTGGACTTGGATGATATCCGCGATTTCTTGACATTTGCTTGCGGCGCCACATCGCCACGCCATTTCAACAATGCGCATATCGATGATTTCTTCTTCACCAAGCGTTCGAAGGACAAGCACAAGATGTTGCAGGAGTACTCGTATTACGGACTGGTACCAGAGCGAATGCGACCTTGGCTAGTCGAATCCTTCGACTACGCGGACGAAGGCGACACCGCGTCCTACAAGATGCTCCGCTACTACCTCGCTGACGCAGGTCTGCAATGGGTACATGGAGCCTTCGACGCCGACACTTTTGCAGTATTCGTGGATCGTCTGCTGCATTTTGTTGTCCAGCGTCCGCGTCAGGAAAGTCACGAGCAACAGGTCGCCGAGATGGCACGCGATCTTTTTGTCGACAAGTTGAAACGCCGCGCCAGCGAGTTTCTCGCTCTTGAGGAAGGCGTGAGGATTGATGCGCTGGCGGCAAGCTCGACGCCTGAACTTGCGCTGGCTTGCCAGATGGACAGATTCCTGCGCTTGTATGCCCGGCATGGGGCGAGCTTTGCCGGGAATCATCTGGTTGTTGGACACGGTGATCCCTGCTTCTCGAACATCTTGTACGACCAGCGGCGCTACCTGCTCAAGCTGGTCGATCCGCGAGGCGCAATCAGCGCGAACGAACTCTGGACGCATCCGCTTTACGATCTCTGCAAGATTTCTCATAGCATCCTTGGTGATTACGACTTCATCAACGGCGGTCTTTATCGGGTGGGTTTTGCCGACAGCAACGAGTTGGTATTACATCTCGACTATGCCAATCAGGGCGAGCTGAAACTCATATTTCGTCAGCGGCTCGCCCGGCTCGGCTACGACATAAATGCGGTACGCTTGGGAGAGGCGTCGCTTTTCCTGTCGATGCTGCCGTTGCATATTGATTTTCCGAACAAGGTACTTGCCTTCATGCTTCAGGCGAGGCGAATCCTCGACGAGGTGGAGAGTGGAAGGAACTGACCTGTCTGCTGGCGATCAAGGCGAGCAGAGCACATGAGCTTGAATGTGGTGATTACTATGGCCGGGAAAGGCTCGCGCTTTCTCGATGCGGGGTTTACGCAACCCAAGTATGAAATCGCCGCCAGGGGACGGAGCCTTTTTGACTGGGCGATTGCGTCGTTGCACAACTTTCTTTCCTGTGAAGTCCGGCTTGTTTTCGTCTGCCTTGCGGAGAACCGGTCTGTGGATTACGTGAAAGCACGGTGCAATGCTTTGGGTTTGACTGGCGCGAATTTAGTCGAACTTGAGCAATTGACCGATGGGCAAGCCACCAGCGCCTATCTTTCGCGGCAGTTGTGGAAACGCGATGCGCCATTGCTGATCTACAACATCGATACCTATGTCGATCCGGCTTTCCTTAGGCCGCAGGATATCCGACCTGGATCAGACGGCTGGATTCCATGCGTTAAGGTTCCCGGCAATCACTGGAGTTTCGTCAAGCCAGACGAGACCGACTGGGTGGTGGAGGTGGCCGAAAAGAACCGGATTTCAGACTACGCGTCTATCGGCCTGTACTGGTTCGCCCACGCCTGGGAATACGTCGGCGCTTATGAGGAATTTTTTTCCGATCCGGCGAACCTGGTGCGAGGCGAACGCTATATCGCGCCACTCTATATGCATCTTGTTCGTGCCGGGCGTAGGGTTTCCTATTCGAGTCTGCCACCGGAGTCCTTGCACGCCCTTGGCACTCCAGAGGAATTGCAGATATTCGTCGCGCGACAGACAACGGATTGATTCGCGGAAGTCTCCACAACGTTTCTTTGCTCGAATGAAAATCGCCCGATATTTTGTCGTTGGTGGAGTTTGTGCACTCGTTGATCTTGCGGTATTTTCAATGCTTATCTACGGGGCAAAGTGGCACTATTTGCTCGCAGCGCCGACAAGCTTTACCGTTGCCACTTATATCAATTACCATTTGGGCATTCGCCACGTC
>Ga0209211_10001189_pt1 | contig 50546 bp, 65 predicted proteins | sample RifGroA2_FD_183992 | JGI IMG/M metagenome (GOLD analysis project Ga0209211, IMG submission 183992) | Groundwater microbial communities from Rifle, Colorado, USA - Groundwater A2 (SPAdes) (version 2) | ecosystem: Environmental > Aquatic > Deep subsurface > Groundwater | place: Rifle, Colorado...
GCTGCCTCAGAAGCGAGCATGGCAAAAGAAATATGCAGGTAATGCTTAGCGTGTTTCAAACATGGAGATTACAGGGATTGAATCCCTACAAAGAATTACGGGCTGCCCTCTAGAGCCTAATACATACTAATTTCCAAAAAATTTATATATGCGTATGCGTATGCGTATGCACTATGACCAAAGTAATCTCGCTGTCAAACCCTGCTTATGAAAAGCTGAAAGGATTGAAGCAAGGGCAGGAGTCATTTTCTGATGTGGTGCTAAGGCTGGCTGAGAAAGGGAAAAAGCAATCACTGCTAAAATTTGCCGGACTTTGGAGAGACATTCCTGAAATGGATAGGATATTTGAAGGGGTAATAAAAAACAGGGGCAAGAGCAGCGATAGGAACCTTGACTTAAAATGGTAATTCTCGATACTGATATATTAGTAGGGCTTTTAAGAAATAATCAAGAAGCGGCATTAAAAATAGAAGAATTAGAGCAAAAAGGCATTCCTGTATGCACTACGGTAATTTCTTCATATGAGCTGTTCAAAGGAGTATTTTTGTCTTCTAATCCTGTAAGGAACGCAGTGTCAGTCATGGAATTGCTTGATAGTATAACCATTTTACATTTTGATTTTGATGCCTCAAAGATAAGCGCAAAAGTATATTCCAATCTGAAAAAACAAGGCGCAATCACAAATGTAATGGACCAAATGATTGCATCTGTTGCCATATCCCAAAACCAGGCATTAATAACAAGAAATACAAAGCATTATGAAAACATACGGGGAATAGCAATTGAGAATTGGTAGGCTAAGCATCTTTTGTTTTGCAGGGAAATTTGCGGAATTCCAGTTTCATTTTCGAAAGGTTTATATATTGCAAATGTATACAAACGTGTTATGCTAATTTCAAATACCTCAACCTTGATATTGCTTGCTAAAGTTACTTCATTGTCTGCTTTCCTTGACGAGATAAAAGAAATTGCTATCCCGAAAATCGTCTATCATGAACTTACGACAAAAGAAGATTCGTTTGATGTATTGCTGATAAAAAAGGAATTTGAGAAAAAAAGAATATTGGTATTTGATGTGGACAGGGGGTCTTACGCGTCCATAATGAAACAATTTAAAATGGATGAGGGAGAAGCCGCTGCCTATAGCCTATTTAAGCAGGAAAAAGGACATGGTATATTGACTGACGATTCGGAATTAATAAAGCTTTGTAAAATTGAAGGCGTCCCCTTTACTTGCTCCATGGCTGCCATTGTAAGATTATGCAAGAAAGGGAAATTGACAAGAGAAGATGCATTAGAAAAAATTGATGGCTTGTACAAGCACGGATGGTATTCAAATGAAATTTATAATTATTTTAAAGAAAAGGTGATATAACATGGAAACTGTTTCAATTAGGCTGAAAGACATAAAGGAATTGGATTACTTTGGGAAAATTTTGAAGGAAAACAGGTCTGAATTAGTAAGGGGCATTTTAGAAGAGGGCAGGAAGATGAAATCTTTAAATCTTTATAAGCAGAAAAAAATAAGCTTAGGGCTTGCGGCTAAATTTGCCGGCTTAAATTTAAGCGAATTTCTTGATTTGCTTGAAGAGCATAATGTAAGGCTTAATCTAACGCTGGACGATGCAAAACTGGCAATGAAATACGCTAATGAGGTTTTGCAATAGCATAAAAAATGCCTCTTGGAAGGTATTTTCTGCCTGCCAATCCGAAAGGTTTATAAATTAGTTATGAGATGGTAATAAATAAAAAGAGGTTGTTAATAGTGAAGCATTCACATTCAAAAAAAGCGGATTTAAGCTTGTCTACAAACGCTATTGTAATTCTTATACTAGCTATTACAATTCTGGGACTAGGATTGACTTTTGTAAGGGGATTGTTCAAGCAGGCTGAGACAAAAGTGGCTGAGACTTTTTCGGCTACTGAATTGGCCAATCCGCCTACTATGGATAAGCCAGTAACAATTGCCCCTGGATTGTTAAATATTAGACTAGGCAAAAGCGGAAAAGCTGTAATTGCTAACTTTAATCCTAAACCTGTTGATAGATATTGTCAATTGAAAGGCGGAACTGGAATAGCAATACCTCCTGATGGTTTAACCGCTACTGGCTCAAAATTATATGCCAGCGGTTCTGGTGCCAAAATACCTAGAGAGGGTACTAATACATGGGTACTTGCAATTGAAGCATTGTCCCCAGGGACAGGATTATATTCCTTCCAAGTAGATTGCTGTAATTCAAATACTGGTGGTGGTACAGGATGTGATACTATTACTCCTGACACTGTTAAATATTCCATTGATTTAGTTGTACATGTTACAACCTAAATAGGAGTTCAACAAATGCAAAAATCAAAAAAAGGTGATTTGAGTTTATCAACAAATGCTATAGTAATATTAATTTTAGCAATTACTATTTTAGGACTAGCACTTACCTTTGTGAGAGGATTATTTAAACAAGCTGAAACCAAAGTCGCTGAGACGTTTTCTGCCACTGAACTTTCAAATCCTCCAACTAAAGATAATCCTGTTACAATTTCACCAGGCATTTTAACATTAAGGCAGAAAGAGAGTGGCAAAGCAGTTATTGCATACTATAATGCTGATCCCGATACAAGGACATGTAGTGTTACCTCTCTTGGACAAAGACCTACTGTGACTTGGCTTAGTGTAGCAGCCAGTAGTGCAACTGCTCAAGTTCCAAGAGACGGAATTAATGCATGGACAATATCCGTTGCTTCAACAACTTCTAATGCTGCTGATAAGGGAACTGTTTTAGCCTCCTTTAAAGTGGATTGTGGTCCAGGAGGCACATTCACAAAAGACCTGGTCATAACCGTCACAACATAAAACAAAAGAGGTGAACTTCATAATGCCAGCAAACAAAAAAAACATCGCGCCTTCGGGCAAAAAAAGAATGTCGGAAGAGCAGGAATTCGAGATAATGAAGCTTGTTTTGGACAAGTTCCTATGGCTCGGCTTTGGAGTGATGGCTTTCGGGCTTTATAGGATTATATTTGACGTGCTGGAAGGGATTGCGCTGATGATTGTAGGGATTGTTGTATTGCTGCTATTCACTTGGATTATTGTGAAGGAATATGAAATCATAAAGTAATTGCTTTTTTCTTATATTTTCCTTATTTTTAGTGAAGTTTTAAATAATAGTAATCATACGTTTCTAAATAAAAATGAAAGAAGGGATTAAAAAATGGCACCAACAGGCAAAGGACGATTTTAGCACGGCAAATGCCAATCTTAAATCAAAAAAATATTATGCCGCTGTCCTATTCTGTCAGCAGGCAGCAGAGAAAGGGTTAAAAGCGCTTTGGTTAAAGGAAAAAGGAACTATTCCTTATATCCATGACCTTACGCTGTTGGGAAAAGAACTGGATGCTCCTAAAGATTTCTTTACGACTTTTAAGGAATTGACTTCCTCTTACACAGAAACAAGATACCCTGACAGCAGCGATTTAATACCGAGCAAAAAATTTTCTAAAAGCGATGCAACCAATTATATTAAAAAAACCAAGAGTATAATGGCATGGCTAAAAAACAAAATCTGATTAGGGAACTGGCAGAATTTAAAAAGAATGTAAATAAAGTCATCCCTATTGATAAACTGATATTATTTGGAAGCCACGCTACAGGCAAAACCCACAAATGGAGCGATGTTGACTTAGTGATAGTTTCAACCAAATTTAAAAGAAAACGCTCTTTTAAGAGAGCAAATAAGCTTTATGACTACTGGAATCTCAGGCTGCCTGTTGACTTTCTTTGCTACACACCGGAGGAATTCAACAGATTAAGAAAACAAGTTACAATAGTCAGAGAAGCTGCCAATACCGGAATAAACATATGATAATCGGGTTGAATTATTCTTCTTATGTTGGACAAGTTCCTTTGGCTTGGGTTCGGAGTGATGGCTTTCGGGCTTTACAGGATTATATTTGACGTGCTGGAAGGGATTGCGCTGATGATAGTGGGCATTGTCGTGCTGCTGCTATTCACTTGGATTATTGTCAAGGAATATGAGGTTATAAAATAAATATCCTTCTTTTTTATTTTATTTGTTGCATTTTTAAACTCCTATCAGCAAAATTTAAAAACTCCAGCCACTCCTCTATGATATGGCGCTTCAAAAAATAACTGATTATAGGATTGCGACAATAGGCTCTCATTCTGCGCTGCAGATATTCAAAGGGGCGCATGACGAAGGCTTCAAGACAATAGCTGTATGCAGGAAGGGCTATGAGAAGCCTTACAAGATGTTTAATTCTGCCGATGAAATTATAATGCTTGATTCCTACAGGGATTTTCCTAAAATTCAGGAGCAGCTGATAAGGAAGAATGCAATCACAATTCCCCACGGCTCTTTTGTGACCTACATGGGCTATGAGGAAGTTGAGAAGCTTAAAGTAAGGTATTTCGGCAACAAAAAAATCCTTAAGTGGGAGTCTGACAGGAACCTTGAGAGGAAATGGCTCACTGGCGCAGGGCTGAAAGTGCCTTTATTGTTTGACAGCCCTAAAGATATTGACAGGCTTGTAATTGTAAAATTCATGGGCGCAGAAGGGGGAAAAGGCTATTTTCTTGCCAAGAACCAGAAGGACTTCAACGAGAAAATAAAGCCGTACAGGCTGAGGCAGCACGTTATTCAGGAGTATATCATAGGAGTTCCTCTGTTTATCCATTACTTCCACTCTCCTTTAAACAATGAGCTGGAGATAATGGGATGCGATATAAGGTACGAGAGCAATGTGGATTCCCTTGGCAGGATATCCGCAAGAGACCAGGTGACATTGCCTAAGATAGACCCAAGCTATGTTATTGTGGGCAATATTCCAGTTGTTGTGCGCGAGTCTTTCTTGCCAAGGTTTATTGAAATGGGCGAAGCTGTTATAAGAGAGTCGAAGAAACTGGCTCCCCCAGGCTTATTCGGGCCTTTCTGCCTTGAAACAATACTCACGCCTGAAGAAGAAATATATGTATTTGAAATCTCGGCAAGAATAGTTGCAGGAACCAATCCCTACATTGAGGGAAGCCCATATACATGGCTGAAGTACAACATGCCGATGTCGAGCGGGAGAAGGATTGCGATAGAGATAAAGAATGCCATCAAGACTAATCAGTTGGGGAAGATATTGCATTAATTGATAGGAGGTAGTTTTGTTTTATACTCATGAGTTAATACACACAAAATTAAACTTAATAAAGATTCCATCCGTCGCTTTGCGACATTAGAAACACTCGGCAAAAATTTTTATTGCCAGTAAAATTTTTGCCTCGAATTAATTGCACCAACCATGAATTGGCGAGGCTTTTTTTAGTGGCAGTCAAAAAAAGCCGAGCACAAATTTGGCGCCGAAGGCGCGGAATTAAAATTATCAAACGTTGCTATTGACATAAAATTCCAAAATAATAAATAGTAGTTTAATCGCTTGATGGTTAAATGATAACTCAAAAGCAGATATCAAAGGTTTTGGAGAATTATGACAAGAGGGACATCACTGTTGGCGTTCTTGGAGGGCATTCTGCGCTTGACGTTTGCTTGGGAGCGAAAAACCAGGGGCTCAGGACTGTTGCGGTGTGCCAGAAGGGAAGGGAGCTGACTTATTCCAAGTATTATAAGAGAAGGGAAGGCAAAGGGGCTGTTGATGAAGTCATCTTAGTTAATAAGTTTGCAGACATTGTGAAGCCCGAGGTTCAGGAAAGCCTTAGGCAGATGAACACTGTATTCATCCACAATAGGTATTTCTGGGTTTACTGCAATTATAGGGATATTGAAAACAAATTCATGGTCCCGATACTTGGCACGAGAGACATGGTGAGGCTTGAGGAAAGGGATGCGCCGAAGAACCAGTATTATCTTCTGCAGAAGGCGGGAATAAGGACGCCCAAGCTGTTCAAAAATCCAAAGCTTATTGACAGGCTTGTCATTGTAAAGGTCGCAGAAGCGGCGAGAGGCTATGAAAGGGCTTTCTTTTTTGCATCAAGCTACAGGGAATTTACGGAAAAGTCAAATGAGATGCTTGAGCAGAAACTAATAACCAAGAACAGCCTTGCAAAGGCAGTCATCGAGGAATATGTTGTGGGGGCTCATGTCAACTTCAATTATTTCTACAGCCCGCTGAGCGGCGAATTGGAGCTTATGGGAACCGACACAAGAAGGCAGACAAATCTCGATGGCATATTAAGGCTGCCTGCAAATGAGCAGATTGAAATTCTGAAGCACATTAAGCCAAAGATGATTGAGACAGGGCATATTGCAGTCACTACAAAAGAATCAATTTTGGAGAAAATATTTGAAATTGGTGAGAGATTTGTAAAAACCACGCAGAAGGAGCATCCTCCGGGCATAATAGGCCCTTTTGCATTACAGGGAGCTGTTGTTGCCGATGAAGGCAGGGAAGATATTGTGATTTTTGACGTTTCAATGAGAATTCCTGGAAGCCCGGGTACAATGTTCACGCCCTATTCAGCCTATCTGCACGGCAAGCCTATAAGCTATGGGGAAAGAATCTCAATGGAGATAAAAAGGGCTGTGCAGTTGGGGAAATTGGATTTGATTTGCACGTAAATATAACGGAGAACACAAATAATTGATTAAGAGAACTTTGAAAAATTCGCTTTTCAAGCGAATTTTTCAATATTAGTCAGCGCCTTTAAAGACGATTCTCGTCTATAATGACGCCAGCATAATTGAAAAAATACGCCTGATTTTCAAATCAGGCGTATTTTTTCAAAGTTCTCTTAAAACAGTTTGTGTTCTCTAACATAGTGGCGGAATAATTATGCTCAATTATTTAGTTCCGCCACTATACAATCAAAAAATAAGAAATTATTAGAATTAATAAAAAAAGAAAACGGGTTCCAGAATCTGGCTAATGAACCCAAAAGGTTAAGTTCCGTACTTAAATACATTTAAATAAGTAGTATATTTAAAACTTTCGAAAATTATAATAAAATGATAATGATAATAAATTTTGGCGGACAGACGGCCCATCTTATTGCAAGAAGAGTGCGCGAGCTTGGGGTTAAAAGCGAGATTGCGCCGTTTGATATTTCTGTGGGTGAAATAAGGAAGTTAAATCCATCAGGCATAATCCTTTCAGGCGGGCCAAGCAGCGTTTATGAGAGCGGCGCCCCCCTTCCTGATAGGAAAATACTGGAATTGGGAATTCCTGTTCTTGGTATTTGCTATGGGCTGCAGTTGATAGCCAAATTTGAAGGCGGAAAAGTTTTGGCAGGGCAAATGAAGGAATTCGGGAAGAAGACGCTAAAAGTCTCTAACTCAGGTAATCTGCTTAAAGGGCTATCAAAAAAAGAGCAGGTATGGATGAGCCACGGCGACCTTGTTGCTGAAATGCCGAAGGAATTTGCAGTATTAGGCTCGACTGACACCTGCAAAATCGCTGCTTTTGAGAACAATGCTAAAAAACTTTATGGAATTCAGTTCCATGCGGAAGTCGTGCATACGCCAAAGGGCATGCATATTTTTAGAAATTTTGTTTTTGGAATATGCCAAGCCAAGAAAAACTGGAACGTCAAAGACCTCTCGGAAAAATTAATCTCTGGCATCAAAAAAGAAGTTGGGAATGATTCAGTAATAATGGGGGTTTCAGGCGGTGTTGACAGCACTGTAGCTGCAACATTGCTGCATAAAGCCATTGGCGACAGGCTGCACTGCGTTTTCATTGACCACGGGCTCATAAGAAAAGGTGAAAAGGAAGAAGTAATTGAATGCTTCCAGAAAAAACTGCATTTCAGGCATTTTCATTTTGTTGACGCGTCGAAAAAATTTCTGGAAAAATTAAAGGGGGTAAAGGATCCTGAGGAGAAAAGGAAGCTTATAGGGCATACTTTCATTGAGGCTTTTGAAGAAAAGGCGCAGGAACTCGAAAAAAAATTTCCTAAGATAAAATTTTTGGGGCAGGGAACTATTTACCCTGACAGGATTGAAAGCGCCCAGCCTTCAAAAGAAGCTTCCAAAATAAAGAGCCACCACAACCTTACGCTGCCTGAAAAAATGAAGCTTAAGGTTATTGAGCCTCTGAAGGAGTTTTACAAAGATGAAGTAAGAATGCTCGGAAAAAATTTGGGCATTCCTGATGCAATATTAGGCAGGCACCCATTTCCTGGGCCTGGCCTGGCCATCAGGATTTTGGGCGAGGTTACAGAGGAAAGATTGAGGATTTTAATGGAAGCTGATTATGTTTTTATCCAAACACTAAAGCAGTTTAAGCAGTATGACAAGGTGTGGCAGGCATTTGCCGCATTATTGCCTGTAAAGGCTGTTGGAGTAATGGGGGATGCAAGGACTTATGACTACATTATTTCATTGAGGGCTGTGACTTCTGTGGATGGAATGACAGCAGACTGGGCTAAGCTCCCTAATGTCCTGCTTGAGATAATTTCAAACAGAATCATAAACGAGGTCAGAGGTGTGAATAGAGTTGTATATGACATAAGCCAGAAGCCTCCAGGCACGATAGAGTATGAATAATTAAAATGGTAGGCAACAAACCGAATTACACAAAATTTGATGTGCTCAGGTGCTTTTTCAGGATTGGAGAGGGAATCAGCAGGCACAATCTGGCAAAAAGCCTTGAACTGGGAGAAGGCACGATAAGGACAATTCTTGGCATTCTTAAGAATAAAAAACTTATTGAATCGACGAAAAAAGGGCATTTTCTGAGCAGCCGCGGCAACAGTGAAATGAGCAAGCTAAAGGAAAACATGGCGCTTCCTGCCGGAATTGAATCAAGCAGCATCTTTGGAAGCCTGAAGAAGTCAGCTGTCATGGTAAAAAATACTGCGGAACTGCCGCCTGCTTACAAGCTTAGGGATATTGCGGTCAAGAACGGCGCTGAAGGGGCTATAATACTAAAATATGATAAGAGGCTCTATGCTCCTGAGGCGGATTCTGAATTTGATTATGCGGAAATAGAAAAATATTTTGAGCTGGGCAAAGGAGATGTCATTGTCCTTTCATTTGCCGACTCTTATTCTACTGCTGAAGACAGCGCTTTGGCAGCCTCTTCTGAAATAAATGCAGTGCTGAAAAGCTTTATAAACAGGCTTTCCAATTAAATTTTATGATTATTGTAAGCTGCTCAAAAGGCGCGCATCTAGGCAGGAAAATAGCCAAAAAATCAGGGGCGGGCTATACTGCCATTAAGACAGGAAGGTTTCCGGATGGTGAGATTTATCTGAGGTTTCTTAAGGATGTCAAGGGCAAAATAGTTGTTTTAGTACAGTCTTTTTATGGAGATATAGACGGGCTTATTGTTGAAACGCTGTTTGCTGCTGCCACTGCCAGAGATTTAGGGGCGAAAAAGGTTCTTTTAGCCGCGCCTTATTTCCCATATTTCAGGCAGGACAAAAGTTTCCACGATGGGGAATGCGTTTCGCTGCATGTGATAGGGCATTTGTTTGATAAATATTTTGATAAGATAATTGTAGTTGACCCTCATTTGCATAGGGAGAATACCCTGCAGCATGTATTTAAGACTGAAAGCAGCAGATTGACTGCAAATCCCCTGATTGCCATGTACATCCAAAAGCATTTCAGGACTCCTGTGCTTATAGGCCCTGACTGGGAGAGCTATAAATGGGCGAGAAAAGTGGCAGAGATGATTAATGCAGAATCATCAATACTTGAAAAGAAAAGATATTCTTCCCATAATGTAAAGGTTAGATTAAGGCGCAGAATTGAGATGGAGAATAAAGAAGCTATTATTGTTGATGACATTATAAGCACAGGACATACAATTCTTGAGACCATAAAAAACATTAAAAAACTAAATCCAAAAAAGATTATATGCATCTGCGTCCACGGCATATTTACAGAGAATGCGCTGGAGAAAATAAGAAAAGCAGGGGCTTCTGTCATTTCAACAAATACCATTCCTTCTGCTGTTTCTGAGATTGATGTGAGCGGGTTGATAGCAAACAGTCTTTAACCATTAACTACTTTGCTACGGTTACAAATAAAAAGATTTAAATGCCAGTTATCATTCCCTGCATATTATGGCAGCTCAAAGTTCATTAGATCAATTTAGGACAAGTATAGACTCAGTCGTTGACACTTACTTTAGATTACCTGCAAATACAGGATATAGAACGCCGTCAGGAATGCTTAATGAGCCCATAAAAACTTTTTATGACTCACTCTTAGGTAATCTTAGAAAAACTGGACAATCTGATGGCGATATGCAAAGAGCTATCGGAGAAGCGCATGGTTACGTAGCCGAAAAGCTAAGACCAACTGGAGAAGGCTATACAGCTTTGATAAATATTGGTGCTGAAGACCCGTTCGCAATCTTAGGAATTTCTGCACAAGACTATATAACCCATAAAGCAAAGGAAGTTAAAACTATGGTTTCTTCTCCAGAAACTTGTTTGGCTGGTGCTTTTGAATATCACCTTGATGAAATTATTGCAGTAGGCAAAAGGTATGGAATTGATACTTCACAAACAGTCAAGCCTTTAGTGGCTGCCTTTATGGAAAAATTCGCTGAAAAGTCAGCTACAGAAATAAAAACATCTATTGGCAGATGTATACACGGTTTTGATGAATCAGGAGTTGAAACACTTGAAAGGATTGGAAAAAAATACGGTGGAGATGCAACTCCTTACACCAAGTAGATTAGGGAAGTGAAAACTTTATAAATAATTTTTCTTTTTTACCCACATTCTAATAAGTAAAATTGTTCATAAAACCTAATTTTGCGCTATCTCAACTTCCCTTACCATTCCCTCATACCCCTTTTCTTCCATCTCATGCGCCAGTTCCTTTCCGCCGCTTCTCACGATTTTCCCTTTTATCATAATGTGCACTTTATCAGGCTTGATGTAATCTAATATTCTCTGGTAGTGGGTTATGAGCAGGACGCCCATATTCGGATTTAGCAGCGTATTGATGCCTTCTGCAACAGTCTTTAATGCGTCAATATCCAATCCTGAATCAGTCTCATCAAGAATTGCCATCTCAGGCTGCAGGACTGCCATCTGCAGAATTTCCGCCTTTTTCTTTTCCCCGCCTGAAAATCCTTCATTGAGGTAGCGCCTTGCGAATTTGTCATCAACCTTCAGCAGCCTCATCTTTTCCTTCAATAATTTTACAAAATCTGGGATTGAAATCTGGTTTGGCTTTACTGCATTAATAGCTGTCCTCAAGAAATTTGAGACAGAAACGCCGGGAATCTCCTGCGGGTACTGGAATGACAAAAACACCCCTAATTTAGCCCTTTCATCAGCCCCCAATTCAAGGATATTCCTGCCCTTGAACCATACTTCCCCGCTATCGATATTATATTTCGGGTGCCCCATTAATGTATAAGCCAAAGTTGATTTGCCCGAGCCATTAGGCCCCATTAACGCGCTTACTTCGCCTTTCTTTATAGTCAAGTCTATCCCATTCAATATCTTCTGCCCTTCAACGCTGACGTGCAGGTTCTTTATTACTAAGTCTTGTGTGTGCATTTTAATCACCGTCATTCTTGCTGTTTTTATTGTGGTTATTCACATACCCCTCATAAATCTTTATGCTGTTTTTCAGTGTGTCCAGTGAAAGCAATGCGCACTTCAGCCTTACAGCGCTTAATGGAATCCCAATCATCTCCAAAATTTCCTCTTTAGTTATTTTTTTTATTTCGCCAAGCTTTTTGCCATTTATCCTGTCAGTGAGCATTGACGCAGATGACTGGCTTATTGCGCATCCCCTCCCATAAAATTTTACGTCTTTTATAATATTATTTTCAATGACTATATACAAATCAATCTCATCCCCGCACAATGGGTTGTACTCATGATGATGCACGCTTGCATTCTCAATTCTGCCGTGATTGTGCGGAGCCTTGTAATGCTCTAAAATATTCTCCTGGTACATCATTTCAATATCTTCCATTTTATACGCATGGCTTATACGCCAAAAACCTTTTTCACTTTTTTAATGCCCTCTATCAGTTTATCAATTTCTTCTTTTGTGTTGTATAAGTAAAAGCTCGTCCTTGCAGTGCCTTGGACATCAAGCAGCTTCATCAATGGCATGCAGCAGTGGTGCCCCGCCCTTATTGCTATGCCTTCTGAATCAAGTATTTCTGAAACATCATGGGGATGAACATTGTCAATATTAAACGAAACAACAGCCCCCCTCTCTTCTTTTGGGCCGTAAATAATTACCCCGCCAATTTCATTTAATTTTTTCATTGCGTATTCTGTTAATTCTTTGTCTTGCATCCTGATTTTTCCCATTCCAATCTTGTTGAGGTAATCAACTGCAGCGCCTAATCCGATGCCTGCTGCTATATTTGGAGTTCCAGCTTCAAATTTCCAGGGCAAATGATTAAAAGTTGTGCCATCAAATTTAACTTCTCTTATCATATCCCCCCCGTATAAGAACGGATTCATTTTCTCAAGCAGCTCTTTTCTGCCGTAAAGCACGCCAATTCCAGTAGGACCTAGCATCTTGTGCCCTGAAAATGCCAGAAAGTCGCAGCCAATGCTTTTTACATCAACTTTCATGTGAGGCACTGACTGGGCGCCGTCAACAACCATCAAAGCATTATTTTCGCGCGCGATTTTTGATATTTCCTGTATAGGGTTTATTGTTCCCAAGACATTTGAAGCATGGGTTGCAGATACAATCTTTGTTTTTTGTGTTATTGATTCGCTGATGCTTTTTGCATCCAATTCTCCTTCTTCATTGATTTTAATATATTTTACTGCCAAGCCTCTTTGCTTTGCAAGCTGCTGCCATGGCACGATGTTGCTGTGGTGCTCCATCTCCGTCAGGACAATCTCATCGCCTTTTTTGAGGCTTAAAGTCAAAGAATAAGCCAGTAAATTCAGGGACTCTGTTGTGTTTTTTGTGAAGATTATCTCCTCCATTCCGTCTGCGCCGATGAATTCTGCAACTTTTTCATGAGCCTTCTCATATTCTAATGTTGCTTCTTCGCTTAATTTGTGGATGCCTCGGTGTATGTTTGCATTGTAGGAATTATAGTAATTCACTATTGCATCAATAACCTGCTTCGGCTTCTGGGAGGTTGCGGCGTTGTCTAAATAGACCAATGGCTTGTTGTGGACTTTCCTCTGCAAAATAGGGAAGTCTTTTCTTATTGATTCGACATCAAAAAATTTCGTTGCGGAAACGAAATTTTTTGCTAAAGTTTTGGTTTGGAACATTTTAGCGATTTTTTATTCAAAATAACTTGCTTAGATTTTCATCCCCAATTTGTTCTAATTGGTTTTTATTTTATTATTAGTTCCCTTATCTTCCCCCTTAATTCCTCAAATTTTATTTTGCAGATTATCGGCTCCAAAAATCCCTGCGTTATCATGTTTTCAGCTTCTTCCCTTGAAAGTCCCCTTGCCATCAGGTAGAAAAGATGCTCTTCGCTTACCTGCCCGACTGTTGCGCCGTGGGATGCTTTCACGTCATTTGCCTCTATCTGCAGTGAGGGAATGCTGTTGCCGAGGGTTTTCTCTCCTATTTTTAAGATATGGTTTGACAGGTACGAATTTGTTTGCTGCCCTTCTTTTTCTATCCTTATCAATCCGCGATAAACAGATGATGAGTTATCCTTCAAAATGCCGTCAACTTTGATATTATTGCTTGTGTGGGGTGTATTGTGGTAAGCGTTTGTTGTAATGTCAATATGCTCCCTGTTTTTCCCTACAAACAAGCCGAGGTTTTCGCTTTGGGAGCCTTCGCCGTTGAACAAAGTGTCGATTACAAGCCTGTTCAGCTTTCCGCCGAAGCTTGCTGAAAACCAATTAATCGAGGCATTTCTCCCCGCAGAGCCGCATATATTGATCATGCTGCTTGCCTTGCCCCCAAAATTATTCAGGTGATTGTAGTTTATTTTGGAATCATCATTTGCATAAACCTCTGTCACGGCAGAATTAAAGAATTCTTCATCTGAATCAGGGACGTATTCCTCAATAAAATCTATTTTGCTTCCGCTTTCAGCAATTATGAGGTTTCTTATAACCGAATTATTTTTATTAATCAAGAAACTTATTTTTATAGGAGTTTCTGCAATGGCGTTTTTTGGAACATAGAGAAAAATGCCGTTGGCAAAATGTGACGCATTTAATGCAGCGAACTTATTAGAATCAGGCGTTATAAGCTTAGAAAAGTATTTTTTTATTAAATCTGGATGGCTTTCAAATGCGTCATTGATATCCGTTAAGATTATCCCGCTTTGCCTGATTTCATCGGCATTTTGGCATTCTATAACTGATTCATTGTTGAATGGCGCAAAATTATCTATCTTAAGCTTTTCAATTGATGTGTAGCGCCATGCCTCCTGCCTTTCGCTTGGCATTGGAAGACTCTTGTAAGTATCAAAATGCTTTTGCTTTTCCTTTTCTGCCAATTCCGACCTAACAGCAGTTAATTTTTCCATTTGAATAGGGTTTTCCATAATTGCATATGCCATGATCAAGAACACCTTTTTTTCGTTAATTATCCGACAGAGCCTTCCATCTCCAAGGCAATAAGCTTGTTCAATTCTACAGCATATTCCATTGGAAGCTCTTTTGTAAACGGCTCGATAAATCCTGAAACTATCATTGTCATTGCCTGCTCCTCGCTCAGGCCGCGGCTCATGAGATAAAACATCTGCTCTTCACTTACTTTCCCGACGCTTGCCTCATGCCCTATGCTTACTTTCTTCTCATTTATCTCCATGTAAGGCGCTGTATCGGAAGCTGACTTTTCATCTAATATAAGGGCATCGCACACAACGCTTGATTTTACATCAAATGCGCCTTTTGCAACTTTTAACAAGCCTCGGTAAGTTGTCCTGCCTCCGTCCTTGCTGACTGACTTTGAGGTTATTTTTGAGCTTGTGTTCGGGGCCATATGGATTATTTTCGCGCCAGCATCCTGATGCTGCCCCTTGCCTGCAAATGCCACGCTTAAGACTTCTCCGCGGGCGCCCTCGCCAAGCAGCACAATTCCCGGGTATTTCATCGTGATTTTGCTTCCGAGATTGCCGTCAACCCATTCCACAGTCGCATTCTCATAGGCAAATGCCCTTTTTGTGACAAGATTATAAACATTGTTGCTCCAGTTCTGGATTGTAGTGTATCTCAGCTTTGAGCCCGGCAGTGCAACTAGCTCAACAACTGCAGTGTGGAGGCTGTCTGATGCGTAAACCGGGGCGGTGCAACCCTCTACGTAGGACACAGAACTCCCCTCATCACAGATTATTAATGTCCTCTCAAACTGCCCCATATTCTGCGCGTTAATCCTAAAATAAGCCTGCAAAGGCAAGTCCACTTTCACATTTTTTGGCACGTAAATAAAACTTCCTCCGCTCCAAACTGCGCTGTTTAATGCTGCAAACTTGTTGTCATTATTGGGAATTACAGTGGCAAAATATTTCTTGACAAGTTCTGGGTATTCCCTTAACCCTGAATCCATGTCCAGAAAAATAACCCCCTGCTTTTCCAAATCCTCCCTTATTTTATGGTAGACCATTTCTGAATCGTATTGGGCGCCTACGCCAGAAAGGAACTTCCTTTCAGCTTCAGGTATTCCCAATTTGTCAAATGTCTTTTTAATGTATTCAGGAACATCCTCCCAGTTTTTCTCTGTTTTTTCGCTGGGCTTTATGTAATAATAGATATTGTCAAAATCTATCGTGCTCAAATCAGCGCCCCATTTGGGCATTGCCTTTTTCCAAAAAATGTCGAGGCTTTGGAGCCTGAAATCAAGCATCCATTTGGGCTCATTCTTCATTTTGGAGATTTCCTCAACTACCTCCTTTGTCAATCCTTTTTTTGACTTGAAGATGTAGTCCTCTTTATCTGAGAAAGCGTATTTGCTGTAGTCCTTGCTGAACGTTTCAGACTCTTCTGTCTTTAGAACCTGCTCTTGTTTCATAATTCATCACTTATTTTTTGGGAATCTGCAGAACAAGCCCTTCTTCAAAGCAAATGCTGCAGTTCTCAAGGTCTTTTGACTGGCTCCTGTGTATGCCGCACAGAATCTGCCTCACATCAGTAAGGTTGCAAATCCTGTATATCTCGGCAATCAGCCTCTGCTTTGAGTAATTGGAAGTCAATTTTTCAATTGATTTCCTTATTTCTTTTTTGGCTTCTTCTGTGAAGACAACTTCCTTTGCCCTCTTTAAATGGAGATACTGCGAGACAGCAGCCTCTGTTATATCCAAAATTCTTGCAGTCTCCTTCTGGGGCTTTTTCATTTCTTCCACAAGTATCTTGGCAAATTCCCTTCTTATGGCAGGCAGAATATACCTAACTTCAATTTCCTGGGGCATATTTTCTATCATGCACTTAACAATTGTTAACTAATATTTAAACTTTATCATTAATTTAAAAAAACAAAACAAAAACCTTAAATATTAGTTAAAACCCTGACTCCTGCACTTAAAATAAACGCCATGGGGGTGAAAATCAATGGCAGAAGGAAGTAAAATTGGTGAATGGAGTTTTGTTATTGGCATAGTGATAGCCATAATTATAGGGATAGTTGTAGGAGACATAAATCAGCTTGTTGAGCAAGCTAAAAGCGGGCAATATGCCGGAACAGGATGGTTTGTCTTGTTGTTGGTGGTATTAGGCTTGATAGTGGGGCTATTGAATGTAACAGAAAAAGAAACCACGCCATTTTTGGTTGCTGCAGCCGCATTGCTTATAACTGGAACAGTAGGTGATACACTGCTTGTTATTCCAACAATAGGCAAGTACCTAGTTGGGATTGTTACAGGAATCTCAGTTTTTGTCGTTCCTGCAGCAATTGTTGTTGCCATAAAAGCAATAAGATCATTGGCTAAGGATTAGGTGATTTTTTTATTTTTTTTTATTTTAAATAAGGGTAAATATTCATAAATTGATATTCATTTCTCACAATAACAATGTTAGAAGAGAGAGTTAAAACAGCCCTTGTTGGAAATTTGGAGGTACAATTAAACCAATTAAGAGATTCTCAAAATAGTGATGAATCAGTTGATTTGGCAAGGCAATTATCTCAATTGGCTATAGAAACCAATAAGAGATATAGAATATTTACAAAAAAACTACATTCAGAGGGCTTGATAGATTTTAATGATATGAATTTTTTGGATCATAATTATACTGGCATAATAGGCTCACTCATTGGAGATACAGAGGCTTTTATAGAAGGGGTTTATGGACTTGACAGATATATACCTAAAGCCATTGGTTCTATTCAGCAAATAAAACTAATGAGACTTCCAATAATTTTTCAAAAACTAAAAGAAATAGTAGGTTCTAATGGAATTCAATATAAACAAATACTAGGCAATTTTATTGAAATTCTGGAAACTGATTAATTGCAAAATCTTTTAAATATGTGGTAAATTTCTTCGTGTATGAACCATGCCCTTTACATGCACGATTCCTGCTTAAAGGAATTCGAAGCAGTTGTTGAAAGCGTCAAAGACGGCAAATACGTTGTATTGGACAAGACTGTTTTCTATCCCAAAGGAGGCGGGCAGCCTAATGATACGGGCGTTTTGATAAAAGACAATGAGGAATTCCCTGTTGTTTCTGTCGGCAAATTTGAAGGCAGAATATCTCATGAGGTTTCTAAAGAAGGCTTGAAGGAAGGCGATAAAGTCATTGGCAAGATTGACTGGGAAAGGCGCCATAATCTGATGAGAATGCACACAACAGCGCATCTTCTGAGCGCGATTGTGCATAACAAGACGGGGGCATTGATAACAGGAAGCGACCTTGATGTTGACAAAAGCAGGATTGACTTCAGTTTGGAAAATTTTGACAGAAGCCAGATTGACGAGTTTCTGAAGATGGCAAATTCCATTGTCCAAAAAGATTTGCAGGTTAAGGTTTCTTTCATGAAAAGGGATGAAGCTATGAAAATTCCAGGAATGGTAAAGCTTGCAGGCGCAATGCCTCCGAATGTTGATGAATTGAGGATTGTTGAGATTGAAGGAGTGGACAGGCAGGCAGACGGCGGAACCCACGTTAAAAGCATCAAGGAAATAGGCGAAATTGAGATTATCAAGGTGGAGAATAAGGGGAAAAGTAATAGGAGAATCTATTATACTCTGAAACCATGAATCTTAACTTTTTAGTAGTAATAAATCAAAAAGTTTAAAAGCTAAATCTTTTATTCTTAGATAAAATGAGTATAGAGAACTTTGAAAAATTCGCTTGAAAAGCGAATTTTTCAAAGTTCTCTAATGGTAAAATCAGGTTAAGTAGTCTTAGCTCAGAAGAAAAGGAAACATTAATAGCGCAACTCAGGGATTATAAGGGATTCCGCAAATTAGTAAGGGAATGCAAGGAGCATATGATCAAAAGCACGGAAAATACTGGTGGCGCAATGGCAGTGAACCCTATGGATAGTTATGGCCATCAAATGAATTCCACTGTCTATATTTTTAAAGAATTGTTTAAGGGAAATAAGTTCTTGGATGGTAATAAAAATGGAATAATCCCTCCAACAGAAGAGCGCTTAAGAGCCTGTCTAAAGCACGAGTATGTTCATGCAGGCGATAATTTTAAGTTTGGTATATAAACATGATTAATGCCAAACTTAAAAATACGCCTTTCAGCCCTTACGAAAAAGACTTATTAGATTATCAGCAGCGTGAAGTCAAAAGAAGGGCCAATGAGGTTCTTAAATTTTTAAAAATGTACAATGTAAGATAAAAGAGTTTGGCATCTTCATACCCTAAATAAGCCAGAAATCCCCTAAAAGCCGATTTTTGGAAAAGTCAATAGAAACATTTAAATACAACATCTTAATTATCCATTCATAAGGTTTCTTACTCATTATCTAAAATGGATGATAAACAACTAAATACAGGCACTACAACAGTAGGCATTGTATGCAGTGACGGGCTGGTTTTGGCTGCAGATAAGAGGGCCACATCAGGATATCTTATTGCTTACAAGAAATTCGAGAAAGTAATAAAGATAACTGACAACATAGCTGTAACTGTGGCAGGCACTGTTTCAGATGTGCAGTTGCTTGTCAAATACCTTAGGGCTGAATTGAAGCTCAAGGACATAAGGACAGGCAAGACTTCCTCTGTGAAAGAGGCTGCAAACCTTCTGGCCAATTTTGTGTACGGCAACATAAGAAGGATGAGCATGATAGTTGGAGTGTCTCATTTTGTCTTGGGCGGAAAGGACAATGAGGGCTTCCATCTTTATGACATAAGCCCTGATGGAAGCATTGCGCTCATTGATGATTACGTGTCTTCGGGATCAGGAAGCGTCATGGCATTCGGCGTTTTGGAGACACTGTACGAGCACGGGCTCAGTGTTGACGAGGGAATGAAACTGGCTGCAAAATCTGTCAATGCAGCTGTTCAGAGGGACATTGCGTCAGGCAATGGAATTGACATATTCACAATAACAAAAGACGGCGTGAAAAAAGCCTTTACAAAAGAGATTTCCATGAAGATTGAACTGTAAAAATATAAAAAATCGTTTTTCCAAGAAAAACGATTTTTTCTAATAATCTTCTAAAGGGATATAATGAACGAAATTAGCAAGGAAATATTAAAGCATTTGCCAGCCAATAAAATAAGCGAGATTAATTTTGAGGCTGCAAACATTGTGCTTTACACCAAGGACAAGGACTTTTTCCTGAATAACAATGGAATCATCAAGAGGATAGTTGACACTATAAAAAAAAGGGTCGAGCTGAGGCCTGATCCAAGCATTACGATGGACATGGAGGATGCTGAAAAGGAGATTAGGGCATTGATTCCAGAGGAAGCGGGGATAGGAAATGTCATCTTTGACCCGCAGAGAAGCGGAGTCGTTATTGAAGCTGACAAGCCTGGGCTTGCTATAGGAAAGCAGGGAAGCCTTCTTCGCGATATAAGGACAAAGACATTCTGGATTCCTTTGATAAGGAGAAAGCCTGCAATAAGGTCGCAGCTTATAGAGGACATAAGGGCTGTTTTGTACCAGAACAGCGATTACAGGAGAAAATTCCTTGATAAAGTTGGGCACAGGATCTATGACGGCTGGCTCAGGGAGAAAAAACATGAGTGGGTAAGGCTTACTTATCTTGGAGGCGCAAGGCAGGTTGGAAGGAGCTGCCTGTTTTTGCAGACGCCCGAGTCAAGAATACTCCTTGATTGCGGCATCAATGTTGCTGATGACAATGAGCCTTATCCGTATCTGGAAGCTCCTGAATTTGACATCAATGAGCTTGACGCAGTCATATTAAGCCACGCCCACACAGACCATTGCGCGTTCATACCATATCTTTACAAATTTGGCTACACAGGGCCTGTTTACTGCACGATTCCTACAAGAGATGTGGCAGCGCTTTTGATGATTGATTATATTAAGATACAAAGGGCAGAAGGCAAAGACCCAATTTATGATGTAGATCATATCAAAGAATTTGTCAAGCACACTATAACAATAGATTACGAGGAAGTCACTGACATAACTCCTGATGTAAGAATCACAATGTACAATGCAGGGCATATCCTCGGAAGCGCCATGGTGCATATGCATGTCGGCAATGGACTGCATAATCTGCTTTACACAGGGGACCAGAAGTATGGAAGGACAATGCTGCTAGACCCTGCTATAACACGATTCCCGAGATTAGAGACTTTGATGATAGAATCAACCTACGGCGGAAGGGACAACACAATGCCCAACAGGCAGGAAACAGACGAGGATTTGATGAGGATAATAAAAGAGACCGTTGAGAGGGGAGGAAAAATCATCATTCCTACATTAGGGGTCGGAAGAAGCCAGGAAGTCATGCTTGCAATTGAAAACATGGTGAGAAGCGGAAGGCTTGCGCCGATTCCAGTGTATATTGATGGCATGGTCTGGGATGTAACTGCGATACACACAGCTTATCCTGAGTACCTTAATAATTCAATCAGAAAATTGATTTTCCACAAAGACCATAATCCCTTTTTGCACGAAATTTTCAAAAGAGTGGGAAGCCAGAAGGAAAGGATGCAGATTATTGAGGAGACAGGAGCGTGCGTAATACTTGCGACATCAGGAATGCTTCAGGGCGGTCCTTCTGTGGAATATCTAAAGCATCTTTCAGACAATCCAAAGAATTCCCTCTGCTTTGTCAATTACCAGGGAGAAGGCTCTTTGGGAAGGAGAATCCAGAAAGGAGAAAGGGAATTCAATATGAAATCAGGCTCATCCCAAGAGGTAATGCAGATAAAGCTGGAGGTGCATACAGTGGAGGGATTTTCAGGGCATTCCTCAAGGATACAGCTTCTTAATTTCATCAACAAATGCGACCCAAGGCCAAAAAAAGTGCTGATTAACCACGGCGAAAACTCAAGATGCCTTGATATGGCAAGCTCAGTTCATAAGAACTTCAGGGTTGAGACAATTGCGCCGAGGAATCTTGAAACTGTAAGGGTTAAGTGATTGTTTTGAGAACTTTGAAAAATTCGCTTGAAAAGCGAATTTTTCAAAGTTCTCTTTTCTTTAAATTTTCCTTCCTTTGAGTCTAGGCGGCGCGCAATATGCGCCGCATCAATTGTGATGCCAACTTGAAGAACTCGCCCTGCAATTCACAGGGCGAGATTATCCGCTTTCCAATAAAGCGACAGCGTCAGTATAAATAAACTATACTCACGGACAAAAATAATTAGACATTTGTTGTCCGTTCCTAATAAGCAAAAGACAAATTTATGTATAAAAGAATCATGGAATCCAACGAAACTGGTGCCGAACTTTGTTCAAGTATATTTTTTATTGTATGGGTTATTTCTGACACCAATAATATCCCAATAAGAAACTTTTATATAACAAACTAAAATGTCTTTTCACAGATGCCTATCATAACAATAGACATGTGGGCGGGCAGAAAGCTCGATGAAAAAGAGGCAATAATAAGAAAAGTAACCCATCTATTTGTCGAGATGGGAATAACCGCCGACCAGATAATTGTAAAAATAAATGATGTCCCAAAAGAAAACTGGGGCGTTGCGGGGAAGCAGGCTTCTAAAATCGTGTGATCCTATTTTTAATTGCCCTATATCTTCTGCGCCTTTTTCTGCCTGTAGTGCCTCCAGAACTCTATAATCATCGGCATTATTGAAATAATGATTATTAAAAGTATTGCAACTGAAAAATTATTTCTTACTATGGGAATGTTTCCAAAAAAATAGCCCCCGAACAGGAGGATTCCAACCCATAGGATGCCTCCAAACACATTGTAAGCCAGAAACTTGAAGTAATTCATGCTTCCAATGCCTGCTACAAAAGGGGCGAATGTCCTGACTATCGGGACGAATCTTGCCAGCACAATTGTCTTTGCGCCGTATTTTTCATAGAATTTCTGGGTTTTGTCAATGTATTCTTTCTTTATGAATCTTGTTTCATGCTCAATCGCCTTTCTGCCCAAAAATTTCCCGACTGAATAGTTCACAGTGTCGCCTATAATGGCTGCTGAGCTTAGTATTATGAATAGCCATAAGACATTTAATGAGCCAATGGCTGCAAAAGTCCCAACTGCAAAAAGCAGGGAATCTCCCGGCAGGAATGGAGTTGCCACAAACCCCGTTTCAGCAAAGATAATTAGGAAAAGGATAAGATAAGTCCACGAGCCGAAGTTCTGGATTATAAGGCTTAGGTGCTTGTCAAGGTGCAGAATAAAATCAATAAGATTTGAGATGAAGTTCATTTCAATAGCTTAAAGCAAGTTATTTATATTTTATTTGGTTTATTGTGCCTGTAAATCCATGCTTTATATCCCCATTACACTATACCCCGCATCCACATAAATTATCTGCCCTGTAATCGCCTTTGACAGGTCGCTGCACAAAAACAATGCGCAGTCCGCCACTTCTTCTGCCGTGATGTTTCTTTTCAATGGAGCCTTGTTGAGATGGTTCAAAAGCATTTCCCCGAAGCCTGTGATTCCAGAAGCAGCCAATGTCGGAATTGGGCCCGCTGAAATTCCATTGACCCTGATTTTCTGCTCGCCCAGGTCATTTGCAGCATACCTTATGCTTGACTCCAATGCAGCCTTTGCAACGCCCATTATGTTATAGCCAGGGGTGACTTTTTCAGAGCCCATGTAAGTCATGGCAACAACGCTGCCTCCGTTTTTCATTAAAGGAAAGGTTCTTTTCAGCAGTTCTGCCAATGAATAAGAGCTTACTTCATGCGCCACTTGATACCCTCTTCTATCAACATCAATATATCTTCCCCTCAAATGCTCCCTTTTGGCAAATGCAATGCTGTGAATCAGAAAATCTACATCAGTGAATTCGTTTTTCACCAAAGCGAAAAACGAATTCAATAATTCATCATCAACGACATCGCATTTTGCATAAATCGGGTTATTGAGATATTTCATTAATGGAAGGAACAATTGCTCGACTCTTTCCTGATAAGCGCAAGCGAGCCTGCATCCAGCCTCATCCAGTCTTTTGGCAATGTGCCATGCAATGCTCTTGTCGTTCGCTATGCCGAAGACTACGGCTTTTTTGCCTGAGAGTTCAATTTTGATAGGCATTTTGGAAAAGGATAATAAGAAATTTTATAAATGTATGCTGTCAAAGGCAGTGTTAACAAATGAGAATTTATGCTTTTGGCAACCCATTAGTTCAGAAGGACTCGATGCCTCTGCTGTATATTAAAAAGCTGCGCTCTGACTTTCCTAATGTTGAATTTAGGGAAATTGACCCGACAGAGGATATTCCAAAAGAGAGGAATATTTTTATTTTAGACACAGCAGTTAATGCGCAAAAAGTCCAAATAATAACCGACATAGAAAAATTAGAATCCAACAAGGCATACTCATTGCACGATTTTGATCTGGCATTTAATCTGAAATTAATGAAAAAAATAGGCTTTCTGGAAAATGTAACAATAATTGCCATCCCGCCAAAAGAATGCTATAAGGAGCTTAAAAATTTTATTTCCAATTTACTCTCAGAAAATGCGTAGCGCAGCTTATGCAGGGGTCATAGCTCCTGATAAGCTTTTCAATCTCATGCTCCAATTGATGCCTTTCCATTTCAATATTTCTCTCAACCAAGTTCTTAATATCCCTCTCCATATTAATTTGGTTCTGCTGCGTTGGCACAATTATCCTGCCCTGTCTAATAACGCCGTCTTTGGTCATGTCAAGATAATAATATAGCGTTCCTCTCGGCGCTTCTATTACACCAACTCCTGAGCAATCCCTTGGCGCGATATTAACAGGCTCTTCTTCCTTAAAATCAGAATTTTCAAGCAGCTCAATGCTGTGGTCAATGGAATGCAAAATCTCTATTGCCTGAGCCAGGTTGTTGTAAAATATATTGCTTGTCGGGAATATTTTGATATACTTATCGGCATCTTTTTTAGTATTTTTGTGCAGCCTGTCTTTGTTCAGATTTAATCTTGCCAATGCTCCCACCATGTAGCTGCTGCCTTCAAATTTATACCCCACCGACTGGGAGTAAGGCAGGACAGTCTTTTTAAGGTGCTTGAAAAAATCCTTTTCTTCTATTACCTCTCCGCTGGTGCTGATAATTTTTCCTTCAAGGAAATCATATTGCGCATCATTTACCAGCGCAACAAAATTCGTTTTTCTTGTGAAATCAAAATGGGCGCTGGAATAAACCTCCAAAAGTTTAAATATCAGCGGCCTGGCTGCCTTTAATTCCTTCAGCACGTTGTCAATGCCCTTTTTCTCAGGAATCTGCGCATATCCTCCTACCATTGGGAATGGCGCATGGACAGCCCTCCCTGCTATTAAAGTGCTGAGCTTATTGCCCGCCCTTTTTACCTCAAACGAGTCGTGCAAAAACTTTTCCTCTTCTCCTTTAAAATCCAAGACAGAGTCTTTGCCAAAAACATCAGGAAGGCTGAATAGGTAAAGATGCAAAGCATGGTCTCTTATCATCAAGCCATGCATAGTCAGCGTTCTAAGAAGCCTTGTCTGCTCAGAAGGCTCTGCACCAAGAGAATTTTCTATTGCCTCTATGCAGCAAAGCAAATGGGCAATGCTGCATGTCCCGCATATTCTTGAAACCGACTGTGGGAGAATGTGGATGTTTTTTCCCCTAATAGCCTGTGTGAAAAACCTTTTGTTGTCAGCCAGCTTGAGTTTCACAGAGCTTACTTTTTCCCCCCTGATTTTTACTTCCAAATCTGCATGTCCCTCTACTTTGCTGATGTTTTTTATGTTTATATCCGCTTTATGCATTTTTGAATTCCTTTAAGTAATTATTCAGGGTTTTTATGAAGTCTTCCTCACCCATAGGGCATCCTGGAACAACAGAGTCAACCTTGACATAATCTTTCAGTGTTTTTACCTTTTTGCTCATTCCAAACCTGCTTATTAAAAATTGTATCTCTTTTTTTGTCTTGCAGTCGAACTTATTTCTCTGCGCAGACGGCATTCCGTTAATTGCGCATGAGCCTATGGCAACAAGCTTTTTGCAGTTTTTTCTTATCTCCTTCAGCTCATTGGCGTCCTTAGTGGATGCAATTGCCCCTTCAACAAAAGCTATATCCAAATCTTTCAGGGTATTGTTCTTCTTAAGAACCCTGACATGCCTGAAGTCAATATATTTTGCCCATTCATAAAAGTGGTCATTCAACAGCTCAGTAAAAACAATAGTGGAATCCTCGCAGCAGGAAAATGAAAACCAGCCTATGCTCAATTTTTTTTCCATAATTGGCATCTACCAAAACTTATATATATTCCTTTCCTTCCAATTGTTTTATGGTGAATAAAAAGGGGATTATACTGGTTCTTGCAACATCTGTGATAAGCGGCTTCTCGATTTTCATAAATGAATTCAGCGTGGCGAGAATAGAGCCTTCTGTGTTTACTTTTTTAAAGAATGCCTCAGTGGCAATGCTGTTGCTTGCAATACTGCTCTTCACAAAAGAATTCAGCTCAATCAGGAAGCTCACAAAAAGCCAATGGCTTATGCTGCTGCTTATAGGCATTATTGGAGGCTCAATTCCTTTTATTCTTTTCTTCAAGGGGCTTTCATTAAGCTCTGCAGCTATGGGCGCTTTTATCCATAAGACATTATTTATTTATGCCTCTATATTCGCCTTTGTCTTCCTAAAAGAAAGGATAAGCAAGAAAATCCTGATAGGGGGCATATTGTTATTGATTAGTAGCCTGCTTCTGCTGAAGTTAAGAGCGCCTGCATTTTCCAAAGGCGAAATGCTGATTTTGGCAGCCACGCTTTTATGGGCTGCTGAAAATGTCCTGTCAAAATATGCATTAAAGGACATCTCCGGCAACATAGTTGCATTTGGAAGAATGCTCTTTGGCTCATTCTTTATCTTGGGTTACCTGTTTCTGGCAGATAAAGCTCAATTAATCCCAAAATTAACCCATGGCTCTTATTTATGGACATTGATGACTTCAATTCTGCTGCTGGGCTATGTTATCACATACTATAATGGCTTAAAGCTGATAAAAGTCTCAACAGCAACAGCTATACTTCTGCTCGGCTCGCCGATAACGACCTTATTGTCGTCGATTTACTCAAAAACATTCCCTCCCTTAACGGAAATTTTAGGAATAGCGCTTATTCTAGCAGGCGTTTTATCAATAATCTTCTTTGTAGAATTCTCTAAGAAATCTTTTCCACAGCGTACCCATAATGTATCGTAACTCTATCCCCTATTTTGGCATCAGGAACCAGCTCTTTTAAAACAACTCTTGTGCTTTTTTTATTTTTCCTGTTATTCTCTCTATACTGGACAATAAAGCAATCGCCTTTATCCTCAGCTATCTCTGCAATGTGGATTTTGCACAGCCTCTTCTGCGATTCAGGGGCGTTCTTGTATGCAAACATTCCATTGTCTATAATCCTATTATGCCTTTTCAGGAAATATTCCCTTAAAACAGCCAAATCCCATTTATCTTTTTTCATTTCCTTGCTAACCATTTTAATCTTCTCAAACGCCCTGAAATACACTTTTTCCAAAAGAGGTTTATCCGGCGCTTTATTGTTGAGGGCAGCATCCCTTAAAAGATGGAAAGTCTTTTCGTCTATCTGCCTTCTTTCTTTAATAATAAACGAGCAAGGAAAGGCATATTTTAAGAAAAACACTTCAGCTTTCATTTTTGACAAGCTTAATCCATTGCTTAACCTGGCTTTTGGGAACTTTTTCAATGACTATCCCGCCCTGGGCAATCGCAAAATCGCCTATGCTATAATTTCCATACACTATTCTGGCTTTTCTTCTTTCGCTTCCATAATCTATTACAGCAGAATCCTCTTTTATTTCAATGATTTTTCCGGGTATAGCCAGGCACATGAAATGCTGATGGATAGAGGCGTATAAAAATATTACGGAAATTGGTAACTATTTAGCTTTCTAAAATTGCTATAATTCGTTCCGTTGCTTCGCGACATAAAAATCACTCGGCGGAATTTTAGTGGCAGTCAAAATTCAGCCTCGAGTCTATATCAATAAATTTGCGAGGCGGAGCGATGTCATGAAAATCAAAGATTTTCAGGATGCCGAAAATCCAATCAAAATTGTCTGTTGATTCCAACGTAGTTGGTGCCGAAAAGCTATTCAATGTAGTCTGTTGCTTTTCGAGCATGCGTGCATGACAGGACAGCGACGCCTCGCACTAGAATTGCCGAAGGCGGATTGAATCTTGATGATTAAAAGCTTCAGAAGTGTATTTAATAAATATTCTGTGCAAAAAGTCTTATTAACTACTCTTTAAGAGAAACATATAAATACACTGATTTTTTCTAAACTTTAGATGATTAAAAAAGAGAATAAACCAATCAGACCTGAAATTTTTGAATTATTTGAAAAAACTGTGAAAGAGATTACTGAAGAAAGAGACAATCCACTTTTGATTATGTTTTATAGTGATCCTGCTGGAACAATACAACCATGTGATATTGATATCTTAGAAAATATTTTTGAAGATTATTTAAAGAAAAAAGATAAAAAAGGGTTTAATAAATTAGATTTGTTGATTCATACTACAGGAGGCGAAGCTAATACTTCTTATAGGTTAATCCAATTAATAAGAACATATTGTAAATATCTAACTGTGTTAGTCCCTACCCATTCTTATAGTGGGGGGACATTAATTGCTTTTGGTGCAGAAAAAATATTAATGGGAAGAAGTGCAACATTATCTCCTATTGATATCCAGATAGGAGAAGACCAACCTAATTTTTCATTATTATCTATTGAAAAATATCAGGAATTTTTAGATAATTGTTGTAATTTATATAAACTAAAAGATGAGAAAAATAAAACCAATTTTTTAATAGAACTTACAAAAGAGTTAGTGGAAGAAGTAAGCCCAACTATGTTGGGGGAATTATTTAGATTAAAAAGTATAACCGAATTACATTCAAAAACACTTCTACATAATTATATGTTTAAAAATAGCTCAAATAAAATAAAAATAGCAGAGGAAATTGTTTCAAAGTTCACCACAAAAAGCCCTACCCATACTTTTGAAATGGATTATCAATTAGTAAAAGAGACAGGATTAAATGTTGAACTTATGGAACAAAAGTTTTATATATCTTTAAAGAAATTAATATCACTATGTACAACTTTAAAAAGAGGAGGTGTGATATGCTCATTTTTTCCAAAGTCTCAAACACTGAGAATACCTTATTTTGATATATTTGATGTTGGAGGTAGCAAATTTTATGGAGAAAAGTAAATTTCAAGAGAGAATAGAGAAACAACAGAAAAGATTGGAGGAATTGTATGAAAAACATTTTAGTATGAGACATTATAATAATGAATTAGAAAAAACAGATGAATCTGGGATTATTACAGAAACAACTACCACTTAATCATTTCTTGATTTTTGTTTTATAGGGAATGTCAAAGTATCACATACGGCTTCATCTTCAATCTTAAAGCCTCTTCAATGTTCTTTTCGTCTTCAGAAGTAAGGTATATCAGCTTTTTCCGCTTTTTCTCGTAATATTTCACTTTCAGCTTCATTGCCTTTTGGTATTCTTTTAAATAATCAAAAGGGAAATATTCTATATAAAGCTCAAGCTTTGGCAAGTAAAATGAAGACCTGAAATCATCGCTGTCCGCCCATGTCGCAACTGTGTTGTACTGGAACATCATGTTGTTGTCGAAAAGGAAATTTGCTACTGCCATTTCAGACCTGCTTTTGACCATATGCCCTGTTTTTGCCTTGAAGAGGTTCTGCATTGAGTTCTGCCTTGACTCAATCTCGGACAATTTTATTGGAATTCCCCTTTCAGCCCTGATTTCGTCAAAAAGCCTGATGCCTTCCTTGTTTTCATAATTCTTGCTCAAATCAATGACAGTGTCAAAAGACTGGACTGATTCCTTTATCATATTCATAAGGAACTCCATATGCCCTTTGTTGTACCATGCATCAACATTGTTCTTGTCAAACTCAACTGCCTTTAAAAAACACTGGTGCGCCAGTTTTATGAGATTTTTCTTGCTGTCCTCCTTCCTGTATTCTTCTATTTTCTTATCATCTATCTCCCACTCAGTCTCCATTGGAATCCTGTAGGAGCCCGCCAGCCCTGTTCCTTCAATCAGCATTTTTTTCCTGTAGAAAGTGTTGCCCTTTCCCATCAATGCCTTGACTTTGTTTTCATCGCTTGCAATTTCTATGCCCAATGCCTGCTCAAAGCACTTTATCGAGCTGTCAAGGTCGCCAAGATAGGAATGGCAGGCTGCAATATTATAGTGCAACTTGAATAAGAAATCAGCGGCATGGGGAAACAAGTCCTGCTCATTGCCCTTAAAAGGATACAAAGTTAATGACTTATTATATTCCTCAATAGAAGCTTTGTACTGCTTTAATTGCGCTAACCTGTCAGCTTCCTTTTTGATTTCTTCAGCTTGCTTCATCTCCTCAGTTTCGCGGAAGCTCTCCACGTTCCCCTTCTCTTTTTTAGTTAGACTGCTGAAGATTTCCTTGAAAGCCTGTATTACCATGAAAAAGCGAGTTATAGAGTAAATATTTAAAGATTGCTATGCACTATAAACAAAAAGGGCTCCATAGAAACTCTAAAGCAGCGGAATTTCCACCGAAAGGTTTAAAAAGAAACCTCAACTTAAACAACACTATGGAACATCCAATCCAAAATTTAAAATTGAATTCAAGTTCTTTCAGCTTTAGCTATTTCTATTTCTGGCATTGAGCCAGACCACTACTAAATTTTACCACAACATGGGCTATCACGATTTGATAGCAGTCTAAATTTTTGTTTTTTATCTGTAAAGAATAAACCAACGGAGGCTAAAATGATCATGGCGCTAAAACCAAACACAGCAAAAAATGAAATTAAAATATCAAAGCCTTTCAAGCTTGCCAGCAGGGAGCATCACTCGGATACGACTATAATAAAAATAGGTGATGTCTCTGTTGGCAATGGCGATTTTGTAGTCATAGCAGGCCCCTGCTCAATCGAAAGCGAGGAGCAAATAATGGAATCCGCCGAAATGCTGAAATCTCTTGGGATTAAAGTAATGAGGGCGTCAGCATTCAAGCCAAGGACATCTCCATACGATTTCCAGGGTATGGGGATAGAAGGGCTTAAGCTGCTGAAGAAAGCAAGGGAAAAGACAGGGCTGCTTGTTGAGACTGAAGTAATGGATGTAAGAGATGTTGCTATTGCCGCAGAATATGTGGATGTCCTGCGCGTCGGGGCAAGGAACATGCAGAACTATGATTTGCTAAAGGAGTTTGGAAAGGTAAATAAACCTGTAATCCTGAAGAGAGGAATATCCGCAACTATAAACGAGTTCATAATGGCGGCGGAATATATTTTATTTCATGGCAACAGGAATGTCATTTTGTGCGAGAGGGGCATAAGGACATTCGAGACTGCGTACAGAAACACCTTGGATATTGGGGGGGTTGCAGTGCTGAAAGGACTGACGCATCTGCCTGTAATTGTTGATCCAAGCCATGCAGCAGGCAACAGGGAGCTTGTATTGCCATTAAGCAGGGCTGCTGCGGCAGTGGGCGCGGACGGCTTGCTTGTAGAGTGCCACCCCAATCCTGAAAAAGCATTAAGCGACGGCGCCCAATCATTATACCCTGAGCAGTTATCAAAATTGCTTAAGGAAATTAAGCCCATATGCAAAGCGGCAGGCAAAAGGCTGGTGTAAAGATGGAAAAGCTGGAAATCAATGCAGAGAGCAGAGAAAGAAAATACCCTATTTTTATAGGAAAAAGCGCATTAGACAACTTGGCAGGTTTTGTCAGGGGCAGGTTTAATGACAGCAGGGTTGCGGTTATTGCAGATAAAAAAGTTCTCTCTCTGCAAAAGAGCAGAATAGAAAATTCGCTTGAAGATATTGATGCCCTTTTAATTCCTGTTGTTGGAAGCGAGTCCAGCAAATCAAGGGAAATGAAGGAAAAAATAGAGGACTTACTTTTAGATAATAAATTTGGAAGGGATACCCTTATCATAGCCATTGGCGGCGGCGTAATTGGCGATTTGAGCGGCTTTGTCGCTTCAACATTCAACAGGGGAGTTCCATTTATCCAAATTCCTACTACGCTTCTGGCAATGGCAGACGCTTCAATAGGCGGCAAAACATCGGTAAACACAAAGCACGGCAAGAATCTTATAGGCGCATTTCACCAGCCTGCAGCAGTATTTGCTGATATGGATTTCATAAGCTCATTGCCTGATGAAGAGTTTCTGAGCGGGTTGGCTGAAATAATCAAGATTGCAGTTGCTGCAGACAAAAGTCTATTCGATTTTTTGAAGCAAAATTCCGCCAAAATACTATACAAGGATGAGCAGGCTCTAACTCACATACTCAGGAGGAGTATAGAGCTGAAGAAAGAGATTGTGGAAAAAGACCCCGAAGAAAGCGGGTTGAGGCAAATCCTGAACTTTGGGCATACATTCGGGCATGCTCTGGAATTGCTCTCGGGCTTCAGGATAAAGCATGGATTTGCAGTAAGCGGGGGAATTCTAATTGAAGCAGAAATTTCTTCCTTAACGGGAAATTTAAGCATTGATGAGAAAAATGAAATAATACATCTGCTGAAAAAATTCGGATTTCCTTTGGCAGTCGATTCAGGCATAGATTCAGATAAAATTATCGAGCTGATGCTCTCGGACAAAAAGTCAAGGAAACAAAAGCCAAGATTTGTTATATTGGAAAATATAGGAGCGGCAAAGTCTCACTCCAGCAGTTTCTCATTTGAAATAGAAAAAAATCTCATTAAAAAATCAATAGATAATTGCAAAAAATGATGGAAATCACTCCTATAAAGAATCTGGACGCGGAAATTTCAGTGCAGGGCAGCAAATATGCAGCCAACAGGCTTTTGGCAATTTGCTCGCTGGCAGACGGAAAATCAGAGCTTGGAAATATGCCAGTTAATGAGGATATCAAGGCAGCGATAAAGGCATTAAGAAATTTTGGCGCAAAAATAGAATTCAAGGATGGCAAAGTTTTGGTTCATGGCGGGAATGGGATTCTAAATGCTCCAAAGAGAGCAATAAATGTCGGAGACTCCGGGACATTAATGAGGTTTGTTGCTGCAATAGCCTCAATCGCCAAAGGGGAGACTCATATTATCGGAAGCGAAAGAGTAAAAGCAAGACGGATGGAGGAACTGCTTGGAGCTTTGCAGAAATTGGGAGTGGATGTCAAGTCAAGCGATAATCACCTTCCTGTTGCTGTTCAGGGCGGAAATCTTAAAGGAGGCGCTGTGAAAATCAGCGGGCTTAAAAGCAGCCAGTTCATAAGCGCTTTGCTTATTATTGCGCCCTTAGCTAAGCATGACACTGAAATAATTGTTGAAGACAAGATGGTATCCAAGGAGTATGTTGATTTGACTATAGATTTAATGAAGAAATGCGGTGTTGATGTAGGAAGAGAAGGGTATCAAAAATTTATTATTAAGGCAGGGCAGGGATATAAGCCAGTCAATTTGGAGTTGCCTATGGACTGGAGCAGCGCAAATTATTTCTTTGCAGGCGCGGCTATAACCAATGGGAAAATCAGGGTGGCAAATGCTTCTCTCGATTTCAATCATCCTGAATCAAAATTTATTGAAATATTAAGGGATATGGGATGCAAAGTTAATATTGGGGAAAAAAGCCTGGAAGTGCAGGGAGCATCCTCGCTTAAGCCTGTTAATGCGGATATGTCTTCAATGCCGGATTCCGCGCAGACTCTTGCAGCTGTCTCTGTTTTCGCAGATGGCGCTGCAACAATAAGCAACATACATCATCTAGCTGATAAAGAATCCAATAGGATTAAGGATACTGCAATGGAGCTTAAAAAAATAGGGGCTAATGTTGCCTTTGATGACAACAACTTGACAATAAAAAAAAGCGCTCTGCATGGAGGAACAATAAATCCGCATAATGACCACAGGATGGCAATGAGTTTTGCATTGATTGGCTTGAGAATTGATGGAATAAAGATAACCAATCCCAAATGCGTCAATAAATCATTTCCTGACTTTTGGGACAAATTAAAATCCATAGGTGTTGTGGTGAAAAATGCTTAGTAATATTATTTTGATAGGGTTCAGGGGAAGCGGAAAGACTGAAGCAGCCAAGTCTTTGTCAAAAAAGCTGGGTTTCCCTGTGTTAAGCACAGACAAGCTGTTTGAGAAAGCTCATGGAGACATAGGCAAGTTTGTCGCTGAAAACGGATGGAAATTATTTAGAAAGCTCGAATCAAAAATTATCCATGAATTAAATGCCGAAAGCTCAATAATAGACTGCGGCGGAGGCATAGTGGAGAACAGCAGGAATATGGAGAAGCTTAAGGAAAACGGAATAGTTTTCTGGCTTAAAGCAGACAGCCAGACAATCATTAAAAGGTTAAAAAATAATGCCAAGAATTATTCCAGCAGGCCCCCCCTTACAGGGCATTCTTTCAAAAAGGAGATTCGATTGATATTAAGAAAAAGAAGCCCATTGTACAAGAAATTTTCGGATTTTGAAATCAATACAAGCAGAAAATCAGCTGATGAGGCAGCCTCGGAGATTATTAGCATGGCAAATACGGGAAATAATACGCAAATTTGCAATACGAAAATTTGTGCAGTTATTGCAGAAATCAGCGTAGACAGGGCAATAAAGGCTGTCGGAAAAGCAAAAGGCGCGGATATTGTAGAATTAAGGCTGGACTTCATCAAGGATTTGAAAGAAAGCGATTTGAAAACCCTAAGAGATTCAACAAAAAAGGAGGTGATTGCGACATGCAGGCCAAAGAATGAAAATGGGCTTTTTGAAGGAAGCGAGAAAGAGCGCATTTATCTGCTGAAAAAATGCATTGATTTAGGGTTTGATTTTGTCGACATTGAATTTGGGGCAGAAGGCATGGGCTTGTTAATGAAATATAAGGGTAATAAGAAGGCTGCAAAAATAATCCTCTCTTATCACGATTTCAAAAAAACAGATGGCATTGGAAAGCTTGAAAGCATTTACAAAAAAATGAAAAAATTAAATCCAGATTTAGTCAAAATTGCAACTTTTGCAAATTCAATAAATGACAATTTCAGGATATTCAGGCTTCTGAACGGCAAAAGCGATTTGGCAGCTTTCTGCATGGGCATAAAAGGGGTAATTTCAAGGGTGCTGGCTCCAAAGTTTGGAAGCAGGCTTACATACGCCTCAGTTGGAGCAAAAACAGCAGAAGGGCAGCTGCAGCTTGAAGAAATGCGCGGGTATAACATCACTAAAATAAATCCCAAAACTAAAATAATCGGCGTAATTGCGGAGTTTGCGGAAAATTCAATGTCTAAATACATGCATAATGCCTGCTTTAGAAAGCTTGGATTGGATTTTGTTTACCTTCCATTTAAAACAAAACCTGAAGAGCTGAAGCAGTTCATGGAAAATTTCAGAAAATTCAGGTTTCATGGGGCTTCAGTCACTCTTCCCCATAAGGAATCTGTCATAAAATATATTGATAAATTAGAAGATACTGCCAGAGAAATAGGCGCAGTAAATACGCTTGTAGCCGAGAACGGCAAAATAACGGGCTATAACACGGATTATACAGGGGCAATCAGCGCATTAAAAGAAAAAACTGAAGTCAAAGGCAGGAAGGTTTTGCTCATTGGAGCAGGGGGAGGCGCAAGGGCAATTGTTTACGGGCTGAAAAAAGAAGGGGCGATTGCAACAGTCGCAAACAGGTCGCTGGAAAGGGCGCAGAAGCTTGCATCTGAATTTAATGTAAACTTTAAAAAAATGCCATGCCAAAATGACATTTTTTCAAAATTCTCTATAATAATAAATGCAACAAGCGTTGGAATGTCGCCAAACAGTAATCAATCAATATTAAATGAGGAAGACATTCCTAAAGGCGATAAAAGCAGGATTATTATGGATATAGTATATAAGCCAGTCCATACTAAATTAATGCAGATTGCAGAAAAAGCCGGCTGCACAGCAATATCGGGGGAGAGAATGCTGATACACCAGGCAATGAGGCAGTTTGAGCTGTGGACAGGGCGCAAAGCGGATTTTAAGGAAATGGAGCGGGAATTATTGAGCAAAATCTAGGGGGTAAAAATGGCAGGGAATTCATTTGGAGAGATTTTTAGAATAACAAACTGGGGCGAGTCGCATGGAAAAGCAATCGGGGTAGTTATAGACGGCTGCCCGCCTTTGCTGGAATTGGATGAGAATTGGATTCAAAAGTTTTTGGACAGAAGGGCTCCTGGGCAAAGCGAAGTGACTACAGAAAGGAAGGAATCGGACAGGGTGGAGATACTGTCAGGAGTATTTAACGGGAAAACAACAGGGACTCCGATTTCATTGATTATATTTAATAAGGATGCCAAGCCAGAGGACTATAAAAAAATATCGCAGGCATTCAGGCCAGGCCATGCTGATTTCACATTCCAGAAAAAATTCGGAATAAGGGATCCTTATGGGGGAGGGAGAAGCTCTGCAAGGCTTACAGCAGGAAATGTAGCAGCAGGCGCAATAGCGTCCAAGATTTTAAAGGAAAAGTTCAGGACAGAAATCATCGCCTATGTCAAACAAATCAAAGATGAGGCAGTAGAAGTGAATACTGAAAAAGTAACCCAAAAGGATGTTGATTCAAGCATAGTAAGGTGCCCTGACAAAAAAGCATCCGATAAGATGATTAAGCTGATTCATAAAGCCAAAAGCGAGGGTGATTCTGTTGGGGGAGTAATAGAATGCGTCATCAGAAATGCGCCTGCTGGCCTGGGAGAGCCTGTTTTTGACAAGCTGGAAGCAGAGCTTGCAAAGGCAATGATGTGCATAAATGCCACAAAAGGATTTGAGATAGGCTCTGGCTTCGGCTCTGCCAGAATGCTTGGAAGCCAGCACAATGACAAATTCATTCTTAAGGACGGCGCAATAAAAACAAAAACCAACAATTCAGGCGGCATCCAAGGAGGCATTTCAAACGGCATGCCAATAATATTCAAGGTTGCATTTAAGCCGACTTCAACCATAATGAAAAACCAGAAAACCGTTGACGTCATGGGCAAGGAAACCAAGATAATTGCCGAAGGCAGGCATGATCCGTGCGTCCTGCCAAGAGCAGTTCCAATAGTTGAAGCAATGGCATCATTGGTATTATGCGACCACTATCTAAGACAGAGGGCGCAATGCGGGGGTATAAATGAAAATGACTGAACTACGCGGATTGCGGGAAAAAATCGACAATATTGATGAGAGCATTTTGGATTTGCTGGCTTTAAGAGACAGCTTTGCAAGGCAGATAGCGAAAATAAAGAAGAAAAAAGCCTCCAAAATAATAGACCTTAAAAGAGAGCAGGAGGTTATTGGACGCGTGATAAAAAAGTCTGAAGAACTGAGGCTGGACAAAAAATACGCATTAGGAATATTCAGGATGATACTAAAAAACTCAAGAAGAATCCAAAAATGAGCTTGTCAAGCAAAGCCAAAAGCATAAGGGAATCAGAGACATTGAAGCTTGGAGCACAGATAGAAAAATTTGCTTCAAAAGCGAATTTTTCAAAGTTCTCAATAATAAATTTTGCAGTCGGAGAGCCTGACACAGCCATTTCCCAAAATATAATTGATTCCACTAAAGCAGCGTTGGATGCCGGCAAGATAAAATATTCCAATACATCAGGAATAATAGAGCTAAGGAATAAAATTTCAGAGGATTTTTTTAGGAAGAAATTCAGCTATTCCCCTGACAATATTTTAGTGACAAACGGCTCGAAGCAGGCGATTTACAATGCGCTGCAGGCAATATGCAATCCAGGAGATGAAGTAGTCATAAATAACCCATCATGGGTTTCATTCTCCGAGCAGATAAAGCTTGCTGACTCAAAGCCTGTGGCAGTGGAAACAATTGACCACCAGCCTGATGTAGAGGGAATAAAAGAGGCTATTACAAAGCGGACAAAGGCAATTATTATCAATACTCCTAATAACCCGACTGGCGCGGTTTATAGGAAATCCGACTTAAAGGCAATAGCGGATATTTGCGCTGATAAGGGCATAATTATTATATCAGACGAGGCGTATGAGCTTTATGTATACGGGGGCAAAAAGCACATCAGTATAGCAGCCCTAAACAGCGATGCCTTTGACAACACCATCACAATAAAATCTTTTTCAAAAACATACGGCATGACTGGCTTTAGGATTGGATTTGCCGCTGCAAGAAAGGAAATAATAGGATTGATGGACAGGATACAGGGGCATGCAACAGGCAATGCCTGCACATTCGCCCAGTATGGGGCTGTTTCTGCCCTGGAAATGGAAGCAAAGCAGCTTGAAAAAATACGCTCAAATTACGAGAAAAAGAAGGATTTAGCTTATAGTCTGGCAAGAAAGATGTTTGACTGCATTAAGCCGGAAGGCGCTTTTTACCTGTTCCCTGAAATAAAAGGAGACTCAGTTGGATTTTCATCAAAATTATTGCAGGAGTGCGGAGTAGCAGTAGCCCCAGGGAAGTATTTTGGAAGCGATAAGAATATACGCATTTCCTATGGGCTTCCTGAAAATACCATAAAAGAAGGCTTTGAGAGGATGTCAAAAGTGATTTAGATGGAAATAGGAATAGTCGGTTTTGGGAGGTTTGGAAAGCTTGCAGCGGATTACTTGTGCAAGGATTTTAAAGTGTATGTTTATGATAGGGGAAAAACTATAATTAATTCCGATAATAAAAACATAATCCCTGCAGCAATTGATAAAGTATGCGCAGGAGATATTGTTATATTAGCTGTTCCAATATCAGAATTTGAAAATGCCCTGCTTGAAATAAAGAATCTCCTGAAAAAGGGTTCATTGGTTATTGATGTATGCTCTGTAAAAGAGCGCCCTGCAAAGCTGATGGAAAAAATTCTTCCCAAAAATGTCCAGATATTAGCAACACATCCTATATTTGGGCCTGACAGCGCAAAAGACAGTGTGCGTGGAAGAAAAATTGTGCTGTGCAAAATAAGAATTTCAGAAGAGCTTTACAAGAGAATAAAGGAGAATCTTGAGAATGCAGGATTGATAATAATTGAAGCAACTCCTGAAGAGCATGACAGGGAGATTGCCAATACATTGCTGCTGACTCATTTTATCGGCAGGGCATTGATTGAGTTTGGAGCCAAGGAGCTTAGCATGGATACTGAAGGCTACAAGAGGCTTTTGAAGATACTTGAAACTGTCAGGAATGACACAAGCCAGTTATTTAAGGATATGAGCATGTATAACAAATATTCCAAGGAAATGCGGATGAGGTTTATCAAGGCGATGTTAAACGTCAATAAGAGGCTGGAAAAATGAAAGTTAAGGCGGCGTATCAAGGCATTAGGGGTGCATACAGCGAAGATGCCATCTATAAGCATTTTGGGAAAGATGCGGAATCTGTAGGCTATGAAACATTTGAAGACGTGTTTGACTCTGTAAAAAAATGCAAAGCGACTCATGGCATAATACCGTTTGAAAACAGCATAGCAGGCAACATTGCAGCTAACTATGACCTATTACTTAAAGAAGATGTTTTTGTGACAGCAGAGGTTTTCCTTAAAGTAAGGCATTTCCTGCTTGGGCACAAAGGAAGTGGGCTTAAGGAAATTAAATCTGTGTATTCTCATTCCCAGGCGCTTGAGCAGTGCAGAGATTTTTTAAGGAAGCATAAAATTAAAGCTATTCAGGAATATGACACAGCCGGCGCTGCTTTGCTGCTCGGAAAAAGAGGCAAAGAAGCAGCCGCCATAGCATCAGAGCATTGCGCGGAAATATACAAATTGGACATTCTTGCAAAAGATATACAGTCCAGCATGAGCAACACCACAAGATTTCTTGTTTTTGTCAAAAAAGAAAATATTCCTGAGGGCTTAAAAAAAGAAAAAACCAGCATTGTATTCAAGACAAAGCACTACCCAAATGCATTGGTAAACTGCCTTCAAAGGCTTGGAAAGAACGGGATTAACCTCACAAAGCTTGAGTCAAGGCCGATTCCTGAAAATCCATGGGAGTATATGTTTTTTGTGGATTTTGAGGGTGGCATAGACAATGAGAATGTCAAGCTTGCATTAAGCGAGATGGAAGCAAGCGCGACATTTATCAAGGTGATTGGAAGCTATCCTAAGGGGAGGGATTGATATTCAACACAAAAAACCTTAAATATAAGTCGGTATTCGTTAATTAAATGGCAGAGCAAATACAGGCAGTGGAGCATGCACAATCAGGCGAAACCACCAAGAAATACAAACTTGAACATGATAGGCCTAACTGCATAGGATGCGCTGCATGCGCCGCAGTAGCGCCTGCTTTCTGGACCATGCATGAAGATGGCAAGTCAGACATAGTCGGCTGCAAGACAAGAGGCGATGGCTGGGAGGAGCTTGATATTGAGGAGAAGGACTTCAAGATAAACAAGGAAGCTGCTGAGTCATGCCCTGTGAATGTAATTCATATAACAAATAAGGAAACGGGGGAGAAGATTATTTGATTAACAAAAAAATTCTCTTTCAGAGAATTTTTTTGACAGAAAGTTATTTAAGCACTAATTCTTAAATAAGCATATGAGAATCGGGCAAATTAAGAATACCTGTCCGCAGTGCCATTCTGAGAACATTAAATTAGTTGATTATATGGGCATTGCCTGCACTGTATGCAATGATTGCGGATATGATGAAAGAAGCCTGTATGAAGTTTACCCAAGCGAAAGAACAAGCCAGTCTGCAAAAGGAAAATTCACACCTTACAAGACAGGCGGCGGAAGAAGGGCGCAGAAAAGGTGATTGGAATTAAAGCTTTCTTAAACAAATTTAATATATATCAGTATATAGCACTTTTTCTTGCTGTTCTTAATATCTCAAGCGCCTTGTTTTATGGATTTGGGATTTTATCATTATTGCCAGTTTTAACAGCAGTTTTAACCGCATCAATTTTTGATTTAACAATAAATTACTTCAAGACAAAGTCATTTGCAGCGCCTTACAGCGCAATAATCTCAGGGCTTTTCATAGGAGGATTATTGGCGCAAAACCTTCCATTTTATGTTTATGCTGCAGCAGGCATTATTGCAACAGCCTCGAAGCACATAATAAAAATCCAGCAGAGGCACATTTTCAATCCCGCCAATTTTGGAGTATTGCTTGTTTCCGTTATTTTCGGCGCAGCTCATTCATGGTGGATTGCATCTCCGTTGGTCTTAATGATTCTGCTCGGCATTTTTGTAGTATGGAAATTAAAAAGGTTTGATTTGGCAATTTCATTTTTAATGGCTCATTTTTTAATTAACATCATTTTCAATTTTAGCATATTGAAAGATTTTAATGAACTGTATTTATTCATTGTCAATAGCAGGATAATAATATTTTTCTCGATGTTCATGCTGATTGAGCCGAAGACGCATCCCCAAGGAAGAAAAAAGAGAATAATATATGGCATTGCAGTTGCAATACTGCTGATGATATTCGACAAAATAATCCCAATCCATGACTTGCCTTTGGCGCTGGCTGTTGGGAATGTGTTTGTGCCTGTATTGAACAGGATTAAATTTTAAAATGCCATGGAAAAATACTTCAAAAATCAGAAAATAGTTGTCTGGAAAGAAATATGCAAAGAGGATACAAATTGCTGACTTTTGACAGTAAGATTTAGTCAAGACGAAAAGAAAGCTTGAAAGTCTGGGTTTTATTGTTGCCGAAAATTAATGCCCTCCTTTAAACCTGTAAAAATAAGCATTTTTGCTTCTGGGGGCTATCCTGCGCTTGTACTCGGAATCAACAGCAGAGCTGTCCCTCAATTTCTTCAGTGAAGTTGTCACAGAGCCTACAGACGCTTTTAACCCTTCAGCTATCTCTTTAGATGTAAACCACTTGCCTTTATGCTTCTTAAGGTAATCATAGACCTCTTGCTGTCCCATTTACCTGTACTATTAACAGCTACTATTTAACCCTTCTTTTTTTACAATGTGCGGGTGGCATTGAAAAGATATAGAGAACTCTTAAAAATTAAGAACCGAGCCTGACGGCAACCCGTAGCGAAGCGGAGTCTTTTCAATGCCGCCTATGCCTGCTCTTTCCTAACATACTCCACAAACTCAAATTCCTTATGCTCCTCTTTTCTCGCAATATTCCATTCTTTTTCATCAAACTCAGGGAAAAAAGTGTCCCCTTCGTATTCTTTTTTGATAAAAGACAGGTACATTTTATCGGCAAATTCAATTCCTTCCCTAAAAATGCCGCTGCCCCCTATAATATAGATTTCCTTCTCGAATTCCTTTGCCTTTTCAATGCCATCTTTCAATGTAGGGAAAACATAAAATCCCCTTGCCTGCTCCAGTGTTGAACTTATCATAATATTAATTCTGTTAGGCAAAGGCCTTCTTTCTTCTGGCAGCGATTCCCATGTTTTTCTGCCCATTATGACTACCTGCCCTTTTGTAAATGCCCTGAACCTCTCCAAATCCTCCGGGATGTCCCAAGGAAGCTTATTGTCTTTTCCAATCACTCTTCTTTTCTTCGTCATTGCGCAGATGATTATTATGCTCATTTTGCTTCACATTAATTGAGGAATTTTAAGATGAAATCTGAAGCTGTACAGGCAAAGAAATATCTACTTCTTGTAATCTTTCAGTTCTTTTCTTAAAACTTAGGATTCCTATGCTTTTGACTTCTTTTGTTTTTTCATCTTTTCTGATAAAAACACCAGACTCCACTTCCTCGGCAATGGATTTAGAAGGCTTTCCTATAGATATTTCTAAGAAGTCTCCTTCTTCATCATAATAAACTCTCATTGGACCTTTCATTTTATATTCTTTACGAAGTAGGATGTTATTATAAAACCTTCTCCATTTAAATACTTAACTATGGCGAGCAGATATTTTTCCGGAGAGTCTCTGCTTTTTATATAAGAGTAATAATATCTTATATCTTTATCATGAGAAAAAATTGTTATCTTTGTAGGTTTTCTAAGTGTTTCCTTTATTTCTTCAAAATAAGGAGCAACTTCTGGATGCTCAAGATTAATATGACTCCATCTTTCACTTGATAAATGTATTTTTCGTCCAGATTTGTCTATAATTTCAAAAATCCAGTTCATAAGCATCAAAACAAGATTTTATAAGTTTTAATCACACAGCCACCTCAAACTTAATCAAAGGAAGCGGATTATAGCCTTCTAATGAAAAATCCTCAAATCTTAATTCATTCAAAGGCTTGTCTGCTATTTTTATTCTTGGCAATTGCCTAGGCTCTCTTTTAAGCTGCTCCTTCAATCCTTCAATATGGTTCTCGTAAATATGCGCATCTATTATTGTATGCCCGAATTCCCCGGGCTGATAGCCAGTTTCTTTAGCTAAAATCATAGTTAGAAGCGAATAACAGGCAAGGTTAAACGGAATCCCTAATGCAATGTCCCCCGACCTCTGAGTTAAATGGCAGTTTAATCTGTCGCCTATTGCATTAAAGCAGAAAGTGTAATGGCAGGGAGGCAATAAAGATTCTGCTGCATTCCCAGGATGCCACGCGCTTACAACCATTCTCCTCAAGCTGGGAGTTGCGGGATTTCTTTTTATCTCTCTTAATGTGTCAATGACATATTGTATCTGGTCAAAAACACGCTGTCCTGTCTCTTCGTCAATCTTAGTCCACTTTTTTCCCCATTTCTCTCCGTCAATGCCCTTTTCAGGCAGTGGAAAGCGCCTCCAGAATCTTCCATAAGCAGTTTCAAGCCTTCCCTCAGAATCAGCCCATGCATCCCAGATTTTGGTTACTTTTCTTAAATTTCTAATATGCGCTTCACCTGATAAATACCACAACAGCTCATGCAGCATTGAGTTGAAATACATCTTTTTAGTCGTTAATAATGGGTAGCCCTCCTGAAGGTTTACCTTGTAGAAATACCCAAAGCAGCTTAAAGTAGCCACTCCAGTCCTGTTTTCCTTTCTCACGCCATTCTCAAGGACGTGCTTAACCATGTCAAGATAGGCTTTCATAGCAGAAAAGGCATTAATTCAACAATAAAAAGATTTCTAAATCATAATCGATTTTTATGGCTCAACCCTCTTTATTTCCAGCCCATCAAAATGGTTATCATAAGACACAAATTCTGAACAATTCATTATTAAGGCTGATGTATAATTAATCAAATCAAAGATGTTAAGGTCGTACTTTTCAATCCTTTTAGAGCTTTCAAAAAGAAGGTTTTTGTCTAATTGAACAATAATCCCATTTGATTTAAATAAAGATTTTATGCAGTCAGATGCATATTTTTTATCATTTTTGATGATGGATATTGCATGCTGCGCTTCTACAAGGCATAAAGTATTTGTGACAAAATCCTCAAATAAAATCCGCCTGCATTTTTCTTTGTCAATATTTTCTGTAAATGCTTTAATAATTACATTGGCGTCTATAAAAATCTCCATATCTATCTTCCCTTTCTTAGTTCGTGGCTTAACTCTATAGCTTCTTTAGTCGTGTATTTTTTTGCTTGTTTTATTTTATCCCCAACTCTAAACATTTCTTCCATCGAAGGAAGCTTTTCATTTTCCAGCACCCTCTTAAGCACAGAGTCATAGCTCTCTCTAGGATATTTTTTCATTCTTTCCAATTTTTCCTTTGTGTCCCCATAAAGCTGTATTGTTGTAAGTTTCAATTTGACTACCCTCTATAGATTGGTCTATAGATAGTTATAGGTAATATATAAAAGTTTTGTTATTTTAATCCAAAACTTTATATACATTGTTTATGAGAGTGTTTCTTATTAGGCATTAGTCTAAAAAAAGGGTAAATATGGAATTTAATGCAGGAAGTGATATTGCAGTTTACATAATAGCAGGAATTGTATACCTTGTCCTTGTAATCATGATTTATTTCTTCATACAGAGCAAGTCAAGAAAGATAGCCCAAAAAATGCTGAAAGAGGCATTGGAAAGCGAGGGCTATGGGCTTGGAGTCAGTTCTGCCCATAGAAAAAAAGTGAAGATAGAAAAGAAAGTTGTTGACGAGATAATTTTCTTTATTGGATTTGGCATAAGCATTGTAGGACTGGCGGCAAAAAACTATAATTTTCTGCTTATTGGCGTTATTATATCAATTTTTTCAGTTTTTCTGCTGCATTTAATGCTGAGAAATGAGGAACATTCGCTTGTTTCTGCAGTATTAAATGAAGAAGAAAAAAAGGTGCTGAGGGAAAAATTGTCCCAAAAAAATATAACAATAATAAAAGGGGCTAGGGGAAAAAGCGAGCCTGAGCACGATGCAAGCGACATTGCAAAATTCCTGCATATTGTTGATGAAATGCTGGAAAAAATCCCTGAGGAAGACATATCAAGATTTGCAGTTTCTGATGAGTTTGGGATTTACAGGAGAGTTATGAAGGAGCCGCCGCGCAGCGTTAACGATGACTTAAGGAAATTAGCCCCTTTAATAGATAAAATGCTGGGAAATCTTCCAAAGGAAACCATTAAAAGATTCACAAATTCAAAAGACTTCAGGCTTTATGAAAGAATGATGGGAAGGCTTGTATAATGGGACTGCTGGGCAGGATTGAGGAAAGGGAAAAAAGCAGGGCAAATGAAAATATTGGAATAAAGCCAAATCCAGAAGAAAGCCCGTCAATACAGACGGACATAGATAAAATCCATATTGTTGTCGAGAAATACGGCAGCATGGCGATAAAGGACATTGCCGTTGTGCTGAAGCTGGGCGCTGAAAGAGTCGAGGAATTGGCAAAAATACTCGACAAGTACAAAATGGCCGAGCTTTATTACCCTCCTGTCGGCTCTGCTGTGCTGAGAAAAACAGGAGGCAGCGCAAAAAGCGGGAATAACAAAAAGAACAAAAATCTGAATCTCTTAATATTTGGGATTATCTCACTTATTATATTGATTGCAATGATCGTCATACTAAAGATTTATGGGGTCATTTGAAATGAAAACCCTCCTTGAATCCTACAATGTAAACGCCGACAAAGTGGCTGCGCAGGTTAAAATATGGAGCATTAAGGGAGAAAGCGTGCCTCTCTACGAAATAAAAATGCCTGCCTTCGGAAGAGGGACTGAAGCGGTAATCTTGGAGCTTATTGAGGAGTTAAGCAGCAAGGTGCCATTGAACATTGAAGAAGCTACAGACCCTGAAAAGCTGGAGAAGATCAAGCAGGAGTTCTTCAGCAGAATAAAGGAAAACGTTTCAAAAAAAATGCCCGAAATAAAAGAGGCTGAAAATGACACAATCGCTGGAGTGCTCCTCCACAGGATGTTCGGGCTCGGCTTCATTGATGTCGTGATGTCCGACAACTGGCTTGAGGAGCTTGTCATAAACGGCTCAAGGCAGCCAATTTCGGTCTATCACAAAAAGCACGGCTGGTGCAAGACAACAGAAACCCTTGGCTCTGAGGAGAAAATCTATAATCTCGCTTCCCAGATTGGAAGGAAGGCAGGAAGGGAAATCAACACATTAAACCCCATAATGGACGCGCATCTGCTGACAGGCGACAGGGTTTCAAGCACATTATTCCCAATTTCAACGGCAGGAAATACAATAACCATAAGAAGATTTGCAAGAAATCCGTGGACCCCATTGCATTTTCTTGATCCAAAAGTAAAAACCCTTTCAGTTGAGATTGCCGCGTTTCTCTGGCAGGCTGTCCAGTATGAGCTTAACATAATGGTTGCAGGAGGCACAGCATCAGGAAAGACATCCATGCTAAATTCAATCTGCTCGTTTATACCGCCAAAGCAGAGGCTCATAAGCATAGAGGACACAAGGGAAATAAATCTTCCCAAAGAGCTTGAATGGAACTGGGTGCCTCTGACAACAAGAAACCAAAATCCCGAAGGCAGGGGAGAAGTAACAATGCTCGACCTTATGGTTTCATCTTTAAGGATGAGGCCTGACAGGATAATTGTTGGGGAGGTAAGAAGGAAGCAGCAGGCTGAAACAATGTTCGAGGCAATGCACACAGGGCATTCTGTCTACACTACAATCCATGCTGATACAGTTGAGCAGGCAAAAAGAAGGCTGCTTGAGCCTCCAATCCAGATGCCAAAGGCAGAAGTAGAGGCTTTGCAGCTCATTCTTGTTCAGTACCGCGACAGGAGGAAAGGGTTGAGAAGGGCGCTTGAGCTTGCTGAGATACTTTCAGGAAGCCAGGAGGAACTGCAGGTAAATTGCCTTTACAGGTGGCGGCCAAGAACAGACACTTTTGAAAAAGCCAATGACAGCATAAGAGTAATGGAGGATTTGAATTTGCATACAGGCATGACCCCGCAGGAAATAAAAGACGACTTAAAGCAGAAGCAGCAGGTATTGAGATGGATGCTGAAAAACAGCCTGATGGACATAAGCCATGTTGGAAAAGTCATGAGTTCTTATTATCAGGAGCCAGATTCATTTATGGATGCAGTCAATAAAGACAAAAAGCCGGGTGATGCCCTAAAATGACGCAGAAAGTTCCGCTAATGATAATCCCTGCAGGAATAAGCAAATCAATATCGCGCCCTTTTCTTGGAATTGGAAGATGGCTCTCAGATTTTTTTTCAGGAGTTAAGTATAACATTGAGCAGTCCGATTTAAATGAAGAGCCCGAGCGGTATTTTGCAAATGCATTATTAAACAGCATTTTATTTTTTGCGATTTTTTTTATATTACTATTTTTATTATTATTTTTTATAAAAAATGAGCAGCCTAATTCCTCTTTGTTGAAAAGCTCTGGATATTCATTTTTGATTTTTGCATTGATTTTCCTAATTTTGGCGAAGTACCCAAGAATATTGGCAGGCAAAAAAGCCGAGCTGCTCGAAAAAAATCTTGTTTTTGCGCTGAAGGACTTGCTGCTTCAGGTTACATCAGGAGTTTCGCTTTACAACGGGCTTGTCAACATCTCAAAATCAAATTACGGGCAGGTCTCAGTTGAATTTGAGAAAGCCGCCAAAGCTGTCAATTCAGGAAAGCCTGTAGAGCAGGCTTTGGAGGAGATGACGGCAACAACAAGCTCTGAATTCCTAAGAAGGGTTGTATGGCAGCTTGTCAACACTTTGAAGGCAGGCGCAAGCCTTGAGGGCGCGCTTAGGACAATAATAGACGACTTAAGCTCAGAGCAGAAAAGCAGAATCAGGGATTATGCCCGCGAGCTTAATTTATGGAGCCTTATTTACATGCTATTCGCAGTCGCAATTCCAACAATAGGGGCAGTCCTGCTTATAATCCTATCAAGCTTTGCCGGATTCGGAATAAGCAAGGGAATTTTTGTGTCATTTATTGCAATTAACTTCGCATTGCAGTATGTGATTATAGGATTTGTTAAATCGAGAAGGCCAGTGGTGAACTTGTAAAATGAAACTAACGAGAATGAGCAAAAAAGAGTATGAAAAATTCCGCTTAGTTGTCAATATAAGCGTGTTCATAGCCTTCCTGCTCATTTTTATTTTTGTGCAGGTAGAGCAGTTGAAACAGCAGAATATTATAAGGACATTGCTGGCTGCAATGGTGCTGTCAAGCATTTTCCTGATATTAGGGATCATTACAATAATCCCCCATTACGCAGTTTATGCAGGGAGGACTTTTGTTGTTTTTTCAATATTGATGGCTTTAGGCGAGATTTACAGCATGAGAAGCGCTGATTTCAGCTTTTTCTCCGCAGCTGAATTTGTCTTGGCGATTGTATTGTTTCTTTACGGCATGGAACTGATGTCAAAAAGTGATAAGCTCATCTCATTAAAAGTTCTTGCAAAAACATAATAACAATGTTGTTAACCACCAAAAGATTTTTAAATAGGGTTGTATTACCCTATTAATAGGTTATAAATACCCCATAAGAAAATGAAAGCTGTCCAATACCAATTGACAGCGCCCAAGCAAAGCCACATTGAAATAGTGAAATTTCTGTCAGAAAACATCAATAAGAAGTTTACTCAGGTTCAGATAGCCAGGGGCATAGGCAAGGACAAAAGCTACAAGAATGTGAGGGAAAGCATCAAGGAGCTGGTAAAATACGGCGTAATTGATACAGAAGGCGTAGGCCCATACGTGCTATGCTCATTAGACATTGACGAGCCTGCAACAATAGTCTATATTGCGTTTGCAGAGCATTCAAAAAAATATGTCATTTACAAAAAAGCTGCTGATGTCAGGGAAATCTGCGAAAGATTGATAAATCAAATAAAACAGCATACTCCATTTTTCGCAATGCTGCTGTTCGGCAGCTACGCAAAAGGCACATTTCATGAAAAGTCTGACATTGACCTGATAATTTTAATAGAAAAGAAATACCATGATGATGTAAAAAGGGAAATATCTTCCCTGCAGTCCATTTACTCAAAAAAAATAAATGCCTTTGCAATGGCTAAAAATGACTATGAAAGCATGCTTTCAAGCAAAGAAGAAATCAACATTGGCAAGGAATCCTTGAAAAATCATGTTTTGCTTTACAGCGCTGAAATTTATTACCAAATCGTGAGAGATGTTTATGGCAAGGGACAAGCACAAGGCAGCTGAAAATGTTGATGGGCACATAAAGAAGAAGGAAATTGTAGAAAATCATTCGACAATAGCTCCATTAGCAACTTTGTTTTTGCAGAAAGGCGAAAGGGATTTGCAGGTTGCAACGGCAAATTTCGACTTCGGCAAAGAAGAGAAAAACAGCAATTTGAAATCTGCTTTCTTTAACTGGGTTATTGTGATAAGCTATTACTCTATGTTCCATTCTGCAAGAGGCGCTCTTGCTAAAATCAAGGTTTATGTTTCAGATGAGCATGTTCACGAAGTGGTTTTGAATGGAATGTACCATTACTATGTGTATCAGGAACGAATAGAGAAAAAGGTATACTACATGCTTGAAAATGCCAAAGAAGCAAGAGACAAAGCAATAAAGCTTATAGAAAAGCTTGAGGATGCAAGGTCAGATAGGGAAAATGTGAATTATGAGGTTGCGCAAGCAGTTATAGAGAACGCCGCAAAAAACCATCTTGAGAGTGCTGATCAAATAAAATAAAAACCTTACATTAACAATCACCTAAAATGCGCCCAAAAGAAAGAGCATACCTGAACTTCGCAAGAATTTTCCCAAAGGCTTACAGGGAGCATATCGGAAAGCTGCTTGTTTACGCTGGGGAAAAAACAGATACAGACTCATTTCTTGGCTCGTCTTTAATTTTATCATTTATAGCTTTTATTTTAGTATTGTCGATTCCTGTTTCATTATTTAATGATTTCAAGAATATATACTTAATTTTTGGATTAATATTTGTTGTATTAATTCAAGCGCTCTATTACATGGTAATCTATTTCAAGGCGCAGGACAGGACAGAAAGGATTGAGCAGGCATTGCCAGACGCTTTAATGCTTCTCTCCGCAAACCTAAAGGCAGGCATGACTCCCTTTCAGGCATTAAGGGCTTCAGGCAGAAAGGAATTTGGCCCGTTAAAGGAGGAAATTGACAGGGCAACCGCAAAATCACTCGGCACAGAATCATTCTCAGATGCGCTGACTGGCATTTCTGAAAAGATAAAATCAGATATGCTTGAAAGGTCGCTGAAGCTTTTCACGACTGCAATGAAATCCGGAGGGCATCTCGCAAAGCTGCTTGAGGAATTGGCAAGGGATATTGCGGAAACAAAAAGCATGAAGAAAGAGCTTGTCACAAACACAAAGTCTTATTCAATGTTCATCATGTTCACAGTGATTATAGGCACCCCGCTCCTGATGGCAATTGCAATACATTTCCTTTCCATTGTCACAAATCTGCAGCCAAGAACAGGAGATGTAACAGCAGGATTCGGGCTGGAATTTTTATCTGGCAGGATAGAGATAACAACTGCATTCCTTTCAAATCTTTCAATAGCAATGCTTATCCTGACTTCCCTGTTGGCATGCATGTTTTTGGGAGTGATAAAGGAAGGAAAGTCAAAATACGGATTGAGGTATTTTCCTATTGTGGCGGCTGGGAGCTTTGCGGTGTTTTATCTTGTGAGGCACTTTATTGGGAGATTGGGTGTATAAACAATTGATTTCCAGCAATTTCAATTGCCTCTTTTCCAGTCTTGGCACCTATACTCACGGACAAAATCTATTGAGCAGTAGTTGTCCGTTCCTAATAAGTAAAAGGCAATTTATTGCTCAAATTTTTGAGCCTTTTACTATATTATAACCGCTTCTGCGTCT
>Ga0209211_10001190_pt1 | contig 50485 bp, 41 predicted proteins | sample RifGroA2_FD_183992 | JGI IMG/M metagenome (GOLD analysis project Ga0209211, IMG submission 183992) | Groundwater microbial communities from Rifle, Colorado, USA - Groundwater A2 (SPAdes) (version 2) | ecosystem: Environmental > Aquatic > Deep subsurface > Groundwater | place: Rifle, Colorado...
AAGGATCTTTCGAGATATAAGTTAAATATGCTTGTTTGGGAATGGGAAGATAAGTTTGCCTATCCAAGCCATCCTGAAATTGGCGCCCCGGGTGCATTTACCATAGAAGAGATGCAGGAATTCACAAGATATGCAAAAAAATACCACATACAGATTGTTCCTCTTGTTCAGGGGCTCGGGCATGTGAGCTTTATTCTTAAATGGCCGCAATACAAGCATTTAAGAGAAATAGAGGCATCGAACTGGGAATTCTGTCCGCTTAAAGAGGGCTCGTATGATCTCCTTTTTGACCTGTGGAAAGATGCAGTTGATGCCACCCCCGGATCGGAATATATTCACATCGGTTCAGATGAGACTTATGAACTGGCAGCTTGTGAAAAATGTAAGGCCAGATCAGAAGAGATCGGGAGAAGTGGTCTTTACCTTACATTTATTAACAGGGCCGCTGAATATCTTAAGAAAAAAGGCAGAAAAACGATGGCATGGGAAACACCTATGGGATGGAAAACAGGCAGATCTCCTGCAAAAGGAGTTGAGCCGGTCAGCGGACTGGTCTTTACTGAAAGCTATGATTACGAAACTCCTGATCTGAAATATGTTAAAGAGGCCAAATCACTTGGTTTTGAGGTGTTTGCCTATGATCCTAACCCGGGAGTAGTACCATTAATGGTTCCTTATGATTTTGAGAAAGGTGAAAGAGGTGAGTTGAGAACAGGTAGTCTTGAAAAGTCTTACAGGTTTTTATCCCATGCTGCAAAAACCGGAGCATTCAGCGGAATGATCTGTACCTCGTGGGATGATGATGGTCTGCACAACCAGATGTGGATGATGCATTTCATAAATGCAGCTGCATGGTCATGGAACGGTAGCAAGCCTGTGCTGGACGAGTTTAGAAAGTCATTTTTCACCAGTTATTATGGAGTGCCTGCTACGGGTATAGAAGAACTCTATAGACTTCTGAATGAGGGTGTTTACTATTATTCCAGGACAATGGAACGTAATGTATGGCACTATGGAGAAATCGGACAGACTCATCTGCCTGATCTTCCAAGAGGTGATGCATTGGAATACGATCCTTTCTGGAACACAGCCTATAAAGAAAAAGTAATCCTGTCAAAAGAAATACTGAATAAAATGAACAGGGCGCTGCAAATCATCTCTGAGAATAAGAGCGCAGGAGTCAGCCATGGTTATGATTTTGAGATATACCGTACAACAGCAGAGCTTGTGAAGCATACATGCCTTATTTACCTCGATCTGTCAAACCTTGAATATGCAATAAAAGAGGCTCATATTAACCGCTTTATTGATTATAATGTGTCGCTGAAGAGTTTGCTCAATGCTCAGCAGATAATCGAAAGTTCCCTTAAAAGAAGAGAAAATGTTTATAATGATCTGGTATCTGTTTATGAGGAAACCCGTCTGCCTAAAGGCTTTTCGACCAAAGACAAATCCTTCTTCTGGCAGCAGGACAGGGCCCGTCATTTTGCCTTTCGAAGACCCGATATGACCTTTCTGATCTATGACGAACAGTTACTGGATATGGAAGGCTATCTTGAAAAGTTAAAAGATTATATTGAATACTTCAGGGAAACCGCCATCAACTGATCCATTATATTTCCCGTCTGACCTATCCTTTGAGTCCACCGAAGCTTTACTCAAAGACGGATTAAACATCCCCGGATAACTCAAATCCCTGTCGGTAAGTCAGATTATCAAGGTCTGCTGCTTTACTGTCATTTAGAATGGTCTCATATTCAGGTGAGAATAGCAATTGCTTATTACCTGTGCGATATGACAGATTTGCAAGATGGATATGTACGGAACTGTTATGACCTTCAACAATACTGCCATTAGGCTGTTTCCTGGTTCTGATACAATCGATATAATTCAGAATATGAGCCTTAAGAGGGAAGATACCTTTGTCCTGGGTAACAAGTTTTTCATCTTTGTCAAATACCTGCCAGCCTCCTCCCATACGTCCAAGATACATCATCTTTTTTGTACCAAGAATATCCACCCTGGTTGAATTCTGCATCCATTTAGGATAGATTTTCCCCATACGGACATCCAACCCTTCCTTTTGCATATATGGCGTGCATTCTCCTGTTTCCAGGGTCATAACCCAGTCTCCAAAATCGAATGTTGTCATTTGATAATCAGGCACATCTCTCTTATCATTGAAGGAATATCTGCCACCCGAGCAATAGACCGACTTTGGTAAACCGGGAAACCCCAGTACCATTCTTGCCATATCAAGCTGGTGTATTGATCCACCTGATGTTACATACCCTCCTGAATAGTCCCAATAGTAACCCCACGATTTATGACGTGAAACATTATATGGCGCTTCAGGTGCAGGTCCCAGCCACATATCCCAGTCTATGGTATCCGGGGCATTGCTGTTTTCCTTTTCATTGAAAGGGACAGGTCCGTCGAGCAGTTCCCGAACATGAACAGATACAATATCTCCGAGTTCGCCACTCTTAATATAATCTCTTGCTGTAATTGCATAGTCGGCACTTCTGTTTTGCATTCCGCACTGAACAATACGCTCATACTTCATTGCAGCTTTTATCATCTGTTGTCCCTCAAAGATGGAATGTGAGACTGTCTTTTCAACGTAAACATCCTTCCCTGCCTGACAGGCCCATATTGCAGCCAGTGCATGCCAGTGTTCGGGTGTCTCAATAAAAACGCCATCAACCTCCTTATCATCGTACACCTTGCGCATATCTCTTACGGCAATGGGTTTGAATCCCTGGATCTTCTCAAGTTCTGCTATAGCTCGTCCTCCCCTTTCATCATCAACGTCGCAGACATATTTTATCATCATATTTTCACCTGCATTTGCTGCTTCAAGAATCAGGTTGGTCCCCCATGATCCGGCACCAATAAGCGCCAGGATCACCTTGTCGCTGGCGGGTTTTTCTTTACCTGCTGAAAAAGTTGGCTTAATTGTTTTCCTGTAATCAGGAATTTCGGATTTAACACTCTCTCCCTGATTAATTCCATCTTTATCACGGTTAAAAGATTTGCATGAAGCTGCAAGAGATACGCCAGCCGCTCCGGCTGCTGATATCTGAAAAAATTTCCTTCGTTTCACTTTATAATTATTTTATAGCACTGTATTTCAATATCATAGCACAGTTTGGCACAGAAAACATAACTACCTCGATAGAATATACCAGAGGGTTTTATACTGTGCACCGATATTTATAATCTGGTCACCTCCTTTTTTACTGACCTTCAATTGAGTTCTCTCTTTTCCTGCAGAATCGAGTGCATGTACTGAGAATTTTTCCATGTCCCTGAAGACAAGTCTTGCAGGAATACCTTCGGCCCTGGAGGGAGCTTTTCCCCATTCTCCTCCAAGAGTTGTGAATTTTTCATCCCATTTCCAGTCGGTGTTTTCAACCCGCCCGGCAGCTACCAGCAACACTTTTGATGACTCTTCCACAGGTTTTCCATCAAGTGAGGTTAATGTTATTGTTGCCCAGTTGTATTTTGTAGTATCCATCTGTATGGAAACAGAACCAAGATCAATATTCTTTCCTCCGATATATCCTATTGCTGCTCTTGCTGCAGGAGCATTTATTTTATATACTGCATTAATTGAATCTTTGTTGTTCCATTCTATCTCTCCTGTTTCACTTATCCATGGTCCGTCAGGTGCACTTACCGGCTCAGAGAGTTTAAGTTCAGCAGCTTTGGTATTAACATTTATAGGATGAATCAAAGCAAGGGCATTTACTGAACCTGCAGCATCCCATACATAGTTCATATTTGTGACATGAAGCTTCAGGTTGTTCCCGGTCTTTACAAGTTCCTTAACTACTGATTCTTTCGGCAATCCAAGCTGAACAGTATGTACACTCGGCTTAACTGCTCCCATTCTGAACATCACTGATCCGGCAGGAACAAAGACCTGTTTGAGAGGATGTCCGTTCAGGGCGAAAAAACCCGGTATCATACCCGAATTATAAGGTGACTCACATGCAAACTGGTAGATACCGTCAAAATCCTGAAAAGCTGCAAATGAATTAAGCATGGGAAACATTTCGGCAACGAAAAAATTGGGTGCAGGATGATCATACTCACTTATAGTAAGCGGCATACCGGCCACCCGATGCTGTCCGAAACGAGGAAGTGTTCCTCCCTTTTTGTCTGAAACCATCGATGAATTCCGGATCTTCCATTCGGTCCTTGACCAGCTTCTGCCAGGGAATGAGGGATGCTCCCAGTAAGCATGCATATCAATGAAATCTGCAACCTGAGCTTCCTGCAATTTTTTCATTCAGGAATGACATGTCTGTTACGGTTGCGGAGCTGTCAAGGTCGGGAATGACAAAATCAAACCAGCCGTATTCGCGGGTCTGGTCAGCCTGATTGCATGATGTTATTAACAGCAGGATTAATGTACAAATCAACAGAAGAGATCTTCTGTAATTCAAGGTAAATGATCTTTTCAAATATTATTGAGTTAGGTAATAAAATCCGATCAGGATAAAAACATCTTCAATTTACGAAAAGAATCCGGATCTGTTAATATTCCCGGAAGATAATATTATCTATTGCGCTAAGCAGACTCGTACTGTCAATCCAGCTGTCCTGCCCTATTTCCCAGATCATAATTCCTGAAAGCCTGTTGTCAACAACATATTGAGACTTCCTTGCCATGGTTATAATCCCATCGTAATAGATATTATTTATCCTGTCATTAAGATAAGCATCGGGAGAGAGTTTAATTATTTCCGAAAAAGTGATTCCCTCCCCGCCCTGATTATCAAAATCCCGCCCATAAAAGGGAACTCCCAGCAATATCTTTTCTTTTGGCCACTTCCTGTAATTTATCCAGTATGCCAGTCCGGTTGAATTAATGGTGCTGCCTGATCCGATAGCCTGATCATATGATGAATGCGGACCCGGTGCACTCCACGGACCTGAAAAATCATAGCACATTACCTGCAGATCATCTGCATATAGTACAACATCATCATAAAAATGTTTACCCCCCCAGTGAGATGCACCCAGATCAATTGATACACCCAGACCAAAAGGGCTGAGTTCCTCTTTAAGTGATTTAATTATATAAACAAAAACATTGCTTTCCGACGGTACAACTGTATTGGTTCTGTAACCTGACCAATACTCCCAGTCAATATCCACACCATCAAGACAATTTTCAAATACATATTGTTTTGCCTTCTTAACAAACCGTTTTGTATATTCATCTTTAGAAGCAATCCATACAAAGTTGTTTGATCCATCGCCGCCGCCTATAGAAACATATACCTCAACTCCATGTTTATGAGCAGTTTCAGTGAGTTCCTGAATCATTGTCAGGTCTTTGGTATCGAGTGTACCATCTGCATTTGGTACAGCAAAAGCATAGACGATACGAGTAAGCTTATCCCATGGAATTTCTGACACCGGCAGAGATGCATGCCCCCAGGAGGGATAAAATCCAACTACCTTAAATTCGGATGTTTTAGGTATAAAAGAATCAGTACAGACAGGACTCTTCAGATATTTATCATCCTCACTTTCATCTTTATTGCAGCCAGATAATATGAGAACAATAACTATGATTATTGAATATCTTCCAAACCTCCCATCCACCATGCTGATTATTTGTTTTATTTAAGATAACGATTCCCGTTTTAAAATTACTTCAATCTGTATTTATCCTGGATTTCTGTAGCTTCCCTCAGCTGCTCATCAAATGACGGCAGATCAAATTCTTTAAGAACATCCTTCACTTTTATCTCAGGATCAAGGCTTTCAAATGTAGCCCAGTTTTCAGGATGGTAGATCTTTATCCGTATTTTCCTTGCGTATTTTCTCTGAATATCATCGAACCTTCGAACCTGCGGCCAGATATGAATCATGGTTTTTTCGAGATTGACAGGGGCACAAACCCACCTTGCAAATTCCCCGTCAGAGGCAATAGTATCTCCTGTAATGTCAATTATACGTGCATCCTCACCTGTGGCTGAAGCAATATAATAATGATTCATCCAGGCGCGATGATTAAGAAGATCTCCGAATGGTCCCTGCGAAGGAAATAATACAATTTCAGCACCATCCTTCCAGAGCGACCGCCAGTTTTCATGCCAGTAGCCGTCCATACATATCTGCATTCCAACAGTTCCAAAGTCGGTTTTGAAAACCGGTGGTTTAAGATCCCCTGGCGTAACTCCTCCTCCTTTGTAATATTTCTCCGGAATAATTTCAGTGTCAACAGGATGTATCTTGTGATATACTCCGCTTATTTTTCCCTGCCTGTCGAGAAGCAGCGAACTGTTATAAAAATGGCCATCCTTTTTTGTAATAACAGGACAAACCACATAACAGTTATGCTTCCGTGCAATTTCTGCCATTACACTGGTGGCAGGACCCGGATTTGATTCATCCTCAGCAATCTCGTCAAGGGTTTTCTTTTCATTTACCCATGAGATATTATATGTTTCCGGAATTACAATAACATCCGGTTCATATGCATAAACACTCTCCATCCTTTCAAGGATATCTTTTATCCTTGTCTCGATTTTGTCCTCAGGCCACAGGTTTTTAAGACTGATACATGCGATCCATACCTCACGCGGCAGACGATTCTCTCTTTTTACCATGGCATTCATCTTAATCATTTTTTAATCTGTATTTAACCTGTGCTTCTTCTGACGATCTTATGTTCTCATCAACAGTCTGAAGACCGAACTCGCTGACAATATCCTTTACCTTTATTCCGCTATCAAGGCTCGCAATTGTAATTATACTTGTATTATCCCTAACCTTTATTTCAAGCCTTGAGCCATACTTTCTGAATATTTCTGGGATCTTTTCATTCGTCGGCCATGTACACGTATTGACCTTTTCAAGACTGATCTTCGCCCATGAATACCTCACGAACGTGCTGCTTGAATCTATATCATTTCCCGACATATCAATAATCCTTGCATCCTGCCCGGTGCTTGATATAATATAACAACCGAACCTCTCGGCATAATGGTTCAGAATTCTTCCACCAGGGAAAGCTGACGGGAAAAGGATTATCTCCGCTCCCTTATTCTTATAGTTCTCCCAGCCATCAATCCAGTTGGCATCATAACAGATCTGCATTCCCACCTTTCCGAAATCGGTCTCTATAGCCGGTTGATCCAATGCTCCGGGAGTGATGCCAACATCATCAGTAGGGCCTGAGGGAATAATTTCCGTCTTTACAGGATGGATCTTATTGTAAGCACCTGCAATTTTGCCTTTCCTGTCAATTAACAGGCTGCTGTTGAAATAATATCCACCTTTTTTTGTATAGACAGGACAAACAACATAACAATTATTCTTACCGGCAAATTCTCCAATCCTTTGGGCAACCGGCCCCGGTATCTCCTCACTCTCCGCAACTTCACTTATTTTATATTGTTCTGATACCCAGATGGTATCAAATAGTTCGGGCAGACATATAATATCAGGTTTAATCCCTGTAACAAGTTCCATCCGCTGGAGGATCCTTTTTATGCGTGACTCCCTTGTGGTGTCGGGCCATAATCCTCTGAGATCGATGCCGGCAACAGTAACTTCACGCGGAAGCCTGCTGTTCTCATTTTGAACAGCTGTGTCGCAGGACGGGATCGTTACCCCGGCTATCCCGGCACCTAACCCGAGTGAGGTCTGTCTGATGAAATTTCTTCTGGAAAACCCATTCTTGTTTTTCATAATTACTTGATAATAAACATATTACAATCATTATAAATATCTGATAATCAGCCATTTAATCTCTTTATCCATTTATTCCGGATTGATTCCAGCTTTTCAATCTGCGATCCTGCAAGATAGAATTCAGGTGTCTTTTTTAATATCTCATTCACATATTTCTCAGCCTTTTCTTCAATTGAAAAGGATCCATCATGCTCCCACATACCCCGGTTTGAGCGATTCAGCAATCCTGAATACCTTATCTCCTCCCTGAAATGTTCGAGTGTATGTGCAGATTCAAGAAATGACCCGTTGAATGAAACTTCTTTTATTAAATCCAAAGCCAGGTGCTCTTCATCAACTTTAAACCTGTCGGAAAATCTTACGCAATTTCCGATTATCTCATTATCGATAACCGCGATTTCAGGTGATATTGTTTTAGAGGTCTCAATATTTCCTATTCCCCAGACAATGGAGATATTGCTCAGTGTATGTACAAAAGTGGTAAGCATTTTTTCAAATGAGGCTTGCGAATCGAGCATTGAAGAATCACTCAGAGTCCATGAAGCAGATGGAAGCCCGTGATACTGAGCCATCTCAGCGCCTGCAGCCTGAAGCAGGGCATTTTCAGGAGAGCCGGTAAGCACAAGAGTTGTCATCATATCAAATACATGTGCAAAGCCCGAATTATAAATACACGGACGACCTGGTTCAATTATCTGGTTGATTACAATACCGCTTATCACCTCGGCATCAGCAAGGGCGATACAACCGGCAAGTGTCACCGGAGAAGTTCCACCCGCAAGAGGCTCAGAATTTATCATAACAGGGATACCATATCCCCTTGTCCTGTAAAAGAGCTCCAGGGCTGTTTCCGTCCAGGTCAGGGGAGAAACGATACTATAGCCCAGGGTGAAAAACATATTGTCTTTCAAAGGTTTTCCATCGAGAATCACATCTGACATCTCTATGATGGCCTCTGCTCCTGATGGGGTATAGATACATGGACGCAGGTGTTTGTATGAGTGCTGTGCCGCTATCCTGAATCCTGCAAAATCCCTGCAGTTAGGAGGGTATTCCTTCAGGCTTGTCCCGACAATTCCATGAACATTTTCGAGCTTGTCGGCAACCCTCACAAAGTCGGTAAATTCATTGACACCAACTTCTACTGCCTTTTTACCAGTACCTCTTAAATATTGTGTGGCATTTGCCGTGTAATACAATGACTTACCATTACTTTTTATCAGATTCTCATGCCCCATCCGGTCCCTGATAGTGAATTGCCTGGGGCAGAGCGCCATAAACCTGCTAACCAATTGCTCATTCAGGTAAACCCTGAGATTATCTGTTTTATCAGGAACTCCTCCTTCTGCAAGCAGCATATCATAAATTGTCTTATTCCGCACCCGTACTCCGGTGTCATTCAGAATCGACATGGCCGTTTTGTGAATAACTGCCTTTTCATTTTCGGACAGAATTTGTAGCATCTCCGGGTCTTTTTTTAACAGTTTAATAACTGGTCAATTTGAGATAATGATCACAATTTAGTTAAATTCCGGCTATTAATAATCGAATATTTCAGTCGAGATTAACTACAAATTCATAATCTCCGGATCCCAGTTCAAATAATGCTCTTCCATTTTCCACTACAGCCGCCTCATCAATTGCCGGCACCATTCCAAACGCAAGTGCAAGAGTATTCATTTCCTGGCAGCCATAAGTTTTTTCCGCTTCACTATAAAATTTTTCATTAAAGGATCTTCGAATGTCTTTTGCCATCAGGTAATAATTCAGTGCTTCTGTTCCCTCCCCTTTTACGTGAGCCATTGGTGGCATACACTCCGGTACTTGCCGGGTCAATCATACCATCCTTGTGAACTGATTCATCAGAGAGCACTTTCTGACTATCCCACAGATCTCCAATATTTTTATCCAGGATTTCTTTACTGGCTGCCACTATAATCCTGTATGCGCTCTGTTTCTGATTGTGCCTGTCTGATACAAGGATCCAGCTTAGACGTGGATTTATGGTTTCTACTGCAAGAGGAAAAGCGCTGTACTCACATTTTAATTCCAGAGGCTCTGTCATATCACCTTTCCTGGTCTCACATGAGAGCGACATGGAAGATGTAAAGCAGATGAAAATCAATAGATTTCTCATTGAACAATAACCATTTTCCGAAATTATAACTCTATTTCGGAATAAATGAATTATTATTTTACCGGGCCTGTCCTGGTTCCTTTAAATTATGTGTAAGAATGTTACCTTATCATGAAAAATAAGGCAATTTGGTAATTGCCGGGTCGAAATTCAGTTTCTGCAGGATCTTTTTGGCATCGGTTTCCGATATTACAGGCTGCCTGGTAACCTCCGTACATGACTCCAGTGCTGCAAAATTATCCATACCAACATTCAGAACAGATACCGGCAGTGTCAACGCGTACCTTAAAAGGTCGTCTCCCGACACACTTCCTATCAGTGCATTCTGGCCCATAACCTTTATCGCTATTATACCGAGGTCCCTCTTTTGTGCAAGGGGGATGAGATTATCTTCATTCCCGTTTGACCTGGCAGCATTTATAGGGCACATTACCACATCAACATCAAATTCTTTGAATGATTTCTGTGAAGCATCATTCCATTTGTGGTAGGAAAACCCGATATTTTTGACCACACCTTCATCCCTCAGCTTCAGAAATGCCTTATATCCTCCTTCTGTTCCCAGCAATTTATCAACATCTTCGATTTTATCTATTGCATGCATGCAGTAAAGATCGAGATGATCAGTCTTAAGCAGACCAAGAGTGGTCTCAATGTCCTTCATTACTCCATCGTAAGTTCTTTCGCCCGACTTGGAATTAAGAAAAATACGGTTGCGGTATTTCGGAGTCAGGAATTTGCCATAACGCTCCTCTGACAATCCGTTGCCATATGACCGGGCAGTATCGAAATATGTGATCCCCAGATTTATGGCATGATCAATATGTTTCTGAAGCATCTCATCCTTTGCGGGCCAGTTACACCACTGTGATCCTCCGCCAAAACCCAGGCACGAAACCATTTTGTTGGTTCTGCCAAGTCTGCGCTGAGGCAGCTGGCCCTCTGGAAGTATATATTCAGTTTTTTTAGCAGCTGCGTTACCTGCAAGAGATGGTATCATTGCAGCTGCAGATGAGATAGCTGCTGTCTGAAGAAATCTGCGCCTTGTAAATGGAGTTTTCATTTTTCCTGTTTTTAATATATGCCTACAAGATATCAATTTTTTGAATATAAAATGAACTATATTGGCGCTACCAACAACTGATTATCTCTTAAATCCAAAAATGATGTTAAGGCTTTTTAATCCTGAAACATCTTTTACTTTTTCCGTAGCCAAAATCCTCTGGCTTGGCAGGTATTCTGTAGGCTTCATATCATTTCTGCATTTCAATAAACAATTCCACCTTTTCAGCACCCATAACAATTCCATTTTATCCCATATCGCCTACGATGGCAGGACTATTGGTTTCACACTGAACAATAAAGAATTCACACTGAAGGTTACAGCGATTAAAAACAGTTCAGGAGAACTGAGAGCCCCGGAATCAGGCAAAATGTCGAGGAAGATCAAGGAAAGCATCGATTCAGTGGTAACCATAAGCCTGTTTGACAAAGATAATAACATGGTGTACAATGACCTGGCCAGGAGAGCAGGGCTTGAGATCATCGAAAAAATATTCGAATATCTGGACGTAAAGATTCCTATACAGGTTTAATAACAATTACTCAAGTGAATTAAGAAGAGTTAAAAAATATTTAACCACAAAGGCACTCCAAGGAAATCACAAAGGAACGCGAAGAGAAAAACATTTACTCAATTCCCTTTGAGTTACTTTGTGTAATCCTTTGTTGCCTTCGTGGTTAAAAAAACCAACACTTAATTGGCTTTGCTCATTGAATTTAATAATTTTATAACAGGTAATGGAATATTAATTAAATCTTAATAAAATGAAAACAATTCGTCTTCTTCCATTAATTGTTCTATTATTCGGTTGCACCCAGAATGAAAGCCTTAAAATCAATCCGGATAAGGTTGATGCAGAGATCAAAACCACTGTTGTAAATGAAAACTTCGGGGGAGTCGGATTTGATGTTTTCGACCATATGCATAAAGCATCGCGCTGGAATTATGAGCAGGTATTTGCCAAGAGATGGCGTGAGCTGAATCCTTCCTTTGCCAGAGTTCCGGATCACTGCAAATGGGATTTCAAACAGATCGATGAGGTTTCCTGGTTTCTTGATGTACTGAAAGAGACAAATACAGAGATCTACGTAACCACCTTCAGTAATAATTGCCTGATTAAGGGCAAAAATGAAATAGAATATGTAAAACATGAAGTAGACAACCTGGAATATCTTAAAAAGGTAAAGGGATTTGACAGAATAACTTACTACTGCATGGCTAATGAATTATCCCTGGGCCAATGGGCATCAATGGTAAAAGACCTGGATTTTTTCAAAATGGTTCATGGCCTTTTCTATAATGAACTTAAATCCAGAGGTCTGGATATTGAGCTTCTGGCATCTGACGCATCTCCTTTCGAATACTGGCATACAATTGAATGGGCCGCAAACAATATGGACAGCATAACAGGAATTTATGGCGGCCATCACTACATAAACAACTATGATATCTTTGACAACACTTTCTATAAATACTTCTATGATAAGCTAAAATGGGGTGCTGACCTGTCAAAAAGCAAAAACAAGAGATTCATCATGGGTGAATTCGGTGCAAAACAGAACAGCAACATTATCGATTCAGTAATGCACGATGCAAACATGTACAACCATGTTCCTCTTGAGAAATACATGGGAATACAGGTGTCGGAAGCTATTCTTGCTATTATCAATTCAGGAGTTTATGCATGCGGATACTGGACCTTCAGTGATTTCCCGTTTCCAACCACCAGCCATCGTACAAATAAGTGGGGACTCTACCACTGGGAAATCGACAATTATACGACCAAACCAAGTTATTACTGCCTTGGCCTGCTTACAAAGTTTTTCAGAGGTCCTTCAGAAGCCTATGAAGTAGTCTCATCTGATTCACTCCTCAGGTTTACAGCTTTGAAAAATAAAGAGAACGGATCAATCTCAGTGGCTGTTATCAACAGAAATAACCTTCCGACAAAAGTCAGTATAAATATGGGAGCGCTTACAGGTGATAAATCATTCAGGAAATACCTTTATGATCCTGAGAATGTACCATTCAACTATTTCGGTGATCTGCAGGGGCCAAGCGGGAAAATATCTCTGAGAAACAATAAACTGAATGATGTTATACCGGCCCAGTCATTGGTTGTATACACAACATGCTATGATGAAGACCCTCCTTCAGATGTCAAAGGATTGCAGGTTGAAAATAAAAAAGATGAAGGCCGCGACAGGGCATTCCTGACATGGGAAGCAAACAGTGAAAAAGACTTCTGCTATTACCGAATTTACAGATCTGAAATACCTGACGTTGAAATATCCGGGAGAAAACAGATTGCATCAACAATAAGTAATTCATTCAAAGATATTTCTGTACACAATATGCCACAATACTATTATAAAGTCGTTGCAGTAGACCAGTCGGGAAATGCAGGCAGATGAGGTGTGAGGAATGAGGTGTGAGGAGTGAGTTAAGACATTAATAATTCTAATTAAACAGTATGATGGAGAAACCGTTAAAAAGTATTGTGGAAATAATGGATCCGCCACCTTACCACTGGGTTGGCGACGGATTCAGGGTACATAATTTTTTCCCTTCGCAACCTCAGATCGGATTACAGGGAATGAGTCCTTTTTTCCTTATGGATTATGGAGCCAAATGGGTTGTTCCTCCATCGGATAAACCCAGAGGTGTGGGAGTTCATCCTCACAGGGGAATTGAAACTGTTACCCTGGCATATCATGGTAAAGTTGCTCACCACGACAGTACCGGGAAAAGCGGAGTTATAGGGGAAGGTGATGTACAATGGATGACTGCCGGAGGTGCTGTCCTCCATAAAGAGTACCACGAGAAGGAATTCAGCAAAAAAGGAGGCCTGTTTCAGATGGTACAGTTATGGGTAAACCTGCCTGCAAAATTCAAAATGACACAAGCCGGATACCAGGCAATTGAGAACCAGATGATGGGGAAATATGTTTCCGATGACCAGAAATGTAAGGCAGATATTATTGCCGGAGAGTATAAAGGGATTAAGGGACCTGCCATGACATTCTCACCTGTGAATCTCTTCAATATTAAGCTGGCATCAGGTTCCGCTACAGACTTTTCCTTCCCGGAATCTTATAATTCGGGGATACTTTTAGTCGAAGGTGAAGTTATGATAAACCGGTCAAAAAAAATTTCTGAAAACCAGTTCATCCATTTTGGTCACAGTGGTGAAGAAATTATTGCCGAAGCAACAAAAGATAGTATTCTCCTGGTAATGAGCGGGGAACCATTGAATGAACCTATTGCACCTTACGGTCCGTTCGTAATGAATACTCAGGACGAAATTAAAAAAGCTTATGACGATTACTACAATGGAGAATTTGGCTATCTTGAGGATTGATTTTTCACACACTTTTTATGATTTACTTCACTAAACCACTGGCAATTAAGTGTTCAAGATGATTTCCTATTTGCAGTTCCAAAGGTCTTTTTCATATTGTGTAATAATCCTGCTGGTCTCTTTTTCGGATATATTCGCCCAGGAAGAAAGAAAAACCGATAATGAATTTCTGCCTGATCTTGACGGTGTTATCAAAGCTAAGTATGAGTATGACTTCGACAATAACCTGATGAGGTTTGATGTCAGAAATGCACGTTTCGGGGCTAAAGGTAAAATCAATCCATTCTTTTCCTACAGAACTGAGCTCGATTTGAATGATGAGGGCCGTTTCAAAGTGCTTGAGGCATTTGTAAGATTTACTCCCGTAAAGAATCTCGACTTTGTGATGGGTCAGAGAAAAATACAATTCAGTACGGATCACCTTCGCAGCCCTGCTGATCTTTTCTTTGCAAACAGATCATTTACAGCTAAATACATGAACGAAGGAATGAGGGATATAGGGTTTTACACAAGCTATAAAAAGAGTGGCAGCATCCCTGCTGAAATTATCCTTGGAGTTGTAAACGGAACCGGGAATAATAATCCTCAATGGGTGGAAAAACCAAATTTTGTAGGAAGATTATTAATTGGGCCTGAGCAAGGGATCAGAATTGCAGGAAACTATTATAATGGAAAAGCCTCTTTAAGAGATAATCTTTCAATGTATGGTGGAGAGATAAGGTTTACAAAAGGTTCACTTTTAATTGAATCTGAATATATCAAACAAAATTATACTGACACTGCTTCTGTGAGGATCAATGAAGACGGCCTTTATATTCATTCTTATTATATCTTCAGGCTTAACAATAAAATAATGAAAATGATCTATCCGACTGCCAGATGGGATTTTATGGGAGACGACATTTTCAAAGGAGAGACAGATGCTAACAGGATCACTCTGGGAGTGAATGCAGGATTTGAGCCGAAACCTTTCCTTGCCGAAATAAGAGTGAATTACGAAAATTACTTCTGCGGTAACCTGCCCATCCACACCGACAAGATCACACTGGAATTCGTTGTAAAGTTCTGACAGGCTTTAAATCAATCTACACCTTTCTTTTATTGTTCTTCCTTGCTTTTACCACAAGATAAACGACAAATACAGCACCCAGTACCAGCATTATATGACCTATATGAGGATATATCTGATCCCTTATCTCATATAAAAAATACCCTATTACTGCAAGTATAATATTCCAGGCTCCGGCGCCTATCAATGTGTAGACAATAAAGTCTTTCATATTCATTTTTGCAAGTCCCGCAGGAATTGAAATAAGCTGTCTGATCCCCGGTACCAGACGTCCGATCAGGGTGGAACTCTTACCGTTTTTTACAAAATACTCTTCTGCATGGATCACTTTTTCTTCAGACAGAAGCATGAGCCTTCCAAATTTCGAATCGGCAAGTTTATGTATTAATGGACGGCCAAGATAATATCCAATGGCATAATTAACCATTGCCCCGATAAGTGCTCCTATTGTGCCTGCTATAACTACAAGAAAGATGTTAAGATCACCCTGAGCAGCCTTATAGGCAGCAAAAGGGATAACTACCTCGGAGGGGAAGGGAATAAAAGAACTTTCAATGGCCATCAGAAAGCCAATTGTAAAATAATTGAGATGCCCCATATACCATTCAAAAACCGTTTCTATAATCTCTATCATATAATAATATTTTAAGTCACTAAAGTTCTATTCCTGACGGACAGGACGCAATGTTAACCTTTTTTAATGTTACCGGCAATTCTTTCATACACTGAGGTCAGGAATATCCCTTGGGCCTTAATATAAGCCTTGTTGACTGATCATAAGTAAGATACTTCCAGGCCCAGTTGAAGAATACTATCAGCTTATTCCTTACACCGACTATACTCATAAGGTGAATGAACATCCAGACGTACCATGCAAATATCCCCTGAAAATTAACAAATGGCAACTCCACTACTGCAAGATGCCTACCTATTGTTGCCATAGTTCCCAGATCCCTGTAATGAAATTCTTTCTCAGACCTGCCTGATATTCTGCACTTCAAATTTTCCGCCAGAAGTTTAGCCTGCTGAATTGCAACCTGTGCTACCTGGGGATGTCCTTTAGGGTATTTATTTTCAGCCATCCAGGCAATATCTCCGATAGCGAAAATATCTTCGTAACCCTTTATCTGGTTTTTTCTGTCTACGATAATCCTCCCGCTTCTTGTATAAACCTCATTATTAAGTCCATCAATTATGTTTCCTTTAATACCCGCAGTCCAGATTATCATTTTGGTTTTAATGTTATTTCCTGAATCTATATAAACTGTATCATCATCGCATCCAACAGCCTTTGTCGTGGTCATGACTTTTACGCCTGAATTCTCAAGAAATTCCTGAGCCTTTGCAGATGATTTTGCTGACATCATATTAAGCAACCTGTCTGCTGCTTCAATAAGAAATATTCTGGGTCCGTTTGTTCTTAGTTCCGGGTAGTCTTTGGGGATTATATGTTTATTCATCTCTGCAAGCGCACCGGCAATTTCAACACCCGAAGGACCACCACCGATAATAACAATATTCAGGTAGCTTTCTCTCTCCGATTCATCACTTATAATAAGGGCATTCTCGAAATTCATCAGGAGACTATTTCTCAGATCAATGACCTCAGCGATTGTCTTCATCGCCTTTGAATGTTGCTGCATCTGGATTGAACCAAAAAAGGAGTTTGTTGCACCATGAGCTAACAGCAGAAAGTCAAAACGGATTGTCCCTCCTGATGTAACCAGTTTTTTACAGAGAGGATCTATTGACTTAACCTCAGCTTTCCTTATGTAATAGTCGCTGTAATTCTGAAATATTTTCCTTAAAGGGAATAGAATTGAGCTTTCATCAAGTCCTGCAGATGCCACCTGGTAGAATAATGGAGGAAACTGATGATAATTATGCTTGTCAATTATTACCACCTGGTAGCCAGAATTCTTTAGTTTTCTTGCCACAGTAAGTCCTGCGAAACCACAACCAACAATAACAATTCTCTTCTTGCCTGTATCCGGGATATTCAACATTTTGGGATCATTAATATTGCCGCTAACAAAATTAATTAAAAATTAAGTTTTTAGGCTCATCTCCTGACTTTAAAACCAAACCGGTCAGTATTGTTAATTAATTAACAATGAAATTTCAAGAAAGTTCATACCTGTATCAAAATAATTTTATCAAATGAATATCTTTGAGAGTAGTATACCTGAAACTGACATATAACTTTAATTTACTTCTTCATGAAAACATCTGAATTGGAATCATTAATGTTTGCGATTATCAGCTTTTTGTTGATTACATCCTGCAAAACCGAAAATCACAACTGGGGACCTGATATTTATAAACCTGACACAACCTTCAAGGTAGTGGGATACATCTCAGGATGGAGTTTTGACAGGATAGATTCACTTGAGATTGAAAAACTGACCTACCTGAACCTGGCTTTTGCCAATCCTGATAAAGATGGGAATCTGGTTTGCGATGGCGGTTTTGATGTAAAGCCAGTAATAAAAAAGGGCCATGATGCAGGTCTGAAAGTCTTTATTTCACTTGCAGGAGGTGGCAGACCCGATACTATAATCTGGAAAAATCTGCTGCTGCCCGAAAACAGGACAAGGTTCATTGGAAACATACTGAAGTATGTGGAAGAAAATAACCTTGATGGTGTAGATGTGGATATCGAAGGTAACCTTCTGCCATACGTCGGTGTGAATTACAATCCGTTTGTTGTGGAGCTGAGAGAAGCCCTCCATTCAAAAGGAAAAGCAATTACTGCAGCGCTCGGTGCCACCCGTTTTCATCATAATGTTCACCAGGAAGCTCTTGAAGCCTACGACTTCATTAATGTTATGGTTTATGACAAGACCGGAGTATGGAGACCGAATATAATTGGTCCTCATTCACCATGGTCATATGCAGAGGATGCAATAAAATACTGGACTGTCGATCTGAAGATCCCTGCCGAAAGAATAACACTGGGTGTTCCATTCTATGGATTTGATTTCACACCCCCGGCAAGATATATCGATTACAGTGAAATTATTGCAAATGATATTTCACTTGCCTATGTTGATTCTGCCGGAATGAGGTACTATAATGGCATCCCTATGATCGTGAAAAAGACAGAACTGGCAAAGAAAACCCTCGGTGGGGTAATGATCTGGGAGATCCCATGTGACACTAAAGGGGACCTCTCTCTGCTGAGGGCTATGGATCAGACAATTAAGGCAGGAGACTGTACAGTTACAGCATTCTTTAAGGATGAAGACGGAGATGGTTATGGCAACCCTGCAAAACCTTTTCATGCCTGCACTGCTCCGGAGGGATATGTTGCCAATATGGATGATAAGGATGATTCGAATGCCAGAAAACATTGATTTTCACCGGAAAACATCAAAATTGAATAAATTATTAAACATATTTTATTACTTGTAACTGTTTTTTAGTTACATTTGTTTATTAATTGATTCATGAGTACACAAGAAAAACTCATTGAGCGGTTTCTAAGGCAGCCTAAAGATTTTACATATAGGGAATTAACAAGGCTCCTGAATGGTTTTGGATATATTGCGGAGAATAAAGGAAAGACTTCAGGATCAAGGGTGATTTTCTATAACAGGGAGAAGAGGCATTCTATTATGCTTCATAAACCTCACCCCGGGAACATTATGAAAGCCTATGCAATGAAAAATGTTTTGCAGGAACTCGAAACACTAGGATTTATAAAAAAAGAGAACTAATAAAAGATGATCCATGAATACATTAAAGTATAAGGATTTTATCGGCAGTGTTAATTTCAGTGAGGAGGATGGAGTTTTCTTCGGAAAGATTGAGGGGATAAATGCACTTGTAACTTTTGAAGGGGAGTCAGTAAAAAAGTTAAAAGAGGCTTTCAGGGAAGCCATATCCGATTACCTGGAACTCTGCAGGGCAAAAGGCATAAAACCATATAAAACATATACCGGAGTTTTTAATGTTCGTCTTACACCGGAAATACACAAAAAGGCTGCAATTGAGGCTATTAAAAGTGGCACCACATTGAATGGATTTATTAAAAAAGCTGTTGAAAAGGAACTGAGGGTCGATAATTAATGTGAATTGCTTTCAGACCCGATAACCATCGGGAGTATCTTTGAAATATTGATCATAGCTATTATCAGGAAGGATCTTAAGGTGAAGGAAAACCTGAATAAAAGCCCTGCGTCAGATACCTGCTGGATAACGAAGAAATATGAAAGTTTAAATCACTTGGAAACTACTTAAATGGATTCATGTAAAAGATTACGGTTATTTCCCATTTTTCTTTCACTTTTGGTTGTAGTCTCATGTTCAGAAAAGAAGGTCATTACACTGGAATCTGCTGATTATGAACCAGTGAAGACTCTAGTTATTGAAAATAGAAACCTGAAAGCGGTCTTTATTGACAACACCGACTTGCCGCCCGATCACAGAGCCGGTTATAACGGTATCGCAGAACTATATCACTCTGATCAGGATTCAACGGTATTTGTACGGGCGTATGCCGGATTCAACCTTGAACATGTTTTCAGCGGCGACAGCCTGGCACAGCTTTTTGAACCGCGGGTTAATCCTATGACCTTATACAAAAAAAGTGAAACGGAGGTTCTCCTTTACCAGAAAACGACACCAATCTCCGGAGCAGAGAGCCTGACTGAATTTAAGCTTGTTGCTCCTTATTATATTGACATAACTTTCCGCTGCATATTGCATGATAAAAAACATTTCAGGCATGGTTATGCTGGCTTTTTCTGGGCCAGTTACATTAATAAACCACCTGACAGGAATATTTATTTCCTGGGCGTACCTGAAGGTCAGTCAGTTGAAAACTGGATCTCTGCTTTTTCCGAAAAGCATGGCCTGAAAAGTACACACAGGGGAATGAATGATAATTTTGATTTTTTCTTTGCCCGGGACTTTAAGGCAAGTCTGGCAAATAATTATTCTGATTACCGTTATTCACTTCCATTTTATTTTGGCCGTTTTCATAATATGGCATTGGCATACTTCTTTGAATCATCTGAAGTTATCAGGTTAACCCAATCCCCGACAGGCGGAGGTAGTACTAATCCTGCCTGGGATTTCCAGTATTTAATTCCCGATCCAAAAACTGGTAAGGAATACAGCTTCAAGGCAAGAATGGTTTACAAACCTTTTATTAATAATGAAGATATCAAACAGGAGTATGAAAAATGGTTAAGAAATAAATAAATGTTTTTAAATACAAATGAATAGTGAACTTATAAGCGAAAATAAATTTCCTGATATCAGGATCCGGAATGAACTGCTTTCTTTATACTTTTTTTATTCTGTGCATGAAACAGCCCCGGCAGGGGTATAAGATTTTATGCCGGGCAACGTCCTGTGTAATAAATTTTCTCATACCCCTGAGTTCTGTGTGAGCGATTTAATGTTTGTTCAATCCAAATACATTACTTCCCGTTCCAGCCGAATACCGAATTTTTTATAAACTCTCTTCTGCAAAATGTCCTCTAGTTTCAGCATGTCCGTTGCTGTGGCTTTGCCCTTGTTATAAAAAATATTGGCGTGTCTGATGTGTACTGCCGCATCGCCGACACTCGTCTGCCTGGAACCGACGGCTTCGAGATATTGCGCCGCAGCTGTGGAGTTTCCCTGTTCGTCTTTGATGTTTTTGAACCAGGAGCCTGCGGTGAGCGTGTCTGACGGTGGTAATTTTTTTGTACGGATGTTGATGATCTCATCGCATCGTGATTTTATCGCTGCGGGATCGCCCTTTTTCAATTGAAATTCAGCCTGCAAAACGATGGCAGGATTGATTTTCAAATCCGAGTGCCGGTAGGAGAATTTAAAAAAATCGTTTTTGACGAATCTGATCTGACCGTCAGGCGTCAGCACTTTGGCTCGGGTTAAAATCTCGCCGACATTGCTGCCGTAGGCGCCGGCGTTGCCATAAATGGCGCCACCAATGCTGCCTGGAATACCGGATGCAAATTCGAATCCGGTCAAGCCTGTTTCGATGCACAACTCGCGAATCTTATTAAGCGATGTGCCAGCCTCGGCAACAATTGTATTTTTCGACATCAGACCCACACTGTCAAACTTGATAATGGCGACTATACCGTGGTATCCGGTTTCGGGAAAGAACACATTGGTTCCGTCACCAAGCGCCAAAAACGGTAGCCCAATCTCTCGGCAAAAGCGGAATAATTCAATGTAAATATTTTGATCTTTTATGACGGATAGATAATCCGCAGGGCCACCGATCTTGATGTTTGTAAAATGGGACAGTGGAACATTTTGTTGTATATCGAGTTGTGGCGGAAAATCAATTATGGTACTCATGGCCCGATTCATTTAATTCGTGAAATAGTGTCAGTACCATCAGGGTTGATCAGTTTCTCTGACCCTTCGACAGTTTTGCCCGGTTTAATCTGAAAGTCGTTCAATGTGTGCACCAAGACTTTTGAGCTTCTCTTCAAGATTTTCGTAACCGCGGTCAATCTGCCGCACATTATATATCACGCTTTCGCCCTCAGCGCATAACGCCGCAATAACTAATGCCATGCCGGCACGGATATCCGGGCTGGTGACTTGAGTACCATAGAGTTTCGACGAACCGACAACGACAACCCGATGCGGATCGCATAAGACAATTTGTGCGCCCATGCCAATGAGGTGGTCGACAAAAAACATACGGCCGTCGTACATTTTTTCAAAAAACAGCACAGTGCCGTTTGCCTGAGTGGCAGCAACGATGACGATGCTCATCAGGTCGGTCGGAAACGCCGGCCAGGTTCCATCATCAATCTTTGGGATATTGCCGTTATAATCCGGCTGGATTATCATCTTTTGATTTGCCGGTACAACAAGTTTATCACCATGCAATTCAAAATCGATGCCGAGTTTGTTGTAGGTTGAACGAATGACGCGAATTTCATCGGGATTGACACCATCAACAGTAATGGCAGATTTTGTTACTGCCGCCAGAACAATATAACCACCAATTTCCAGCAGGTCTGAACCGATAGTATGGATAGTGCCTCCGAGATTGTCGACACCGTTAATTTCCAAAATATTGGAGCCAACGCCGGAGATACATGCACCCATCGAGTTGAGCATGTTGGTCAATCCAACCACATGAGGTTCACATGCTGCGTTGCGGATGGTTGTGTGTCCTCTGGCCAGAACAGCGGCCATAAGTGCATTTTCCGTGGCCGTTACTGATTTCTCTTCGAGAAAAATATCCGCACCAATGAGTTTACTTTTTCTAATAGAATATTTGCGATCAACCTGTTCCACTTTTGCTCCCATAGATGTAAAAGCCAAAAAGTGATCGTCGAGGCGACGACGTCCTATGACATCGCCACCGGGAGGCGGGAGAATGACGTGATCGAAACGCGTGATCATCGGTCCGGCAAACAGAATTGCCGCACGTAACGACTTTGCTTTATCAACGTCGATCTCTGAAGCATGCACACCCTGGCAGCATATTTCAAAATCATTATTTGAAAACTCTCTGACTGTTGCACCCATACGACGGAGAATATCGAGCATACCTAGCACATCGCCAATGCGTGGAACATTGCGGAGAATAACCGGCTCATCCGTTAACAAACACGCTGCTATTGCAGGAAGTGCTTCATTTTTGTTGCCTTGAATTTTGACCGTCCCGTTGAGCCGGTGGCCGCCTTTAATGACAAATCGATCCATTCCCAAATCATGTGTGATTCTGCAAACGGACAAAGTTAGGCAATGTGTGGAAAAGATCAAAATTGATTGGTGAGATTAGAAAAACTATATATCTGCAAGCTAATTCGAGCTGAAAATAATAGCACAGTACATTTTCCCGGATATTTACTAAATTGCATATATTGCAAAACCATGAAAACCTTACAGAGATGGATGTATTGAGAACTTTCGACCTGCTGGAAAGATATGCAGAGAAATTTCCGAAAGAGGATGCTCTTTGCTTCAAGCATAATGGCGCATGGAAAAAGTTCAGCACGAATGAATATGTTGATTATTCAAACAACTTCTGCTGCGGGCTGTATGAACTGGGATTCAGAAAAGGGGATAAAATAATTACTATTTCATCAAACCGCCCTGAATGGAACTTTGCAGATATGGGAATGTCAATGATCGGGGTTGTTCATGTTCCGGTTTTTGCCTCTCTTAATACATCTGAATATCAGTATATTATCCGAAATTCCGGTGCAAAGATGATCCTGGTGTCTGATCCGAAGCTTTACAAGTGTGTCAGTCCGGCATTTGAATATGAGGACTTTTCATCCATGGTTTACACCTTTGATGAAGTCGGTGGAGTGAAAAACTGGATGGAAATAGTTGAAAAGGGTAAATCATCTTCTGCTGAGACCAGGAAAGAGATCGAAAAAATAAAATCTGAAATTGACCGGGATACTTTTGCTACACTTATCTACACCTCAGGTACAACAGGTAAACCCAAGGGTGTAATGTTATCGCATAAAAACCTTGTAACAAACTTTGTCTCTGCAGCTTCAGTTTTTAATCTGAATCAGACAGATAAGTACCTTAGCATTCTGCCGTTGTGCCATGTAGGCGGACGGATGGGAAACTATCAGACACAATACAGCGGAGCCAGCATATATTATGCTGAAAGTATGGGGACTATCGCTGTTAACATGCAGGAAATTAAACCCGACGGATTTGATGCAGTGCCGCGTGTTCTGGAAAAATTCTACGATGTTATAATATCCAAAGGCAAAAAGCTGACAGGGATTAAGAAGATACTGTTTTTCAGGGCTGTAAAACTCGGATTGAGATATAAACCTTTCGGCGGCAACGGCTGGCTGTATGAAAAGAAATTAAAACTTGCCGATAAGCTTATTTTCAGCAAATGGAGAGCTGCCCTGGGTGGAAACGTAAGGATAGTCGGTTGCGGCGGGGCAAGCCTTCCTCCCCATCTTGAAAGGATCTTCTGGGCTGCGGGGATCAAAATCATAAATATGTACGGTCTTACCGAAACCTCGCCAATAATAACAATTAACAGGACCTATAACGGAGGTGCTAAGCTGGGATCGGTAGGATTTGTGATTGAAGGTGTTGAGGTAAGGATCGCAGAAGACGGAGAAATATTATGCAAAGGGCCTAATGTGATGCTTGGCTACTATAATGATCCTGAATTGACTAATTCAGCTATTGACAACGAAGGATGGTTTCATACAGGTGATATTGGCTGCCTGGTAGATGAGAAATTCCTTATGGTCGCAGACCGGAAGAAGGAGATCTTCAAGTTGTCGAATGGAATATTCATTGCACCTCAGCTTATTGAAAATATTTTCAGGGAATCAACCCTCATCGACCAGATTATGGTGGTGGGCGAACATGAAAAATTTGCAAGTGCCCTTATTTCTCCCAACTTTAAATACTTTGATGACTTGAAATCATCAGGTAAGATCGATTTCTCAGGCTCTGACGAACTGATCCGTCAGCCTGAAATACAGACTTACTTTAATTCAGAGATTAAAAAGATAAACAAAAGGCTTAATCCTGCCGAACGGATAAACCGGTTCAGGCTTGTACCTGATGAATGGACTCCTGCTACCGGAGAATTATCGCCAACCCTGAAACTCAGGCGCAGATTCATCGCCGAAAAATACCAGAAGCTCCTCGACCAGGTTTACATGAAATAGACTGCCGGTATCAATATGAAGTTAATAAGGGTAACAGACAGAAACACAGGAAAGAAATTTCTCGATGTGGCAAGAGTCATTTATAAAAATGATCCCGTTTGGGTGTGTCCTTTCGACAATGAGATAGAGGCAATTTTCGATCCACGAAAAAACCCTTACCATAATCATGGAGAAGTTGAACGATGGATACTGTCAGATGATAATAATAACCTTGCAGGAAGAATTGCTGCTTTCATAGACAAAAACCTGGCTCTGACGTATGAACAACCAACCGGTGGCATGGGTTTTTTTGAATGCATCAATGATAAAGAGGCGGCATTCATGCTTTTCGATATTGCAAAGGAATGGCTTGTAATGAGAGGGATGGAAGCAATGGATGGTCCCATAAACTTCGGAGAAACAGATAAATACTGGGGATTGCTGGTTGACGGATTCACACACCCCTCATTTGAGGTCCCCTATAATCATAAGTATTACAAGGAGTTATTTGAATCATATGGATTCCGGACATACTATAAAATGGAGGGATTTCATCTTGACTTAACGCAACCCTTATCGGACAGATTCATCAGGATTGCAGAATGGGTATCAAAAAAACCGGGGTATGAATTCCGGCATTTCAACTGGAAAGATCAGGATAAATTCACAGATGATTTTGCTTCTGTATTCAATGAGGCCTGGGCTTCATTCAAAAAGAATTTTAAACCTCTTGAAGCAGCATATATAAAAAGTGTGCTCAAAAAAGCCAGGATCATTATAGATGAGGAATTTATCTGGATAGCATATTTTGAAGGCAAGCCAATCGCTATTTATCTTATGTTCCCTGATCTCAACCAGATACTAAGACACCTTAATGGCAAACTTAACCTGATAAGCATGATAAAATTCCTTTACCTGAAAAGAAGAAATACCATGACAAGGGCAAAAGGACTTCTGATGGGTGTCATTCCAAAGTTCCAGAATCATGGAATAGAATCGGTCTTCATTCTTAAAGTGCGTGAAGTTATTAAGAGAAAACCTCATTACAGCGAAGTTGAGTTTTCATGGGTAGCAGACTTTAACCCCAAAATGAGAAAGATCTTTATTTCAGTAGGCAGTGTCCCTGTAAAAAAATATATAACCTGCAGGTATCTTTTCGACAGGACCAAAGAATTTAAAAGGTATCCTATACCTGAGGTGGAAGTGCCTGGAGTTCGAAGTGCCTAAAATACTAAACATGATATACGATATAATTATAATTGGTGCCGGATTGGGCGGGCTGACTGCCGGGGCAAAACTTGCCAAAGAGGGTAAATCCGTTTTGCTTATTGAACAGCACTCAAAACCCGGAGGATGCGCAACGACTTTCAGGAGGCATGATTTTACTCTTGAAGTTGGCCTTCATGAAATGGATGGACCTTATCCCCGGGATATGAAGAACAGGATCTTTACCGAACTTGAAGTGTTTGACAATGTTGAATTTGTGAAAGTACCTGAATTCTACCACTTTGTGAGCGAAAGGATTGAAATTACAATTCCTCATGATCCTGCTGCAGCAGCTGCAATTCTTAAGGATAAATTTCCGGCCGAGGTTAATGGAATTGATGCTTTCTTTTACCGGATACTTAATCCTAAAAGAATACCGGCGGCCGGTGAAACATATAAAGACCAGAGTGTTGGTGAATTCCTTGACTCCATAATAAAAGATGAAGATCTCAAGCTTGTACTTCTTGGAAACCTGGGTTATTTCCATGATGACCCGTATTCAATCTCTCTGGCATATTATTCAGTTGCCCAGGGAAGCTATTTTAACGGGGGGGCAAGTTACATAAAAGGAGGTTCACAGAAATTATCGGATCACCTTGCTGGGTACATCCGGAAACATGGAGGCAAAGTCGTTCTTAATCATCTTGTTACCGGTTTCATTAAAGAGAATGGAAAACTGGCAGGGGTAACATACCGGGAAACCAGAAGAGATATTTCAACAATTCAGAAAGCATATGCCGGCGATATAATTGCCAATGCTGCTATGCCATCAATAGCTGAGATGCTTCCTGAAGATATTGCAATAAGACTAAAAGAAGAGATAAGCAATCAGAAACCGGGAGCTTCCCTCCTGTCAATATATTTCGGATTCAGGCATAATCTTATGACTATCGGCCATAATCATTACTCGACTTTTTACTTTGACAATTCGATAAAATCCCAGGCCGGTATTTTCAACAATAATTGCAGTGATTTCAGCACCAGGAGCTTTACATTTATTGATTATGGGCAGATTGATTCAGGTCTTGCACCCGGGGGGAAGAGTGTAGGTGCTATATGTTGCATCGACTATACTTCGGGATGGGAAAATCTTTCACGCAATGATTATCTGTCGAAAAAGGAAGAGGTTGCAAAAGTCTTTATCAGCAGACTGGAGAAACTTGTCCCAGGAATCGCTGATGAGATTGAGTATTATGAAGTGGGCACTCCTACGACAGTCAGACGGTATACACTCAATCCGGAAGGAGCTGTATACGGATTTGCCCAGACACCTGGCAAGCCATCGATTGACATCAAACGGCTACCCGACAATCTGCATTTCGCATCGGCATGGGGAAAGACAGGAGGAGGATTTTCAGGAGCCATTTACGGTGGTTTTTTATGTGCATATAATATTCTGAGAAAAAAGAACTAAGAGAAACAAATATACCCTGTTAAAATAGTCACGAAATTCCCGGACTCTATTTTACCCGTCTTATTCTCTGGCTGATAGGCTGATTGATAGTTATAGGCACCTGTTCTTCTATCGTATTGCAGGAATCAAGATGGAGAGCTTTAATATCTGAAATACAAAAGAGTCTTGATATGCTGTGCAGTGTAAGTGTCAGATTCTCGCTGTTGGAAAGTGTATAATCGCGGGGCATTACCCTGTCAATCAGAACAAACTTGAAATCGGCTGGAAGTTCATGCTTCCTGAGTGAATCATAACTGCTGTTCAGTTTTATTTCTCCTGAATTAACGAGATCGTCGAGGACCTCCCTGAAATAGAGATTAATTTTTGGTTCTACCTTAAAACCAATGTTAAAATCAATCCTTATCAGTATTCCCGGAATGATCTGTGTAACCTGGTATTCAAACCGGTTAGGATCATCAACAATATTCACATGAAGAAACCAGTAAGTATCGGCTCGTTTAGGTTGTTTGTGGAAAATAGAATATATTACTTTTGATTCAACCTGGTCAGTCCGGTTTGCCTTGATGATATAAACCAGGTTCGTTGAGGTTCTGGGAACTGAGGTATCTTTAGAAAGATCTTTGAGTGGTTCGATATACTTGTCAAGGCTGGTAAAGGTTACATACCTGTTTTTCAGCTTTCTTCCAAAATACCATCCATACATAATTGCAAAGAAGAGTGATGCAAGTAAAAGGGTAAACCACCCGCCATCATTGAATTTATGAAGGTTTGCAATAAGAAAACTGCTCTCAATAGTAAGAAATAACATAAAGATCATCAGTACAAGCCTGTGATTCACTCCTTTCTGGTACAGATAATATGTAAGCAGAAATGTAGTCATCATCTCAGTAATTGTGATGGCAAGTCCGTACGCAGCCTCCATATTTGATGAAGCCCTGAAGAAAATGACAACCAGGCTGCATGCGGCCCACAGGTACCAGTTAACAAACGGAACATATACCTGCCCTCTTACCTGCGTGGGATTTAAAACCCTTACTTTAGGCCACAAATTCAGGGAAACAGCTTCCTTGACAATTGTAAATGAACCGCTGATAATTGCCTGGCTGGCAATAATCGCAGCCGAAGTAGCAATTATGATTCCAGGGATCAGAAACCATCCTGGTATAATTGCAAAGAATGGATTTACTCCGGGTTCCGGAGCACCATTTGCTAAAAGCCAGGCTCCCTGCCCGAAATAGTTTAACAGTAAGGCTACCTTAACAAATAACCAGGCAACCTGAATATTTGATCTGCCGCAGTGACCCAGGTCTGCATATAAAGCCTCTGCACCTGTTGTACACAGGAAAACAGCTCCGAGCAGAACAAATCCGCCAGGATATTCGCCCAGTAGCCTGGCAGCATATACAGGGTTTACTGCTTTGAGAATCTCCGGCTGATAAATCAGATGCGAAAACCCAATTATAGCCAGGAATGAAAACCATATTACCATCATGGGACCAAATGAAGATCCGATTTTTAAAGACCCGAATTGCTGGATAAAGAACAGAATGCCAAAAACAAAAAGAACAATCGGAACTATCGGAATATCAGGATTCAACAACTTCAATCCTTCCATCGAAGAGGTAACTGTAATTGCAGGTGTAATAACTCCATCCGCCAGTAAAGCTGCCCCTCCGAGCATGGTGAGAAGAGCCGCCCATGATGTTTTACGCCTCATCAATGCAAAGAGCGACAGGATGCCACCCTCCCCCTTATTATCGACACGCAGGGCAATGATTATGTATTTGGTGGTGGTCTGCAGGGTCAGAGTCCAGAAGATACAGGAGAGAGATCCATATATCAGAAGATCATTGAACACACTTCCTCTGTTCACAATTGCTTTCATTACATACAGGGGGCTTGTTCCGAGGTCACCGAAAACAATTCCCAGAGTAACCAGCACACCTGCAAAAGACAGCTTCCTTATATCCAGGTGTTTTTCAGTCCCTTCCATGATCCTTTATTTACTGTTCCTGCCAACCTTAAAAAATTGAACAAAAACGGCCAAAGATAGCAATAAAAAGCGATCCGTATAAAGTTTACTCTGTTAATTTCGACTCATTCGTGATCCAGCTTATAGCCAGTTCAACCACCTGGTTGTAGTTTTCAACACCATGCGGTACATGATTGGACTTAAGATATGCATCATATACAGTTTCATGTGCTTTTCCCATTGCTTCATTCTGCAAACCGAAATAATACTGCTGCCTGAACCTCAATTCATCAATTACGGGTTTATCAAGCTTACCAAGAAATTCCCTGTAATCCCTGAAATACTGAGCATCTTCCAGAAAATAGAGCAGGAGGGCCAGGTATCCTGAATACTTAAGTCTGCGATCATCTGATGATGTGCATATTATGAAAGCAACAAGGTTGGCATCAGCTTCACCGGAAATTCCAAACTGATGGGCCTTCTCGTGCGCCAGGAGAAAAGGGTATTCCATTGGCAGCAAACGGCTGTTGAGATTTATCTCATTGAAGAATGGTCCAAAATAACCGCTTATTCCGAACTTGGCTATAAGGTTACTGAAAAGCATGCTCTTCGGTCTCCTGTATCCATTCGGATAGTTGATATCCAGCATTCCGGCATTAGCAGAATATGATTCTTCAACCTTATGGTTAATCTCAGAATAATCAGTCGCCGCTACAGTTACATAATTATGATTTGTAAGTATTATGACGGAATCAAGCATCGATCTGAAAAGTTTTTCATCAACCTTCATGATATCAAGTCCTATTCGTTTCCCGATATCCGGACGGAAATAATTGAATCCCCATGATAAATAGAAAAATGCATACATAAGTGCTATGATCCTGGCAACTTTCAGACAGAAGATCCGGAATTTCATTCGCCTCAGAATTACGATCACCACTCCGGCCAGGAAAATCAGTATTGATACAAACCAGAATACATCCCATAGGGAAAAAGGGGAAATTCTGCTTACTGAGGAGAAGGTACTGGCAATAACGGGATAAAAACCATCTGAGTAATACTTTTCGGTCAGATCCGGGTTATTTACTGCAATTCTGACGAGAAAAAAGACCAGTATTGCAATAACCATGGGCCATACAGCCAGTAATATCCTTTTTATCCTGCCCTTTTCCATGATGTTTGAGACCGCAAATGTAAATAAATGTATCTTTACTATTATCATCAGATTTAGTTTGCAGATAATTAATACCGGAAGGTGATGCACCTATTTGATACCGGCAGAAGGCTGATCCTGGTAATAACGCTTATTATCAGTAGTTTAAACAATTACTGTAATGCCCAGACGAAATCTTCAGAAAAACTCACCCTGCTTTTTATTGGCGACATTATGGGTCATGAGCAGCAGATATGGTCAGCGGAGGACAGGATCAGCCGGACATATAATTATGATTCTGTTTTCACATACATCAAACCGGCAATATCAGAGGCTGATATTGCAATTGCCAATTTTGAAGTTATCCTGGCCGGTCCGCCTTACTCAGGATATCCGGTGTTCAACTCTCCCGCGGCTCTTGCCCTTGCCTGTAAAAATGCAGGTATCGACTGCCTGGTAACTGCAAATAATCATTCAGCAGACCGCAGCACAAAAGGTATAAAGGGTACAATTAACAGGCTCGACAGCCTTCGGATTGCACATACAGGTACATTCCTGAGTTCCGGGGAAAGAGACAGCCTCTACCCTCTTATCATTAAGAAGAACGGATTGTCAATTGCCCTTCTCAACTATACATATGGTACTAACGGGGTCGAAGTTAAAAAGCCTGTAATCGTGAATACAATCGATAAAGAGATCATTGCAGAAGATATAGCAAAAGCCAGGAGCAAAAATCCCGGGATAATCATTGTGTTCCTTCACTGGGGCAAAGAATACAGTAATACTCCCATGCAGACTCAATATGATCTTTCAGAATTTATCTTTGAAGAAGGAGCCGACATTGTAATCGGATCGCACCCTCATGTACTTCAAAAGATGGTGTGGATAAAAAAAAATCAGGAAGCAGCAAAAGGTCGTGTGGCTGTATACTCTCTCGGGAACTTTGTTTCGGACCAGCGAAAGCCCAAAACTGGGGGTGGTGCAATGGCCAGGATTGAAATTACAAGAGAAAACGAATCATATTACATCTCAGATGCAGATTACTATCTTACCTGGGTTTACTCTCCCAGGGAAAAATACAGGAAGAAATTTTATATTCTCCCCTGCTCAGAGTACGAAAACAAACCAGAGTTCTTTTCTGATCAAGGCTACCATCTCCGGATGAAGAGGTTTATGAGTGAATCGCGTTCACTTCTTTACAAGCAGAATATTAATTTCTATGAACTGATCTATAACGGCTCTTCATGGCTGTTAAATTTTTAACACATCAAAAAAAGGATAAAAACATGTTTTTAAGCTTTTTTACAGGCTGTCAGACCTGTAAATTCAAATTTTATAAATATCATTGTATTATTAAAATATTGATGTCACAATAAAAAGCTGATTCATGGATAATTCCATTGCTTTACTGTCAGTTACAGCTGTATCCCTTGCATTCTTTCATACCCTCCTGGGTCCTGATCATTACCTGCCATTTATTGTCATCAGCCAGGCAAAAAAATGGTCACTCAGGAAAACAATGTGGATAACATTCCTATGCGGACTGGGACATGTACTGAGCTCTGTAGTACTTGGGCTTGTGGGAATTGCTATTGGAATATCCGTAACAAAACTTGTCCATGTGGAATCATTCCGGGGCAATATTGCAGCATGGCTCTTTATTGCCTTCGGCCTTGTATATATGATAATCAGTGTCAGGAAACTTCTCAAACAAAGAACACACAGCCATTCTCACCATCATTTAAGCAGTGAAAATCATTACCACGAACACGATCATCATAAAGATCATGCACATTTTCACCAGAACGATGTTGTTAAAACTACTCCCTGGATACTCTTTCTTATTTTTGTATTCGGCCCCTGCGAACCTCTGATCCCGATACTTATGTATCCTGCCGCTAAAAGCAATATTGCAGGTTCGGTACTGGTATCGGTACTTTTTTCAGTCGTTACAATCGCTACCATGATGTCAATTGTTCTGGTATTCAAACTGGGACTTAACAAGATCGACCTGAAACCGATTGAAAAATACAGCCATCTTATTGCAGGAGCTATGATCTTCTTTTCCGGAATTGCAATACAGTTCCTTGGCTTATAACTACTTTTATTAGAACATGACCGGGATAATTGAACTCGATGCATTCCTTTTTGGGCTGATAAGTGCTGTTTCACTCCCACTGGGGGCAGTGCTTGCGCTTAAATGGACACCTAAACCCAAAGTACTTGCTTCAATGATGGCAATAGGCGCCGGTGCACTCCTCGCAGCACTGACGATTGACCTTGTTGCAGTTGCAGTTGATAAAGGCCATTTCTACCCTCTCGCAACCGGGATGGTAATCGGTGGTCTCTTTTTTGTCTTGCTAAATAAAATAGTCAACAGCAGAGGTGGTTTCCTTCGAAAAACAGCAACTATTATCACTCATATCACCCAAAAACATTCAACCCGCCAGAAGAAGCTTTACCAAAGACTCAGCAAGGTGGCTTTCTTTCACAATCTTACTCCCTCAAAAGCTCAGACTCTGATTCCATATCTCCACAGATATCGATACAGGCAGGGCAAAATAATGGTTCATGAGGGTGATCCTGGGGATAATTTCTTCATCATCGAAAGCGGGGAAGCAATTGTTATGGATGACAGTACAAATTCGGTCATTAATATCTTAAGAACTGACGATACTTATGGTATAGTTGAATTAATGACGGGTATCACCCATAACTTCAATGTTGTAGTAAAGAGCGACATGCATGTATGGATCATAAATAAGGAATCATTCGACCGTATAATAAATCTGAATCCATCACTCGCTGCTGAAATTAAAACACTTGTTTCTGAGAAGATCCATCTCCTTGAGAAGAATCACACTCTTCCCTCTGACAAGACGGCTTTATGGTATAATGATGCAATGAAGCATTTCGATGAGAAAAAGTCCGCTATAACACAATCAGACATCTACGAAGAAGTAACAGAACATGGTAATGCTTCAATGGCTATCTGGATGGGAATCATGCTCGATGGCATTCCGGAATCAATTGTAATAGGGTCAAGCCTTCTTCTTCATCCTACAATGAGCATGTCACTTCTGGCCGGACTCTTTCTCTCGAACTTTCCCGAGGCTTTATCCAGTTCAGTTGGTATGAGAAAGCAAAAAATGTCAAATCTGAAAATACTGACAATGTGGTTTTCCATTATGATTGTAACGGGGATTGGAGCATTTGGCGGCAATATCTTCTTTGAAAATGTAGAACCTCATGTGTTTGCGCTGGTCGATGGGATGGCAGCAGGTGCTATGCTAACCATGATTGCGGAAACAATGCTGCCCGAGGCTTTCCATATCGGTGGTTCAGTAACAGGGCTTTCAGCTCTTGCAGGTTTTCTTGCAACTCTCCTGTTTAAGGTTATCGGTTAATGTTTATCTGATACTATCAACCAATGGAAAGATGTCTTTCCTTTAATGACTTTTAATTATTAGCTTTGCAAATATTTTTTTATCATGATGAACTACGATTACAATACCCAGAGAAAGAGAATGGCGCTGCCTGAATATGGCAGAAATGTCCAGAAGATGGTTGACCATATCAGGACAATCAAGGACAGGGATGAGAGAAACCGTGCCGCCAAGACAATTATCCAGATCATGGGTAACCTGAATCCTCATCTTCGTGATATCGGTGATTTCAAGCATAAGCTCTGGGATCACCTGGCAATAATTGCCGATTTTGAACTTGACATAGATTCACCATACCCTGTACCGGAGGTATCAAAACTTATTGAAAAACCAAATCAGATTCCATATATGCAGGGAAATATCAGATTTCTGCATTATGGCCGGATAATTGCCATGATGATCGAAGCTGCTACTGAACTGGAAGAGGGTGAAGAAAAAGAGTACCTGACTACGCTCATTGTAAATCAGATGAAAAAATCATACGTCACCTGGAACCGAAGCCAGGTAGCCGATGAGGTGATTATCAACGATATGAAGGTACTTTCAAAGGGAAAACTAAAAATGACAGATGGTGTAAGAATCCTGGAAGTAAGGGAGCTTTTACCACAGGTAAGAAAGAAGCCTCAGGGGAAACCCCATGGGAAACCTCAGAATAAACAATACATCAAGAAAAAAGGATTCAGCAGGCATTAATAAATATGGCGCAAAGGCACAAGGGCGCAAAGGCTTAAAGGCAAATCCAATCTTCTAATCCTATCTTTTTCAGGCTGATATGCCATTGCAACGTTGTGCCCTTGCGCCGTTGCGCCGTTACGCCGTTGTGCCGTTGTGCCGTTGCGCCGTTACTGTCAATTTGTCAACTCCGGCTCATTGGCAGATATTTTGATAACAATGAAATGTAATTTTGAAACTTAGCTATGATGATGAAGAAAAAGACAAAGACCCGGGATGAGGAAACAGAGAACCCGGGTACAGATATAACTGATAATAAGGATAATACATTACCGAATAATGATCACGGTGCGAATAAATCTGAAGAATCGGAATCATACATGTCGCAGCAGCCAGACTCTGAGGTAAAAACCGAAGAAGCTCAGGTAACTGACAAAGTAGAAAAAGAACTTAAAGAAACAGTGGCAAAACTGGCAGAAATGCAGGATAGGTATATCCGTCTTTCTGCAGAATTTGACAATTACAGGAAAAGAACACTGCGGGAAAAAATCGACTTATCAAAATATGCAGGAGAAACCCTGCTTCTGAACATAATTCCTCTGATGGATGATTTTGAGAGGGCAATACTGCACATGGATGAAGCAAAGGATTGTGCAGCAATGAAAAGCGGCATTGATCTTATTTACAACAAATTCAATGAATTCCTCAAACAAAATGGAGTAAAAGCAATTGAAGCTCTTAATAGCAGTTTCAATGTCGATATACACGAGGCAGTTGCCAAGATACCTGTTAACGAAGATGATATGAAAGGCAAAGTTGTAGATGTTGTACTGAAAGGCTACTATCTTCAGGACAAGGTACTGAGGTTTTCAAAGGTGGTAGTGGGAGAATAGAATAAAACTTGATTTACATGTAGTATCTGGGTGGCTAATGAATAAAAACTGACAGGATGGGAAAAAGAGATTACTATGAAGTACTGGGTGTATCAAAAGAGGCCACTAAGGAAGAGATTAAGAAAGCCTATCGGAAACAGGCTCTTAAATATCATCCCGATAAAAACCCCGGAGACAAAAAATCTGAAGAGCATTTCAAAGAGGCTGCTGAAGCTTACGAAGTATTGAGTAATGATGAGAAAAAGTCGAGGTATGACAGATTTGGTCATGCAGGCATGGGCAATTCAGGAAGCGGTTTCGGAGGTCAGACAATGACAATGGATGATATCTTCTCATCATTTGGAGATATTTTTGGTGATGCATTCGGAGGATTTGGTGCCTTTGGTGGTGGAGGACGAAGAGGAAGAAGAGTCAATAAAGGCACAAACCTGAGGGTTAAGGTCAAACTAAATCTGCATGAGATTGCAACAGGGATAGAAAAAAAGATCAAGGTAAACAAGTATAATACATGCGACACATGCGGTGGAACAGGAGCTGCAGATTCATCAAGCCTGTCTAACTGTTCAACGTGTCACGGATCGGGGCATGTTACAAGGGTGACCAATACAATGCTCGGCCAGATGCAGACCACTGCAGTCTGCCCATCGTGTGGCGGGGAAGGTAAAACAATCACCAAAAAATGTGACTCATGTTATGGTGAAGGGATTATACAGAAGGAAGAAATAATTAAAATCAATATCCCTGCCGGAGTTGGAAAAGGGATGCAGATGACCGTGAGCGGAAAAGGTAATGCACCAAGAAGGGGAGGCATTAGCGGTGATCTGCTTGTAGTAATAGACGAAGAAGAACACACTGACCTGATAAGGGAAGGCAATGACCTGATTTATAATTTGTTCATCAGCATTCCTGATGCAGTCCTCGGTACACACGTAGAGATCCCTACGGTTGATAATAATGTTAAAATAAAAATAGAACCTGGCACACAGCCTGGCAGAATACTTCGCCTGAGAGGAAAGGGACTTCCCGAAGTAAACGGTTATGGCAGAGGCGACCTGCTTGTCAATGTTAACGTATGGATACCAAAAAGCGTTAACAAAGATGAGCTAAAGATATTTGAGAAATTCAGGGAATCGAAGTCATTTGTACCTGATCCGGATAAGAATGACAAAGGATTTTTTGAAAGAATGAGGGGATACTTTGAGCAGTGATGCTGTCAATCACATACTTTTTCTATATTTACAATATAGTTTAAAGTCGCAATAATATCAACCTACAATGGCTCTTTTTGAAGCAAAGAATGTATCCAAACAGTATGGTGATCAGCTGGCTCTGGATAATGTCAGCATAGCCGTACCGGAACAAAGCATCTACGGACTGCTTGGCCCTAACGGTGCAGGAAAAACAACTCTTATCAGAATCATTAACCAGATAACAGGTCCCGATTCAGGGGAATTGTTCCTCAACGGGAAAAAACTGAAACCTGAAGATGTCCTGCTGATAGGTTATCTCCCCGAGGAGAGAGGTCTGTATAAGAAGATGAAGGTGGGAGAACAGGCTCTCTACTTTGCGCAGCTGAAAGGTCTGACCAGGACTGAGGCAATGAAAAGACTTAAGTACTGGTTTAATAAACTTGAGATAACCGACTGGTGGGGCAAGAAAGTTGAAGAATTATCAAAGGGCATGGCGCAAAAAGTTCAGTTTATCATAACTGTACTTCATGAACCAAAACTCCTGATATTTGATGAACCATTTACCGGATTCGACCCGGTAAATACCAAGATAATAAAAAATGAAATCCTCTTCCTGCGTAAAAAGGGAGCTACAATAATTTTCTCGACTCATAACATGGAATCTGTTGAAGAGCTGTGCGACAACATAACTCTCATCGACAAAGCCAAAACCATTCTCGAGGGAAGTGTTGATGAGATTCGTAATAAATGGGCTGCCAATGAATACGACCTGGTTTTTAAAGGAGAGGTGAAAATAGACGGTAATGGCCACTATAACATACTCAACAGCAAATTTGAAAATAACAAAAGCACAATCAGGCTGAAGACCACTGGTGACATAAAAACCAATGACATTCTTCTGACTGCAATGAAATCAGGAAATGTCGTCTCTTTCAATCCTGCCCTTCCATCGATGAACGAGATCTTCATCAGGGTTGTCGGAGCCAGTAATTAACGCCTTATGCTATATCTGTAATTATCACGCTATGAATAAGATATCCGTAATAATCAAAAGAGAATATGTCACAAGGGTCAGGAAGAAGTCATTCATCATTATGACAATTCTTGCACCGCTTTTGATGGCTGCAATAATTATTGTTCCAACCGTCCTTATGATGAACGACAAGGGCGACTTAAAAAAGATTGCTGTCATTGAGGAAAAATCAGATCTTTTTAAGGGTGTTATTAAAAATACAAAGGAGGCTGAGTTTGTTTACCTTGAGAACACCAGTACTGAAGATCTTACAAGTAAATTTGAGGCGGCTGGCTACTATGGAGTCCTGATTATTTATCCGGAGATAATAAATACACCTAATGCCATCGATCTTATTTCCAAAAAACAACCTCCTATTGGTCTCCTGGAACATATCGAACGATCACTTGAAAAAGATATTGAAAAACAAAAGCTGGCTGCATATAACCTGGGGAACCTGGATGAAATCATGAAAACCATCCAGACTAACGTTTCGGTGCAGACAAAAAAGCTGGATGAAACCGGAACTGTAAAAAAGACCAGCACCGGTATATCAATGGCGCTGGCATATATCTTCGGATTTCTTATGTATATGCTGGTCTTTATATTCGGTACCCAGGTAATGCGCGGTGTGATTGAGGAAAAAACAAGCCGGGTGGTCGAGGTAATTATTTCATCTGTTAAACCCATTCAGCTAATGATGGGTAAAATTATCGGAATTGCCCTGGTAGGACTTACCCAGTTTCTTATATGGGTAATTCTTACTGCTGCAATAACTACAAGCGTAAAATCTGTTATCTCTGATAAGTCAGGAATCACAAAGATGACACAGACAATTCCTCAGAATCTTATGGAAGGGAACCAGGTTGTTGCTGACAATGTCAGGACAGATAATATGTCGCCGGAGCTCAGTGAATTTTCGAGACTTTTTGACAGTGCTATGAACCAGCCATGGTTGCTCATAATATTCTGTTTTATCTTTTATTTTATTACCGGTTACCTTCTCTATGCGTCAGTATTTGCAGCTATAGGTTCAGCAGTCGATAATGAAACCGAAACACAACAATTCATGCTGCCGGTAACTGTTCCTATAATAATAGGCCTTATGGTAGCCATGGGAACCATGCAGAATCCGGATAGCCCTGTTGCATTCTGGTGTTCAATGATCCCGCTGACTTCTCCGATTGTTATGATGGCCCGTATTCCATTCGGAGTACCTTTCTGGCAGATAGGAATATCAATGCTTCTGATGGTGGTGACATTCATAGGTTTTGTATGGATGGCTGCAAAGATCTACCGCACGGGCATTCTGATGTATGGCAAAAAGACCTCATGGAAAGAGATGTGGAAATGGTTAAGATATAGTGGATAGGCGAAGGGCTAAGGCTGTAAGGCGTAAGGAAGTACAGAGTCCGATTCATTTGATCCCTTTTGCCTTAAGCCATATGCCTTCAGCCAGTTTCTTAATGAAAATTATAATTATCAAGCAGATATATGTCTAAGATACTGGTAATAGACGACGAAAGAGCCATAAGGAACACTCTGAAAGAGGTTCTGGAATACGAAAAGCATGAGGTTGATCTTGCAGAAGACGGACCACAAGGTCTTGAGATGTTTTCTGCAAACAGCTATGATATTGTCCTCTGCGACATTAAGATGGCAAAGATGGATGGCATAGAGGTTCTCGCTAAGATAACAGAGCAGTCAACCGATATTCCTGTAGTTATGATATCAGGACATGGAAATATAGATACTGCTGTTGAAGCGATCAAAAAAGGGGCATACGATTTCCTTGAAAAGCCTCTTGACCTCAACCGGCTTCTGATAACAATCAGGAATGCTATGGATAAGTCTTCGCTTATCACACAGACACACGTGCTGAAAAGCAAAGTGAGTAAAATGTATGAAATTGTAGGGGAGTCCGAGGCAATTGAAAATGTAAAGAAGATGATTGACCGGATTGCCCCTACTGAGGCAAGAGTGCTGATAACCGGAGCGAATGGGACAGGCAAGGAACTCGTTGCACACCAGATTCATGAAAAAAGCCACCGGGCTAAGGGTCCCTTTGTCGAGGTGAACTGTGCGGCCATCCCGTCTGAACTTATTGAAAGTGAATTATTCGGACACGAAAAAGGCTCCTTCACATCCGCCATAAAACAGAGGATAGGCAAATTTGAGCAGGCTAACGGAGGAACCCTTTTCCTCGATGAAATAGGAGATATGAGCCTTTCAGCCCAGGCAAAGGTGCTCAGAGCCCTTCAGGAAAACAAGATAACAAGGGTTGGATCCGAGAAGGATATACATGTTAACGTAAGAGTAATTACAGCCACGAATAAGAATATTAAAAAAGAGATCGAGAATAATGGCTTCCGCGAGGATCTGTATCACAGACTTAGCGTCATTCTTATACATGTTCCCTCTCTGAATGAGAGAAGTGATGACATACCCCTGCTTGCCGACCATTTTAATACTCTCATCTGCAATGAGTACGGAATGAGTAAAAAGGTAATCAGGAAGGATGCTATCAAAGAACTTCAGAAAATCGAGTGGACCGGGAATATCAGGGAATTCAGGAATGTACTTGAAAGGCTCATCATCCTTTGCCCCGACGAGATCAAAGGTAATGATGTTGCTGCCTATGCCCTTCCTGTATCAGGGAATAATAACTGAAACAGATGTACCGCACAGAAAATGACAGCCTTGGCCGGATAGAGATCCCGTCAGATGCGCTTTACGGAATTCATTCCGTGAGGGCTGCCGGTAACTTTCCCGGCAACACCCACTTTCCGGTTGAATGGTATAAAGCCACAGGCTCAGTTAAACTGGCCTGCTATAACACCTTCAGGAAATTCAGAGATGCTTCAGCAGAAAAACCTGGAAGAACAGGATCATTAAAGATTATTGATGATAAAATACTTGATGCATTATGTGCAGCTGCAGAAGAGATTGCAGAGGGCAGCCATTTCAAAAGTTTCATAGTTCCTGCAGTTCAGGGAGGTGCGGGAACAAGCATCAATATGAATGTCAACGAGATAATAACAAACCTTGCTCTTCTGGCAACCGGGAATAAGTGTGGAAAATACACTTATATTGACCCTACGGAGCATGCCAATATTTACCAGTCGACAAACGATGTTATTCCGACAGCCCTCACTGTTGCTGTAATGAGGCTTCTTACCGAACTTGAAAACAAGATCAATTTGCTCCGTCAGAAGGTAGAGAACCTTGAAAAAACATCAAGAGATAAGATGCGTCCCGGATATACACAGATGCAGGAAGCAGTTCCTTCCTCATTTGGAATTCTGTTCAGCACATACAATAATGCACTGTCGAGGGACTGGTGGAGAGTTTCAAAATGCAACGAACGGATTAAAATGGTAAACCTTGGCGGGGGTGCCATCGGGACAGGCTTATCAATACCAGGATTCTTTATTATGGAGGTGGTCCCGGAACTCAGGAAGCTTACAGGTTTGCCGCTGGCACATGCCGAAAACATGCCGGATGCCACTTCAAACCAGGATAAGTGGGTTGAGATCCATGCCACATTAAAGGCTCATGCAGTGAATCTCGAAAAAATCTCTTCCGATATCCGGCTCCTGGCTTCAGACATTGCAGGAGAAAAAACCATATCCATACCATCACGTCAGGTCGGCAGTTCAATTATGCCCGGCAAGATAAATCCGGTTATTTCTGAATTTGTTATCTCATCCGCTCACAGGGTGTATGCTAACGATATGCTTGTAAGCTCACTCAGCGGACAAGGCACTCTCGAACTGAACGCATATCTTCCTTCAATTGGTTGCGCTCTGATTGAAAGTCTTAACCTTTTGATTTCATGCAATATCACAATACTGCAAAACCTTTTTGAAGAACTTGTGATTAATGAGCCTGCAGGATATAAAGCTATGGTATTCAGTCCATCAGTCACAACAGCACTTGTACCGCACATAGGTTATCACAAGGCAGCAGAACTGGCTAAGATCATGAAAGATAAAAGCATAGATATCTATGAAGCCAATTCACTCCTTCAATCAATAGAAAACGAGAAACTCCGTAGGATCCTTCAGCCAGCCAATCTTCTGAAAATGGGCTTCTCTATAGAAGATCTCGCTTAACTATTATTAAGTTAAATCTGTGTCTATCAGCGGTACCAGCTGAAAATGAAGTGTGCATTTTTCCCGCAGATCCCGCAGATTTTCGCAGAATAATCAATGGATAAAATTTCCTATTTTTATACAATAATTATTTCAGAATGTCCAAAGGGAGAGAGTCAAAACCACATATTGGTATTTATGGTCGCCGGAACAATGGCAAAAGCAGCCTGATAAACTGCCTGGCGGGACAGGATATTGCCATAGTGTCTGATCATGCAGGAACAACAACCGATCCTGTTAAGAAATCATTTGAAATAACCGGTTTCGGACCTGTTATTCTTGTAGATACGGCAGGTATTGATGACTCAGGTGAGCTTGGAGAGAAGAGGATCGAAAGAACATTGAGGACTCTTGAAATTATCGACCTTGCCCTGCTGATAGTGACAAATAATTCCTGGGGCGGATTTGAGAATGATCTTGTCGGTAAGTTCAATGATTATGATCTTACCTATATTATAATACACAGCAAATCAGATATCGAAGAACCAACTGATGAGTTTAGAAATGCAGTTTTCGCATCCACAGGATCCACCCTGTTTGAGTTTTCATCAACCGATAAACGTAATTACGAAGAGCTTATTTCTCTTATTGGAAGCACAATCCCTGAACATTCTTATAAGACCCCTGCCCTTCTTGGAGATCTTATAAGCTATGGTGATATTGTATTGCTGATAACACCAATCGATATTGAGGCACCGGCAGGCAGGCTCATACTACCCCAGGTGCAGGCAATAAGGGATATCCTCGACAATGATGCAGTGGCAATTGTTATCAAGGAGACTGAGGTCGATGCTTTTTTGAAAAAAACCGGAATCAGGCCTGCTCTTGCAGTAACCGATTCACAGGTCTTTAATAAAGCCGATGCCTCCGTTCCGCGCGACATACCTCTGACCAGTTTCAGCATAATGCTGGCACGCTTTAAAGGTGATTTTGAAAGCTATCTTAAGGGAACCACAAAAATATCCGGCCTGAAGGATGGCGACAGGGTGCTCCTTCTTGAATCCTGCTCTCATCATGTTGCGTGCGATGACATCGGAAGGGTGAAAATACCAAGGTGGATCTCAAATTTCACAGGCAAAACTATTGAATATGATGTTGTTGCAGGGCTTGATAAGTTACCCCGACCGGTTACTGATTATTCACTCATTATTCAATGCGGGGGATGCATGATAACAAGAAGACAGCTTCATAACCGGCTCCATTCTGCAATAAAAGCCGGAGTCCCTGTTACTAACTATGGTATGGCTATTGCCTATGTGCAGGGCATTTTCAACCGGGCTGTTGCTCCCTTTGTTAAAAACCGGTCAAACACAATTGATTACTTATAAATAGGGGCTGTCTTAAAAGTCTCTTTACTTAAATCCACCCCTAAAGCCCATAGCCGTCAACCTAAGGGTATATTTATAAATGAGGAGACTTGAAAAAGTTTCCCCTCCTTTTGAAGGAGGGGTGGCCGGGACGATTGATTATCTGATATTTACAAGATCCATTTCCCGGCCGGGGTGGTTGATTTATTTGTTTTTTTATCTTTATATCTATGAAAAACGAAAACCTCTTCAACAGAAAAGGCCTTAAATCTTTCAGATCATCTCTCAGGAAAAGATCCACTTCGGCTGAAGCAGAATTATGGGAGATGTTAAAATCAAAACAACTTGACGGAAGAAAATTCAGGAGACAATACAGTATTGGTAGTTATATTGTCGACTTCTGTTGTCCTTCAGAAAAACTTGTTATTGAACTTGACGGAGATTACCACGGCGAATACAATAAAATACAGGAAGACGAAAACAGGGATAAATTCATAGAGAGCTTAGGATTCACTGTATTAAGATTTGAAAACAGATTTGTATTCCGGGAACCTGAATATTTAAAAAGTGAGATAAGGAAAGTATTCAATAAAAAATAAGAAGAGATATGACAAACCAATCAACCACCCCGGCCGCAATTAACCTTTGTAATATTATAATTATCAATGTACTGCGGCCACCCCTCCTTCAAAAGGAGGGGAAACTTATACCATTCTCTTCTACCATAAAATTACCATTAGGTTGACGGCTATGGGGTTAGGGGTGGGTTAATCAAGTGGCACAGAGTTCTGCTGGCGTGGATTTAGCGACTACCTCAATCTATCATAAGATTTTACAAGATCTTCGTCCTTTTTTACCCCTCTGTATGCCAGTACAGAGAGAATAAGCTGGATCACGGGAATTATCAGCTTATACCAGGAGGTAAATGCTGCATCATATTTTGAGATGATGTTAAAGGAGTATGCCAGTGAAGCACCAATGAAGATTGAGATCAGAAGTATCAGAATTCCGGTTAGGATCATCTGGTAGTTCCTTTTTTTGAACAGGAATATAATTAGCAGCGACAACAAAGGGATCATTATTGCAAGTACCAAAAGGATCCAGACCTCTCCCGTTTTTACAGAATCCCCACTGCCCGATAATTTCACTATTTCTGACAATGACATAATAATTACTGATCCTGAATTGTCAAAAAAAGTTAAATATTTGCCATTAAGGAATAATAGTGACAGTAAGGTTGTCAAAAACAAAAACAGGGATTGGATGCGCTGGAGCATGATAATGATTTTTAAAAATATTCTGTAAAAATAATTTGATTTAATGAAAGTGAATTTTTTAAATGAATTAAAATCAATTGAAAAGCTGCAATATTACTGGTTTTTAACACTTTTTAGTATTTCACATTTCTAAAAAGAGCTTATTAATAAATATCTTTGTCTGGTTTTTCATTGAATCATGATTTTACCCTCCGATATTTTTATGCTAAACAATGTATTATAAAATATTGTTAATGTTACTGTAATCATAAATAACTTATCTGTACAACAATGAATAAGGCATTTCGAGTAATCACCACTTTGTTATTAATAATCCTGCTGGCCCTGATAATTCTTTGGCCTAAAATAAGGCCGGCAATCCAGGCAGGAAAGCAGGTCTCAGGAAGTGCATCAGGAACAGGGATGATGAGACAAGCCAGGCTGATACTTAATGTCAGCGGTTTTCTTATCAATCCGTCACAGATGAGTGAATATGTTAACAGTACAGGTACCTTAAGGCCCGATGAAGAAGTTGAACTGGCTTTTGAAACATCAGGCAAAATCATAAAAATAAATTTTACAGAAGGTACCCGGGTAAAAAAAGGAGAACTGCTTGCAAAAATCAATGATAAACCTTTACAGGCTCAGTTACAGAAACTCCAGGCACAAAAAAAGCTGGCAGAGGATAAAGAATTCCGGCAAAGGAGTCTCCTCGACAGGGATGCTATCAGTCAGGAGAGTTATGATCAGATTGTTACCGAACTTCAGACTCTGGAAGCTGATATCAACCTTATAAAAGCCAGAATCTCCGAAACTGAACTGCGCGCTCCTTTTGACGGAATGATAGGACTAAGATATCTCAGCGAAGGCAGCTTTGCATCAACCTCCACCAAGCTGGCGAGACTGGTAAAGATCAGTCCCATTAAGGTCGAATTCGCAATACCTGAACGGTATGCCGACCAGGTTAAGATTGGTTATCCGATCAGATTTAATATAGTAGGAAGTCCCGAAAACTATAATGCAGTGGCATATGCAGTTGATCCCAAAGTGGATTTAACTACCAGAACTATCATTATAAGGGCACTGTATCCGAATAGGAATGAGGAGCTTAAACCGGGACGGTTTGCAACTATTACTCTGTTGTTATCCAAGATAGATAATGCCATTGCTATACCTACTGAGGCTCTGATCCCTGAAATGGAGGGAGAGATAGTTTTTTTATATAAATCAGGAAAAGCGTCGCGTACAAGAGTAACAACAGGTCTCAGAACAGCGTCTGAAATTCAGATACTGACAGGTCTTCAATTTGGAGATACATTGATCACATCAGGGATACTTCAGCTCAGGCAAAGTCTTCCTGTTGTACTTGATAGTGTAATAATCAGAAAGTAATACGGCAAGAAATATAGTATGAGTCTCTCATCAACAAGTATAAAACGTCCGGTACTGGCAACAGTATTCTCCCTCGTAATTCTGATATTCGGGATGATAGGTATTACCTACCTTGGAATAAGGGAATTTCCAAGTGTGGATCCTCCTCTCATTACTGTCAGTACCTCCTACCCGGGAGCTAATTCTGATGTAATTGAAACCCAGATAACTGAACCGCTGGAGCAATCAATTAACGGTATTCCGGGGATCAGGACCCTTACAAGCGTAAGCCGACAGGGAGGAAGTAATATTACAGTGGAGTTTGAACTCACTGTTGATATGGAAACCGCTGCCAATGATGTCAGGGATAAAGTATCGCAGGCAACAAGGATGCTACCGAGAGATGTGGACCCTCCTACGGTTTCAAAGGCTGATGCTGATGCAAACCCTATAATGTTTGTGGCAATAAAGAGCGAAAAAAGATCAATGCTTGAATTGTCGGAGATTGCTGAACTTACTTTTAAAGAACAGTTGCAGACAATTTCCGGCGTAAGTGCCATAATGATCTGGGGTCAGAAGAGATATGCGATGCGTATATGGATAGATCCTGCAAAACTTGCCGGATACGGATTGACTCCTCTCGATGTAAGAAATGCCATTGGCAGGGAGAACATTGAACTTCCTTCAGGCAGGATTGAAGGAAATACAACTGAACTTACTATAAGGACTCTTGGCTTAATGTCAACTCCGGAGGAATTTAACAATCTTATTATCAAGCAGTCAGGGGATCAGCTTGTAAGGGTCAGGGATATCGGCAGGGCTGAACTGGGACCTGAAGATCTGAGGGGTATATTGAAAATGAACGGCATTCCTATGGTTGGAACTGTTATAATACCGCAACCGGAGCAAATCATATTGGATATTGTTGATGAAGTTTACAATCGGCTCGAATATATTAAGAAAGATCTTCCCGATGATGTTAAAATAGAGATTGGTTTTGATAATACCGAATATATCAGAACCTCGATAAAAGAGGTTATGAATACAGTTTATCTTGCCTTTGCCCTCGTAGTGATTATTATTTTCTTTTTCCTGCGCAACTGGAGAACTACCCTGATACCGGTAATAGTTATTCCAGTCTCTCTCGTCGGCTCATTCTTCGTTATGTACCTGGCAGGATTTACAATAAATGTTCTTACACTTCTGGCAATAGTACTTGCTATCGGACTTGTTGTTGATGATGCAATTGTAATGATGGAGAATATTTATGTCAAAATAGAGAATGGTATGTCTCCCTATGATGCCGGTATGAAAGGTTCACAGGAGATCTTCTTTGCCATCATTTCTACAACAATTACTCTGATAGCGGTATTTTTTCCGATAGTTTTTCTGGAGGGGATGACAGGAAGGCTCTTCAGAGAATTCAGTATTGTAATTGCCGGCGCTGTGGCAATCTCTTCGTTCGTTGCATTAACGCTCACACCGATGCTTTCGACAAAGCTCCTCAGGCCTCACCGGAAACATGGATTGATGTTTAATCTTACCGAGAAACTCTTTGTGAATCTTAATGAAGCTTACAGGAGATCGCTGGAAACATTTCTCAGAAAGCGGTATTTATCAATAATCATACTTTCAGTTTCGGTTATTCTTATTTATATATTGTATAAAAATATACCAGCTGAAATGGCTCCGTTGGAAGATCGTTCCCAGTTCAGTATTAACACCACTACACCGGAAGGATCAACATATGAGTTTACACTTGATTACATAGAAAATCTTGCACATCTGGCCGACAGCATTGTTCCTGAAAACCAGAATATAACATCAATGATACGTGGTGGTGGTGGCTTTGTACGTGTTGTTCTGGTAAAACCCGATCAGAGAGATTATTCTCAACAGGAAATTGCCAATCGGATGAGCGCGGCCGTAAGGACAAAAACAAAGGCCAGGGCAAGTGTAATGCAGCAGTCAACATTCGGGGGAAGACGAGCCGGAATGCCAATACAATATGTTCTTCAGGCACCGAACATTGCGAAACTCCGCGAAGTCATACCGGTATTCATGGCAGAGGTGCAGGATAATCCTACTTTCCAGATGGCCGACATTAATCTTAAATTCACCAAGCCTGAACTTCAGATACAGATTAATCGTGACAAAGCTAATCTCTTAGGTGTCTCCACACAGAACATAGGACAGACACTTCAGCTTGCCCTAAGTGGTCAGCGTTTCGGTTACTTTTTCATGAACGGAAAACAGTATGAGATACTAGGAGAACTGGCACGTGAGGATCGGAACAGACCCTTGAATCTCAAATCACTTTATGTTCGTAACAATGGTGGTGAGATGATCCAGTTTGACAATCTGGTTTCCCTCTCTGAAGCAACTGCTCCTCCGCAGCTATATCGCTATAACCGGTTTGTTGCTGCAACAATTTCTGCAGGACTTACCGAAGGGAAGACAATAAGTGAAGGACTTGAAGAGATGGACAAGATAGCTGCGAAAGTACTTGATGACTCCTTCAGAACTGCTCTTGCAGGCGATTCAAAAGATTTCAGAGAGAGTTCTTCAAGCCTTATGTTTGCATTCCTGCTTGCGCTCATTCTTATATTCCTTGTTCTGGCCGCTCAGTTTGAGAGCTTTAAGGACCCACTTATCGTTATGATGACAGTTCCTCTGGCAATTACAGGAGCATTGATCTTTATGTGGTATTTTGGAGTTACCATGAACATTTTCAGTCAGATCGGGATTATCATGCTTATCGGACTTGTCTCGAAGAATGGAATTCTGATTGTTGAGTTTGCCAATCAGCGAAAGACTGCCGGGCTTTCCAAACTTGATGCAATTAAATACTCCGCTGCTGCAAGGTTCAGACCAATTCTTATGACAAGTCTTTCCACAATACTCGGAGTTCTTCCTCTGGCACTGGGATTTGGAGAGGCTGCACAAAGCCGTGTAGCGATGGGTATTGCTGTTGTTGGCGGACTTACATTGTCAACCTTCCTTACTCTATATGTTGTACCATCTATTTACTTATTTATTTCCAGTGAAACAAAACAGATTAAAAAGGGTGATGAAGCTATTCATTCTTAGTATTACATTATTATCCTTTTCCTTAAGTTCCGCGAGCCAGAGTGTTTATAGTCTTAATGACTGCATAGCTATCGGTCTTGAAAAAAACTTTTCTATCCTTGTTGCGCGCAACAATGAAACCATTGCCAAAAACAACTTCACCGCAGGTAATGCAGGGTACCTCCCATCGCTTGATCTGACCGGCAGGTATGGTGGTACGGTTAATAACAACAATCAGAATCTCTCTGGTGGTACAACAAACTCATCCTCCGGAATACATAATACTACCGGAACTGCAGGAGCATCACTTGGGTGGACCATATTTGACGGATTTGCAGTCAAAACAACATATAAGAAGCTTAATGAGCTGAAGCAGCTTGGTGCATTAAATACCCAGATGGAGGTTGAAAATCTCGTATCAAGGATAATTACGGGATACTATAATTACATCAGGCAGGTTCAGACACTGAATAATCTTGAATATGCCTTAACTCTCTCCAGAGAAAGACTCAGGATTGACAGGGACAGGTACATTCTTGGTTCCAGCTCCAAGCTTCAGGTTCTTCAGTCGCAGGTTTATCTGAATGCTGATAGTTCGAATCTGTCGAAGCAGTTTGAACTGGTAAGAGCTGCACAGATAACACTTAATGAACTTATGGCTTTTGAAGACCTCGGGCAGGGGTTTGAATCAGCTGACACCCTCATAGAAGTTGATGAGTATCTTTTGTATGAGAAGCTATATGATGCAACGCTTGCCGGAAACACCAGCCTGACGATAGCAGCGAGAAATATGACGGTTTCAGAATACGATTATAAGATCATAACCTCAAGGTCGTATCCTTATCTGAATTTTTCCTCAGGATATAATTACACCCTGAACACATATGAATCGGGTACTATTAAAAATCAGACCACCAATGGTTTAAACTATGGTCTCACATTTGGAGTGAATATCTTTGATGGTTTTAATCAGAGAAGAAGCATAACCAATTCAGGCATTGATGTAAAGAATAAAGAGCTTAAGTATCTTGAAATTGAGCAGGGAATCAAGGCTGACCTTCTTACCATTTATAATGTTTACAGTAATAATCTGAGGCTGATAAAACTTGAAGAACAGAATCTTCAGACAGCCACTGAGAACCTGGATATAGCGCTGGAGCGATACAAACTTGGCAGCCTTTCAGGTATTGATCTCAGGGAGGTTCAGAAAAGCCTTTTAGATGCAAAAGACAGATTACTGTCAATACAGTTTCAATCCAAGCTGGCTGAGATATCACTGAAGCTTATTTCGGGGACGATAATGGAATACTATAGATAGGCATAGGGCATGGG